>Ga0182018_10003506_pt1 | contig 14058 bp, 11 predicted proteins | sample 812P2MmetaG_FD_120490 | JGI IMG/M metagenome (GOLD analysis project Ga0182018, IMG submission 120490) | Permafrost microbial communities from Stordalen Mire, Sweden - 812P2M metaG | ecosystem: Environmental > Terrestrial > Soil > Wetlands > Permafrost | place: Sweden: Stordalen | collected...
CGGCTTAATCAGGGGAGAGATCCAGTGGCAACCATCAGTGTTTCTGGTAGCGGCAATGTAGACGTCACCGTCTTCGGCCGCGGGACCGTCATCGCCGGCAATGGTAACGATTCGATCGATATCACAGGTCCGGGCAAAATCATCGTCGGCAGCGGTCACGATACGCTGACGCTGCAACAGGGCGGCGTGATCCGCGAGCACGGCACCTCGGGCCATGACACGATCAACATCGGTGCCGGCAACGCCACCATTTACGAGCAGGGCCATGCCACGATCACAGGGGCATTCGGCAGCGTCACGGTGTCCGGCGGCGTAGTGGAGATCCACCAGAACGGCGCGGGCAGCAGCGGAAGCACCGGCAGCACCGGCAGCACTGGCAGCAGCACCAGCGGTCACACCCAGCCGAGTGGCTCGCACAGCGCGCCGACCGTCAGTGGCGCAGGTCACCAGAGCCTGGTCGGCAGCTCAGGCCATGAGAGCTTGGCCGGCAGCTTGGCACACGATCCGCGGCAAGGCGGCATGGAGCGCAACCTCTTCGCGACCCTCGCCAACCAGTACAGCGGTCACCTCATCCAGAACTTCCTCTCCGGTGATCAGGTATTCCACATGGAGGGCCATTCGCTCTCCTATCTCTCGCCGCATAACAACATCATCAGTCATGACGGCAACACCCATATCAGCATCGATGGCGGCATGACGCGCATCGAGCTGCACGGTGTGATGAGAGCGGTCGATTTCACCGATAAGCACTGAGGCACTGATCACTCTTAGTGCCTGAGCCACTCTTGGGGGCCAGGGCATGGGCTGCGATTGATCCTGCCTGAGACGCTCACAGCTAGCGACGTGTCGCAGCGATGGGAGCGCCAAAGCCATTCGGCACCGCGCGCACCGACAGCTTGCGAGCGCAGTCCAGGTTTACGGTGCTATGCCGCCGCGCCGGCGCCGAAGTGCGAGCTGGCTAAGCGATCGTTCGTTGCCACTCGGTTCGCACGGTCTCCGTGCGCGATAGATACCATGCGACCGTCGCACGCAGTCCGGCTTCGAGCGCAATTTGCGGCCGAAAGCCGCACTCGCGCTCGATCTTCGCATCGTCAATCGCATAGCGCCGATCGTGCCCGGGACGATCTTTGACATAGCGGACGAGGTGTTCGCTCACCCTTCCCTGAGCAGCCGCCGATTCCGGATAACGCGCGCGCAGCTCCGGCTTCGACTGCAGCTGCTCGTCAACAATCGTGCACAGCAATTTCACCAGGTGAATATTCTCGCATTCCGAGCGCCCGCCAATGTTGTACACCTCACCGACGGTGCCGTGCCTGAGTACCGCTTCAATCCCTCGGCAATGGTCTTCCACGTGCAACCAGTCGCGGATGTGGCGACCATCGCCATAGACAGGCAGTGACTTGCCTGCGAGCAGCTGGGCGATCATCACCGGGATCAACTTTTCGGGAAACTGATGCGGCCCGTAATTATTGGAGCAATTGCTGATCGTCGTCTGCAATCCATAGGTGTGGTTGTAGGCCCGCACCAGGTGATCGGAGGCGGCTTTGCTCGCCGAGTACGGAGAATTGGGCGCGTACGGGCTGGATTCCGTAAAGGGCGCACCCTCCGCATCCAACGATCCATAAACTTCGTCAGTCGAGACATGATGGAACCGATGCGTCGGCAGCGTCTTCTCTTCAAGCCACATGCGTCGCGCGGCCTTCAACATCGAATGCGTGCCGATGATGTTGGTTTGGATGAAGGCATCGGGCCCCTCAATGGACCGGTCCACATGCGATTCGGCAGCAAAGTGGACGATGGTATCAATTTGTTCCTCGCCCAGCAGTTGCTCGACCAACGTCGTATCGCTGATGTCGCCGTGCACGAAGCGCAGCTCGGGACGGCCCTTAGCCGATTCGAGATTCGCAAGATTCCCGGCGTAGGTCAGGGCATCGAGGACGACCACCCGATCCCCGGGCTGCCGGGCCAGCCAGTAGATGACGAAGTTCGAGCCGATAAATCCAGCCCCGCCGGTGATGAGAAGTCGCGCCATCTCTGCAACCGAAATTTTGGATCCAGGCTAAGTCCGGCGACAAGTATAGGAAAGCCGCCGCCTCACTGCACCGATGGGCTTCAGTGGAGAGCCGTGTTGCGAGGACGGCGCACGACCGGGCCGGCCAGAAGCGCGGCGCGCTCGCCAAACTCGCTGTGATCGAAAGTTCACGGCACTGTACTCGGCCTGACGGCGCCAGCGCGGCCCTGGTGCGACTCTAGCGAGCGCCAGGACGGTCGTGGCGGGGTTGCAGCCAACAGCCGCCATGTCGCCGGACCCATGTACGGCGGCGCATTTATGTTATCGCGATCGCAGATGCACCGTAGGTGCTGGGAACACGATATATTCTAAGTAATCATTGGACGCACGTAGCGAGAGTGCGCCCCAGAGATCGGGTCCTAGTCCGGAAGCTCGCGTAACGATTGACGTAGGGGATGGATTGAATGAGCCCAGCACGGGACGAAAAGCCATTGCGGCATGATGCGGCGTCTCACGGGAGCCAAATGACCCGTGTTCTGTGGCGCGCTGACAAGGCAGTCGCGTATCGGCGCAAGCCGCTACCGCCCACACCGGCCTTGGCCGTCTGCGGCACGGCCTCGAATTATGTCCGGCGCGGATGTACGAGCACCGGCAAGGCGGATGCGCCGCGGCCTAGTCTACCAGTCATGGCCGGCGCCCCCTCCGTGGAATACTCCAAATGACCCGAGAAAGGGTAACGCTCACGCATTTACAACGATTGGAGGCCGAGTCGATCCACATCATGCGTGAGGTCGTAGCGGAGGCGCAAAAACCGGTGATGTTGTATTCAATGGGCAAGGATTCGGCGGTCATGTTGAATCTTGCGCGCCGCGCATTTGCTCCTGGGCCTCCGCCCTTCCCGCTTCTGCACGTCGACACGACGTGGAAGTTTCATGCGATGTACGAGTTTCGCGACCGTGTGGCGCGAGAATCCGGGATGGAATTAATCGTCTACCAGAACCCAGAGGCCAAAGAGCGCGGGATCAACCCGTTCGAACACGGCTCGCAGGTGCACACAGACATGTGGAAAACCGAGGGCTTGAAGCAGGCGCTCGATCTCCACAACTTCGATGTAGCCTTTGGCGGAGCGCGGCGCGACGAAGAAGTAAGCCGCGCCAAGGAAAGAGTGTTTTCATTTCGATCTGCGAACCACCGCTGGGATCCGAAGAATCAGCGCCCCGAACTATGGCGGCTTTACAATACAAAAAAGGCGCAGGGCCAAAGTATCCGGGTGTTTCCGATTTCCAATTGGACTGAGCTGGATATCTGGCATTACATCCATCTTCAAGAAATTCCGATCGTGCCTCTGTATTTTGCCGCTCCGCGGCCGACGGTGCGGCGCGACGGTCTCCTCCTGATGGTAGACGATGCGCGATTTCCACTGCGGCAGGGCGAGACGCCCGTCATGCGCTCGATCCGTTTTCGCACGCTCGGTTGCTATCCACTCACCGGCGCCATCGAAAGTACGGCCGCAACGCTGCCCGAGGTTATCCAGGAGACGTTGTTGGCCTCGACATCAGAACGCCAGGGCCGCGCGATCGATCATGATCAAGCCGCGAGCATGGAGAAGAAAAAGCAGGAAGGCTATTTCTGATGAATAACGACCAACAGCAAGGCAGCGCTCAGGCGCGCGCGCTGATCGCGAATGATATCGACGCGTATCTGCAGCAGCATCTGCATAAAAGTCTGTTGCGCTTCATCACCTGCGGAAGCGTCGATGACGGTAAATCGACCCTCATCGGGCGACTGCTTTACGACTCGAAAATGATCTACGAAGATCAGCTCGCGCTGTTGGAAGCGGACTCCAAGCGGGTAGGTACCCAGGGACAGAACATTGATTTCGCCCTGCTGGTCGACGGCCTCGCAGCCGAGCGCGAGCAGGGAATCACCATCGACGTCGCCTATCGGTTCTTTTCCACCGACCGACGCAAATTCATCGTGGCCGACACGCCCGGCCACGAACAGTACACCCGCAACATGGTGACGGGGGCGTCCACGGCGGACCTTGCCGTAATCCTCATCGACGCACGCAAAGGCGTCCTGACGCAGACCCGACGGCACTCGTTCCTTGTCCACCTGATCGGTATTCGTCACCTGGTGCTGGCCATCAACAAGATGGATCTCGTCGGCTTTGACCAAGGCACGTTTGAAACAATCGTCAGTGACTATCGGCGCTGCGCCGACAGCATTGGCATTAGTGACTTTCTCGCCATGCCCATCTCCGCCCTGGCCGGCGACAACATATCTACGCGATCCGCGCGAACAACCTGGTACAAGGGGCCTTCGCTGATTGAGCATTTGGACACCGTCGCGGTTGAGAGCGATGGCGCGCAAAGTCGCCCGTTTCGCATGCCTGTGCAATGGGTGAATCGGCCTGATCTCGATTTCCGTGGTTTTTCAGGACTAATTTGCGCCGGCTCAGTCATGAGTGGTGACACGGTTCGCGTTCTGCCGTCGGGCCTGACGTCCGTGGTCAGCCGCATCTTGTCCCCGGCCGGAGAGGTGCCTCAGGCGGTCGCGGGCCAGTCCGTCACCATCTGCCTGCAGGATCAGGTCGCTTGCTCCCGCGGCGATGTGCTCGCCGCCGCGGAGGCACCACCGCAGATCGCGGACCAATTTGAGGCGACCCTCGTGTGGATGGGTGACGATCAGCTTCTGGCCGGACGGCCCTATTGGCTGAAGCTGGGTACGCAGACCGTGAGCGCAACCATTCAGCCGCCCAAGTACCAAATCAATGTCAACACGATGGAGCACTTGGCGGCCAAAACGCTGACTACGAACGCGATCGGCGTGTGCAATCTCGCGACCGATCGGCCCATCGTCTTCGAAAGCTATGAGGAAAGTCACGACCTCGGCGGATTCATCCTCATCGACAAGTTGAGTAACGCGACTGTCGCTGCCGGCATGCTGCACTTTGCACTCAGGCGCAGCCAAAACGTTCACTGGCAGGCGCTCGATGTTGGCCGCGAATCCCGTGCGAGTATGAAGAATCAGAGACCAGCGGTTCTTTGGTTCACGGGTCTATCCGGAGCGGGCAAGTCGACGATAGCCAATCTGGTAGATAAGAGATTGCATCGGATGAATCGGCACACGTTCCTGCTGGACGGTGACAATATTCGCCACGGACTCAGCCGGGATCTGGGCTTCGCCGATGCCGATCGGGTCGAGAACATTCGCCGCGTGGGCGAAGTGGCGCGGCTTATGACCGATGCCGGCATCATCGTGATTACCGCCTTCATTTCACCGTTCAGTGCTGAACGGCAGATGGTTCGGGACATGATGCTGCCGGGCGAGTTCATCGAGATCTATGTCGATACACCGATGGCAGAAGCTGAGCGGCGCGACGTGAAGGGATTGTACAAAAAAGCACGAACCGGGCTACTTGCGAACTTCACCGGAATCGCCAGTGCCTACGAGCCGCCGGTCGCCGCCGATATTCACATTGATACGACTAAGATGACGGCGGATGACGCTGCTGCACTGATCGTGGAATATCTAATCGGTCCCGTATGATTTACGCCGCGTACGCTTACCGCGTTAGGCACGCTGGACCCCTTGCGATGACTCGGTTCTCGGACTGAGCTTGCTGCGAGTCGTGGACAGTTTTCCGTGTTATGACCGACACACGCCCTATCGCTGGAAGGCGCACGGCCCGATATGGCCCTCGCAACTGCCTAATGAGATTCTGTCGCGCCTATCTCGTATAGATTTTTTCCATGAATGCGGCAGAATACTGTCCAACGTCAAGAAGCTGTTGGACAGAAGTACCCGAACGCAGGCCGAGTTCGAGCGCAAGAAAACCAAGGTCTTGGCGCAATCTTAAGATGGTAGATCAGAGTTTAAAGGATTACTGGAATCCGAGCTTCGACGCGCTCTACGACGCGTGTTTCTATGAGCTCGCTTCAGAGAACATTATAGAAACATGGTATTTGATAGATCTGGCAATCTCGATATTCACCACAGTGACAGCGTTGGGATCTGCTGTCAGCGGTTGGGAGCTGTGGGCCAATCCACATGGCAAGATCGCCTGGGGATGCCTCGCTGTTACTACTTTCCTACTGTCTATATTCCATAGGATCCTGTCGGTGCCGAGTCGAATTAGGAAAGAAGGAGAAAGGCGCCAGATTTTTTCGACGCTTAGAGTGGAACTACAAACTTTTCGCGCTAGTTTGCCGCAGGGCATAAATCCATTACACGCAAATAAACGTTTCGACGTGCTGCGCGAGCGACTTCGTTACGCCATTTCGAAAACTCCGCAGGACGTCGTATTCACGCAGAGCGCTCGCAGGACTGTTCAAGTCTTGGTGAACGAGAAGCTTGATAAGTTCATTCATGGTTGAACATCCCCCTAGACCCGGGCCGCCCGAACCAAAGCCAAAGCCAGCTCCTTGGCCACGTCTTAAAGTCACGCTGGTTGATTGAACCGTCAAAACACTGCCCGTCACGTCTATTCGTGCGCCGCTGTACGCGGCGGCAGCCATTTGAGCACACCTTCCGAACGCGCCATTATTTCCACGAAAGCACGGACTTCCATCCGGTGTCAACTTGGTCAAGTCGCGGCAAAGTTGAACGGCTGCCCTCGACAAACCCTCAATCGGCAGACATCATAGGAGGCGTTCCCGCAATGTTGCGACGGCCGCATGAGACCATCCGCGGTTTCATAGACACGTATAAACCTGCTTTGGAGGATCAAGACGATGGCGCTGCGTTATCCCGATTTCATGTGTATCGGGGCGCAAAAAGCGGGGACTTCGTGGCTGCACCAGATACTTAAACAGCATCCTGATGTGTGGCTTCCTCACACCAAGGAAATTCACTACTTCGATGTAGTTCATGGCGACTGCAGCTCGCGAAACCGTCCCCAGAAGGACCCGATGCGGGCGGCGACTTCGGCAAAGTCTCTTGCAGCCGTGAAATGGACCGTACAGAGCAAATTGACGGCCAAGGACAAAATCGAGCGCATTTATTCCGCGAGCCTGCTCGCTCTTCGGGAGCTGACTGACGAATGGTATGGCAGGGTATTCGAGCGCGTTCCAGTTGGCTTAGTTTGTGGCGACATAACCCCTAGCTACGCGATTCTCCCCGACGCTGGGATTGAACATATCCTTAGACTCAGACCGGGCATCAAAATCATCTTTATCATTCGCGATCCCATTGAACGTGGTTGGTCCGAGGTGCGGATGATGCAGAAAGTCGCAGGGGCGGCCAACGTCGTTGCCGTACCGGGACTTCTCGCAAGCGATCGGTTCTATGCAAGATCCGATTACATAGCCACAATCGAGCGCTTCCGAAAATACATTCCGGAGAGCGATTTCCTGCTGCTGTATTTCGACGATATCGCGCAGAAGCCACAGGAATTTTTGACCAAGGTTTGCGCTTTTCTTGGCCTAGACAGTGCACGGGCGCAATTCAAACACCTGTTCGAGACAGTACACCAAGGCGTGCAGAGTACTATTGCCCCCGATCTCTACGACTTGCTCAAGCAACGCCTGGCTCCGGCGTATGAGCGGCTGCGCACGCTGAACAATCCAATTATTGACGACTGGTACGGCAAACATTACCAGTAACTCGGCGCTCAAGGCGCCGTTGACGGCAACTACCATATCGGCTGCCAGCTTCCGAATCATGGCGAATGGAGCATTTGCCGCTTCCCTGCACAGGGTTCCGGTTCGGCTGCGCCTTTTGCATTCACAAACTGGACGCTTTTGATCCCAGCGGTGAATTCTTAATGTCTTTTGTCGCCTCGCTCCACTCAGCACCCATGATCCTAATCAGTTTGAATTACAGGCGAACACATCTTTGCACGACGGCTACTCAGTGATTTGGTTTGTAAACCTTGCTCTCGGGAACTTCTTGAGGACGTTATTGACCGCCTGTGAAGCCTCCTCGTAATTTGAAACTACCCGCGTTTTATCGGGTACGTTCTTTTTTATCGAGGGCTTAAGGATCGTCGGCAACTCGATTTCAACCTTGTCCTCGAGCGCACGGAGTAACCGAGGATTGACGAAACCGTCTGGATAAAGATCCTCATAGTCGACAGCAATCAGCCTACCACTCGCATTAAGGCAGTACGAAAAGAAGGATTCGGATTGGAGAATGAGTCGAGCCTGATTAGCAACCTGCTTCCAGTTGACCGAGATTTGCGCACCGATGTCGGCCTCCTCGAGGCCATGCCACTTACCGGCGGAACGGGCAATCTGCTCACTCACTACCTGCCCGACGATGTCACGCCGACGAATAAATAAAAACACGGCGCGCTCCTCCAGAAGCACCCGCATAAAAAAAGGCGTTTGGTGAACGTAGCTCCAGAACGGTCTAATGACATGCCAAGAATTCAGCTTGACGTCCAGTAGTGGTATCTGCTCGTTGGCAATGCTGCGCAGATGTGCCAAATAATCGAGCGCAACTTTGCGTGCCTGTTCTTCCGTTGCCATATCGGCGACAAGAAGATTGCGTTGACCGGCGAATTCAAGAAAGGCCCCGGCTCCGTTCGGAGGTTCAGTGTGGAATATCTCCCTGAAATTATAGAATTTGTTAGTTGAGCCGAGCGCGCCTTGAAGCGCGGTGGTCCCTGCCCGCTGGCCGGCAATAATGCACAAATAAGAGCCCATGGCTGCGTCCAAATCCCTGATCCTAATGAACGAGCTTATCGTGAGAGGTGACCGAGTGCCAATGTCTCGCATCGAAGTGCGGTCGGGCCTGAACGACTGACTAACCTGAGAATGCCGACCCAGTTGGAAGATGTAAGATTTGTGGCGAAATCGAGTGCGGTGGGGCTGAGCTTTTGTTGTGAATGGAGGAACCGGGTCTCCGTAAAGCAGGTCATCGGCTTTTGAAGCAGGCTGAAGTCGGGGCGGCGATCGCGGAGGAGTGCCGCTTGCATGGAGGGTGAGCGAAGAATACCCAGCGCTTGAGCGGCGTATTGACCTCACACAGCGGCTTGAGCTGCGATGCTGCAGAGGGCGCCTTACTGCCGCGGGTCTTCTCTCACCGGTATTACCTTGATACACCCTTCCGAGGAAGCTCGCGCTGAACTCCCAGTGTCGCTATGGCGTCCCGCCCTTCCCGCAAACGAGATCGTCCGAGCTAAGGAATGCCCCGCTGATCAACGCCGGCTGGTCAGCAGTGACCCGGGGATTTTTACTTCAGCGAAAGCGGGGAGAGTTACCTCGGTGCCCGCACCGGTCCAAAGACCTCCAGTCCTCGTTGCCAAGCGGTGCAGTACACCTTGCATTCCGCTCAGCACGCAAGATTACGTACGGAACAACCATACGCCCCTCGACTAGCCTATCATCCACCGCATGCCTTGATTTCGTGACCTCTAGCTGCGGAGCTTACGTATGAAGCGGTTCCTATTTGTCGTACTAAGTCTGCTGTTTTACAGTTCGGCAAGCGCTCAGAAATTGCCCGTCTATAGCCCATCCGCGCCAGGCCAACTCGCTGTCTCGAAATGCTCCGGCAGACCATGCCTCAAGCGTGATGGTGTCGGCCCGTATCGCCCTAAAGGCTTAATCGTCTTAGGCCTCGTGACGGCGACTTCTTCCCGGGCCCTATTAACTCCCACCTTTCGCAAGATCGAACAGGACTTTTCCACGAACACCTTGTTGGCGATTAGAAAATTTGGCGCGGACTCTGTTCGATTCAACGTCTCGCAAGTGAATCTCGATCCACAGTCTTCATATTATGACGCCGCCTACGCAGGCCAGATCGTATCGTATGTCCAACAGGCACGCGCCTTAACATTCACTGTCCTCGTTGAAATCAATGACGAGCAGCCACCCAACACCGCCCGGCTTGGCATGCCTAGCGACGCCACAGTGCGCGCCTGGGAGCGGTTAGCGCCCCTGTTCGCCGCTGACCAAGGGATAATGATCGGGGCCTATAACGAACCCACAATCGCTGGCACGAGTAGTTCCGATCTCGCTGCATGGCAGGCGGGCTACAACAGTGTTGTGGCCAAGATTCGGGCAGTCGGCGCAAAAAACGTAATCGTCATTGACGGGCTGAACTTTGCAGGATTCTTGCCTGCTGCCGCCCTGTCCTATCTGGTAACAGATAGCGCGAATAACCTGGTTTATGGCGTACATCCATTCCCGAGAGGGAAACTGGCTTTTCCTGCCGGCTGGCCGGATGCATTCGAACGCTTCTGCGCATCCTCCAATGGCGTCCAATGTCAAATTACGGCCTGGAATCTGTTTGGCTCCGTCTTCAATGGCATTGCACACAGCATTTGTCCCCATGAAAACCCGCAGCAGGGGCAAATGCCTGCCGTTAGCCAGCGCCTAATTGATGCGGCGAGAGACATGAATAGCGGTATTTACGGATGGGCATTTGACTACCCTGACGTAATCATGGATAGCAGAGACCCGCTGGCGAAAACAGTAAACTTCGACAGTTTTGTTGATTGCCGGCGCACTCCCCCTCCCTGGGGAGGCGGGGAATTATTAAGACGTAATTTCAACGATCCAAAATGGTAGCGACGGCTGATTAGTCTGTGTTGGCGCGCCCAGAACGCACCGTTGTAATCCGTCGGGACCCGTCCCTGACGAGAACCCGACCTCAAAGTTGGTTTCCGCGCGTTGCCAGCCGTAAGGTCCCAAGCGCGTTGAAGGTGCGCAACGAGCCATGGGAACCAATGTGCGAACACTCTTGCGCAGCAAGGTGAATCAAGTCTCCAGCATCTAGGCCCGCATTGCGAGGCCCGGACGGCGACGTCACGCTGGCTGAATTCACCTATCAATGAAGGCTTGCCGGAATCCGGCGGCGGCGGATTGGAACCTTGCTTGCCGCTCTGAATTCCGTCCGAGCTCCAATCAATTCGAGCTCCAAACTCGTTCGCGGCGGGCACAGATACGCGCTGATGATATCAGCGCGTACGTGGGCGCTCGAGTTGGGACTTTCGCGGCATCGCGCTTTGCGGTCGCGTTTGTGTCGCTCCAGAAGCGGCCAAGAAGCGCATTGCGTGTTATGTAACTCCACGCGGAAAGGCTCGGAAGCCCGTGCAGGAACCTGGAACGCATTCAATCCCAGCAAAATGAATTGGACTTTGCATACGACGGCGGAAGGCCGTTGTGCACCCTAAGGAGGCGGATTTTTTAGTCGGGGTCAGTTGGTGAACCGCGATGCATGAGGCCGAGGTGCGCGCATTGACTTCTTGAAATGGAACCGGCAATATATTGCCCGCCATATTCAGAACGGGAGATCTAAAATGCATTTTCGCGAACGCGGTCATATTGTCCAACTCATTCGAACTACCTACGACGCGAGCTCGAAGAAAGGCAAGAATGAAATTGTTGGACGCTTGGTCAAGGCCAATATACAGGTCTCAAAGGAACTTGAGGCGGCACTTAAGACCGAGGAGCGTAAGGAGCTCGAGGTTTGGATTGCTGGTCACGCCGCTGTCGGGCGACTGAAAAGAGAACTTGCTGTTCGCAGCTTACCGGAGCAGCTGGCACTCGCTGAGGAATGGTTCGCAGACAAGAAAAGCGACGATGCCCGTGTTTTGGCAGGAGCGCTAATCCCGGCCTGGGTCCGGCTTCGCACGCGATTGAAACGCAACGGCCTTGTGGAATGATTTGCGCTTCTCAAGGCAAATAGCAGCGGCGTGCTCCGGCAGAGTGTAGGTTTGCGGACAGCTTGATTCTACGGACTTCTGCAGCCTCCATCGAAGGGGCAGGAGCTGGGCAACAACCCAGACGCAACGTCTCTAATAATTACGCAACCGGCCGTTGATACCCATATGCAACAGGGGATAGTTTCGACAGACAACGAAGCCGAGGCGGGTGTTTCCACGTCGCTTCGAGCGCTCGCTGCAATAGCTTCGCGTCTGGGTTTGGATATAGGCGTTGATCAGTTGCGACGGCGCTTTGCGCTGCAACCCGGGGAGCCTGACACTCCGACGCTCATCGCCTGGGCGCGGGAGGTCGGCCTCGAAGCCCGAGCTCTGCGCCTGACTTTCAAAGAACTGCCACGGGTCGCCCGCGCACTACCTGCCATATTGCGCGCGAGGGACGGGGGTGCACTGATACTGGAAGAAGCGCGCTCCGATCCCGCCAAAGGCACGGTGGCGGTTATCCGGGACCCGAGCGCCACCGACGACGTTGTGCTCGCCATTGATGAGCTGCACCTCGCCGAGGTCTGGGAGGGTGAGGCGATCCTCATCAAGCGCCACCATGCCACGACCGACGAAACTCAGCCGTTTGGCATGGCGTGGCTATTCGGGCAGCTAGTGCGGGAGCGCGCGCTGTTCAAGCACGTGATCTTAGCGGCCTTGATCAGTACCATTTTCGCTGTCGCGCCGGCCTTCACCGTCAGGATCGTGCTCGACCGTGTGCTGCTCGACAACATTTATTCCACGCTCAATGTCCTTGCGGGTGGAGTTCTGCTCCTAATAATATTTGAAGCGATCCTGTCGTATCTGCGCCGCATATTGACGCAAGTTGTGACGTCACGTATCGACGGTCGAGTAAGTCTGTACATCGTGGAGAAGGTGCTCAAGCTGCCGATGGAGTATTTCGAGTGCACGTCGACGGGGCGCATCATCACGAACCTCCAGCAGGTCTATCAAATTCGTAACTTCCTGACCGGGCAGCTCTTCGGCGCATTTCTAGATATTGTGCCGCTCGTCGTACTTGTACCGCTGTTGCTGTTCGTTGAATGGCACTTGGCGCTGACGGCGTTCGCGCTGGCGGGCATTATTTTCATGATCATTTGGTTATTCATGGATCCGATGCGCCGGTTGTTTGGCAAGGTAGTTGTTGCGGAGCAGGCCAAAGGCGCGCACTTGACCGAGACGCTGCATGGCATTCGGACGATCAAGTCATTGGCGTTGGAAGGGCGGCGGCGCCGGGAGTGGGATCGTCGCGTTGCCGATGCGGTCGCCGCTCATCACTCTTTGGGACTACTGGCCAACTACCCTGAAACTCTGACGCTTCCGTTCCAGCGCTTAATCTACTCAGGCTGCTTGTTGCTGGGCGCGTATATGATCCTGGCATACGTGGGCACTCCCACTCCTAGCACGCTCACTCCGGGTGCGTTGGTGTTTTTTGCGATCCTCTCCATGCGAGTTGCGTCGCCCATGATCAAACTCGCGGAGATGCAGCGGGAACTGGCCGAGGTGCGCGGTGCCATAGCCCAAATGGCACAGGTCTTAAACGCTCCGCCGGAAGACACCCGCACCAATGGACTGCGCCTGGCGATCAAAGGCGAGGTGTCGTTCAAAGACGTGTCCTTTCGCTACTCGCCGGGCGCAAATTATGCGCTGGACGATGTTTCCTTCACGGTGCCTGCCGGTACGATGCTTGGCATTATGGGCCGTAGCGGGTCGGGCAAGACCACTGTGACGCGTCTATTGCAATGCCTGAACTCGACCTATGAGGGCATGATCAAGATCGACGGCATGGATCTGCGCGAGATCGACCTCATGCATCTGCGGACGCACATTGGGGTCGTGCCGCAGGAAAATTTCCTGTTCTCGGCCACCATCCGTGAAAACATTGCCATGGCCAAACCGGATGCGCACTTTGCAGATGTCGTGCGGGCAGCGCAGCTGAGCGGCGCCGAGGAATTTATCGAGCGACTGCCGCGCGGTTATGACACTGCGATCCAGGAGGGCGGCAGCAATCTCTCCGGCGGCCAGCGGCAACGGCTGGCGCTCGCCCGCGCGTTGCTCATCGACCCGCCGGTCTTGATTCTGGACGAGGCCACAAGCGCGCTCGATGCGGAGAGCGAGGCGATCGTTAATGCCAATTTGAAGCGCATGGCCAAGGGCCGCACGGTACTGTCCATTTCGCATCGGCTGTCGATGCTCGTGGAATGCGACGCCATCCTAGTGCTCGAGCAAGGCAAGGTCTATGACATCGGGTCGCACGAGGAACTGATGCGGCGCTGCGATATCTATAAGCACATGTGGTACCAGCAGAACCGCCATATTGACCCGCGCGCGGCCGATATGCCCGTCTCCGTTACTCGCGGGGCCGCTTGATGGGCGCGGAACTCACAGTTCGGAA
>Ga0182018_10003507_pt1 | contig 14058 bp, 12 predicted proteins | sample 812P2MmetaG_FD_120490 | JGI IMG/M metagenome (GOLD analysis project Ga0182018, IMG submission 120490) | Permafrost microbial communities from Stordalen Mire, Sweden - 812P2M metaG | ecosystem: Environmental > Terrestrial > Soil > Wetlands > Permafrost | place: Sweden: Stordalen | collected...
GGCGTGTCCCGCCGAAACGTCCACGGGCTACAGCGGGTGCTCATGAACCGTTCTGGGGAGAATCGGCGACCGGCCAACCGCTCCCTGTGGTCGCGGCTCGGTAATCACCTGCAAACACGCGCCACTCGTAACAGAGCCGCGACCGTTAGAAGCGGTGAAAGAATCGCCTGCCCCCCGCTGAAAATGCGAGACCTGGCGCAGTCGCTCCCGCCTGCGTAGCTGAATTCTTTCACAGCGTCTTAGAGAGCGGTTGCCGCTGACGAAACGCAAAATCCCCAAAGCGGCCGGCACCCGGCTACAGCGGAGTGAGCGGCCTGGTTTCCGTCCCTGTACGGAACGAGCGCAGGACGGTCTCGCTCGGCGGCAGTGTGAGCAGCACCGGCCGCAGCAGCACAATCACTTCGTCGCTATCGGTGTTGTGTTCATGGGTGCTGGTGAGCGGCCCCAGGAAAGGAATACGGTTCAGACCGGCCAGCCCGGACAGGGTGCGTGCTTCGTCGGTGGTCAGAAGTCCCGCGATGACTGCCCACTCGCCGAATTTGAGCCGCGTGACATTCTTCACCGCGCGGTTGGAAATCACCGGTAGACCGTTCACCGACGCTCCCGTCAGTACCTGGAACTGCGCTTCCACGTCCAGCGACACGTTTTCCCGGTCATGCACGAACGGCGTGGCCGTCAAGGTCAGTCCGAGATCCTGAAAAGTGAACTGGGGGGCCGGCGTCACGCTGCCCTGTCCCGTCGCCGATGTCGAGTTGCCGTATCCGCCCGTGATGATCGGGTACCGCTCGCCGATTTTCATGGTGGCTTTCTGTCCGCTGACTGCTCGAAGCTGAGCCGACAACAAAAGCTTGGACGTGGACTGCGACATTTGAGCCACCAGCGACGGCGCTGCGATGCCGATTCCGATCAGCGTCTTCCCACCGCCAAAGGTGAGCAATCCGGTGAGCCCCGACGACAACGAAACCGTGTTGTTGAGAAAGGAGGTCAGGGCATTGAGCGAGAACATCGACGGGAAATCGATCCCGTAGGTAATGGCATCGTTGCGGGTGACTTCGAGAAACCGCATCTCGATGCCGACTTGCGCCCGCGGGCGAGTCAACTGTTCCAGCAAGGCGCGCGCATACACCACTTTGGAGATGCGGTCGCGCATCACCAGGGTGTAGTTCGACGGGTCCATGCCCAGTTTCTCGATCGCCATGGCCTGCTGCACGTCGCGGACGATCTCGTTGAACTCCTGTTGGGTAGTGGTGTCCGGAAGCCGCACGATCATGGTGACGGTCGGTTCGATCTCGGTGCGCTTCTGTGCGGTGTCTTTAGCCACCAGGAAAAGCTTGCTGGTGAGCGGCACAAGGAAAGAGCCCGTGGCTGCCTCCAACCCATGCAGCGCGTCGCGGTAGTCCACGTCTTTGAGCCGGAACCGGAAGGGAGTGCCCGGCTGGTAGTCGGAGTCGTAGGTGCATTCCAGCCCATAGGCGTGGGCCACGTCCTGGAACAGCTTTTTGTAATCGCCGGTGAAATCCAGGTCGCGGATGCCCTGCTCGGCGTCCAATTGGGTCGGCGGCAGCGGTTCGTTGGCGGCGGCCAGATCCTCCGCCGTCGGCATGTCGAAATGGAGATCGGCCGGTTCCGCCAATTCCTTGTCCAATTCGGCCACCGTTGGGATCTTGAGCTGGGGCCTGGACTGCATGGCGGCCCGCGATTGCACCGCTTGAGTGCGCTCCCAGTAGGTCTTATTATGCGGATCCTTAGCCGACGCCTCGGCGTATTTCAGGTATGCTTCGGCCATGTGACCGGCCTTCTCGGCGTCGCGGCCCTGCTGATACAGATCCCAGGCCGATTGGTCGTCTTGTGCCAGGAGACAGCCGCACGCCAGCAGTCCCACCAGAGACACACGTACCCGCATAATTATGTGACGCCGGGGCCGGCTATGGCGTGCAAACGATTTAGAATCTGAGGGAGGGATCGAATGCACTACATACGGCGACTGTTGGCGGAGAATCCGGCGGAACTGGTGTGGCCGATCGTGGTTTTTGCGCTCACGGTGGGCGTCGGTTGGCTGGTCCGCTGGCTGATTCTAAGAGCCTTACTTGCCTGGAATGCGCGCAGCCAGGGCCGCGTCGGTCTGGTCCTCACCGGAGTGCTGGCGGGTCCGATGCTCATCTGGGTGGTGATTCTGGGAGCGCACCTGGCCATTCAGTTGTCGGATCTGCCTGCGAGATATACCGACCGCGGGGCGGAAATCCTGTACGTGCTCTGGATGGCGTCCGCCACCCTGATGCTGATGCGGCTGGCGGGCAACCTGGTACGGCACTATGGAGACCAGGTTCCGGGGGCGCTGCCGGTCACTACGCTCAGCCAAAACCTGGTGCAGATCGCCGTACTGATTCTGGGGGTGGTAGTGGTGATGGACCACTATGGCCGCAAGATCACGCCGATCCTGACGGCTTTGGGAGTCGGCGGCCTGGCCGTAGCGCTGGCCTTGCAGGACACGCTCTCGAACCTCTTCGCCGGCTTCTACGTGGCGGTGGCACGGCAGATCCGGCTGGGCGACTATATCAGGCTGAACAGCGGAGAGGAGGGTTACGTGAGCGACATTGGTTGGCGCAGCACCACCATCCGTTCGCTGAATAACAATCTGATCATCGTGCCCAACTCCAAGCTGGCACAAGCCATCGTGACCAATTATTACCTGCCGGAGAAGCGCATGGCGGCGTCGCTCCAGGTAGGCGTGAGCTACCGGAGCGATCCCGATCAGGTGGAGAAAGTCCTGCTCGAAATCGCGGTCGAGGGAGCCGGAGACATCGCCGGTATGCTGGCCGATCCGGCTCCTTCGGTGACATTCGATCCCGGCTTTGGCGAATCGTCCCTGGGCTTCACGGTAACCTTCCATGTGGCCGAATTCGCCAACCAGTTCACTGTCCGCAACGAATTGAAAAAGCGAATTTTCCGCCGTTTTCGCCAGGAAGCGATCGAGATTCCGTTTCCCACCAGGATTGTTCACCTAGAAGGCCAGAATCCCACCAAGCCCGCGGCCCTTGGGTAGGCGCGCGGCTCGGTGGGAACAGTCGGGGCTCAGTGGCAACGGTTGCGTCCCGGCGGCGGATAACCTCATGTGGTCGGCTCTGGCCGCTGGCGCCAAGTGTAAGACACGTCTATTTTCCCCTGCTGGGCAGCCTTGCGTACAGGGCGGCGCGCGTGTCGCCGGCTCCTTTCGAGCCCCTTGCGCCAGTAAAGATTGTACGGTTCGAGACGGTTTGCCGCCATCGAACCGCGCGTGCTATAGTTTAAGCGCGTTTGATAGCTTCCGCGAATCCGGCAGATCGTTTCCTTGAGCGACGGCACCGTCGTCCCGCTTGCGTTTCGTCACCGATGAGCCCGCTTTCAAATTGTCAGGAGGATTGAGTGAAGAACATCTTCGTGGGCAACCTCGACTTCAACGTTACGGAAGAAGCCGTGCGCAGCCTGTTCGAGCGGTATGGGCAAGTGAACAGCGCACGGATCATGACGGATCGCGATACCGGCCGTTCTCGCGGGTTCGCGTTCGTCGAAATGGAAAACGAATCGGAGGCGGATCAGGCGATTTCCGCTCTCAATGGCTTCACCATGGACGGCCGGGCGCTGAACGTGAATGAGGCGCGGCCCAAGCCGGATCGCGGCTTCGGCGGCGGTGGCGGCGGCGGTCGTGGTTTCGGCGGCGGCGGCGGCAGGCCGGGTGGTGGCGGCGGCGGCGGGGGCCGGCGTCCCGGCGGTGGGGGCGGTGGCGGCGGCGGACGTCGCGAGCCTCGCTGGTAAGTTCGGTTCCTCGAAAACAGGGGTCGTGCGCAGCTCCGCGCACGACCCCTGTTTTCATTGGAAAGCTACGTGAAACTCCGGGGCGGGGCATGCTTTAGTTCCCAGAATATGGGCGCCGACGAGAATTTTGTTCTCGTTGTGTCGGCAAGTCCATTCGATTCAATCGCCCGCCGCTATTCTGATCTGTGACTCCCAGTCGGGTCATTTGTTTTCAACATCGGCTACCCTCCAAAAAAGTGGGTTCTCTCGGCCCTATGCCCGGCTGCGGCCGAAGTCACACCCCGTTCAATCCGGTGCCGCCGGTGGCTCCGCTGGCTTCTGACTCCAGACTTCCTCGACTCCATATCCCGCAGGGATATCAAGGGCGCAGCCCTTGGCTAGTTTGCCCTGCTTCGCACCTCGGAAAGCCGGCCTACCCTCCGCGTGTTCCGTTCTCCAGAAACGTGCGCAGGCGATGGCTGCGGCTGGGGTGGCGCAATTTACGCAATGCCTTGGCCTCAATCTGCCGGATTCTCTCGCGCGTCACCGCGAAATTCTGCCCCACTTCTTCCAGCGTGTGTTCGCTGCCGTCTTCCAACCCGAAGCGCATCTTGATGATCTTCTCCTCGCGCGGCGTCAGCGTTTTCAACACCTGCGCGGTCTGCTCCCGCAGATTCAGATTGATCACCGCGTCCGACGGCGAGATGCCGTTCTGATCCACGATGAAATCGCCCAGATGCGACTCTTCCTCTTCGCCGATGGGCGTCTCGAGCGAGATCGGCTCCTGCGCCACGCGCAGAACTTTGCGCACTTTGTGGACCGGTAACTGCATCCGCTTGGCCAGTTCCTCGTTCGTGGGTTCGCGGCCCAGCTCCTGCACCAACTGCCGGGAGGTCCGGATCAACTTGTTGATGGTCTCGATCATGTGGACCGGGATGCGGATGGTGCGCGCCTGATCGGCAATGGCGCGCGTGATCGCCTGACGTACCCACCATGTGGCATAGGTGGAGAACTTATATCCGCGCCGGTATTCGAACTTGTCCACCGCCTTCATCAAACCGATGTTGCCCTCCTGGATGAGGTCCAGGAATTGCAGACCGCGGTTGGTGTAACGCTTGGCGATGCTCACGACCAGGCGAAGGTTGGCTTCGATCAGTTCCCGCTTGGCCGCCTCGGCTTCCTCGTGCGATTGGGTGATGATCTCCAGCGTGCGCCGCAGTTCGGCGGCCGCCCCCCCAAACTCCTCTTCCAGTTGCTGCAGCCGCTGGCCATGGGTGCGCTGCTCCTTGCGCAGTTCCTTAATCCCCTCCACGCGTCCGCCGGACCACGTTTCCAGCTTCCTCTGAATGCGCGTGACCTCGCACTCCAGAGGCTTCAACTCGTCCACCGCCGTGCGGATGCGGTCGATCAAGTGACGCACCACCGGGCTCTGAAACTTCACCGCCCGGATCAGCCGCGACGTGCGGACCACCAGCCGGCCGAGTTCCCACAGTTGCCGCCGGTATTGCTTCGGCTTCATGGCCCGCGGAATCGCCAGCAGCTTCTGGCGGCATTGCAGAATCTTGCGGTAGTGACGCGAGATCTCATCGATTGCCCGCGCGAACTCCTGCCGCTTTTCCTCCACCAGTTCGTCCGTCAGGAGAGGGTCCGCAATCAGGATGACGTCGCGCGCGTCGACGGCATCGCGCGCCATCTCTTCCCCCATCGCGATGATTTCCCGAATCACCAGAGGCGCGCGAGAGAGGGATTTCAGCACCGTCCTCTGGCCGCGCTCGATGCGCCGCGCGATCTCTACCTCGCCTTCGCGGGTGAGCAGCGGGACGGTACCCATTTCCCGCAGGTACATGCGCACCGGGTCGTTGACTTTCTCGCCCACGCCGGCAGGCAGGTCGAGATCGAGCAGTTCCTCGGCGTCATCGAGCTTCTTATCGAAGTCCTTGGGCTCTTCCAGGATCTCGATGCCCGCCACATCCAGGCCCGCGAGGACGTCCTCGAGGTCGGAGCCGCCCGGCAAATCTCCAGGCAGAACTTCGCTTACCTCGTCGTATAGGACGTAGCCCTTCTCTTTGCCCATCAGAACGAGCTTCTGAAGCCCGTCATATTTGTCTTCCAGCGCCACTGAAGCCCCGTACCCCCGTTGCGAGAAGAATCGAGATCATTGTACAACACGGCGCATCGCCGGTTTGGTATGCGATCGCTAACCGGAGCGATCCGGCCGCCGTTCCAGCCTATGTAACTCTTCGGCCAGACGAAGCGCTTCCGCCAGGTTCTTAGCCCGCTCCGCTTCTTTGATGCGCGCTTTTAATTCCTGCCGCTGGTGCAAGCCGTCGGAGCGCCGCAAACTGTCCAGACATTGCATGCCGTACTCCAGCGTGAATTCGTTGCCTTCTCCATCCGCCGACAGTACCGCGACCGCTATCAAGCTTTGGTCCGCCGGCTCCAGACGGCTGCTCACCGTATCGAACGTGAGCGGCATGCCGGCGGCGTGCACCGCCAGGATCGCCGGGAAAATCCGCCGCGTCGCCACGCGGTGCAGGATTTCGATTTTCTGCAATTCGGCCACCAGCGCGTCGCGGCCTTCGATATCGGAAAGCAGAACGTTCAACAGTCCCTTTTCGTCGGCGCGGACCACTTCCGCCGGCTGCTGCATGGGACGCTCTTTATTGCCGGCCACCGACTTCTTGAACGCATCCAGTACCATCCCTTGATTCGCCTGGTCCACGCCCACATAGCCCGCCACTTCAATCGCGATCTGCATGCGCTCGAGCCTGTCCGGAATGCGCTGCACCGCCGGCACCAGATACTTCAGCACCGCGACCTTCCCTTCCGTAGTGCGTAAATCGTATTGCGACCGCGCGCGGTCCGCCAGCCAGTGGAAGTAGCCTTTGGCGGCATCGATCCGCGCCTGATAAGCGGCCGCGCCGCGCTCCTTGCAGTACTCATCGGGATCGAGGCCGCCATCCAGTTCGGCGATGCGCACCTGCAATCCTTCTTCCAGCAGCAATTGAATCGACCGCTCCGCGGCTTTCGCCCCGGCGGCGTCGGGATCGAAGTTCACTACGATCTTATCGGTCAGCCGCTTGAGCGCGCGCACCTGGTCCGCGGTGAGCGCGGTCCCGCAACTTGCCACCACGCCCCGGAATCCCGCCGCCGTGACTCCGATGGCGTCCATGTAACCTTCCACCAGTACCACGCGATCTTCCTTGCGGATCGCGTCCTTTGCCCTATGCAGATTGAAGAGCACGTTGCTCTTCTTATATATCGGCGTATCCGGCGAATTTAAGTACTTGGGAACGTCTTCGTCCGCCAGTCCGCGCCCCCCGAAGGCGATGATCTTTCCCATCTCGTTGTGAATGGGAAACATCAACCGGCCGCGAAAGTAGTCGTAGAAACTACCATCGTCGCGTTGGCGCGCCAGTCCGGCTTCCTTGATCCGCGCGCCAGTGAAATCGCGCTGTTCGAGCAACCGCAGAAGCGTGTGCCCGGAGCGGTCGGAATACCCCAGTCCGAATTGCTCGATGGTTTCCGGCTTGACGCCGCGGCGCGCCAGGTATGCGCGTGCCTCTTCGCCCATCCGGCCCTCCAGATTGGCGCGGAAACTCTCCGCTGCCAACTCATGCATCCGGAACAGGGCCTCGCGCAAGCGCGCCTCGTCGTCGGCATATTGCGAGCGCTTGGGCATGGGGATCCCGTTGCGCTCGGCCAACTCCTTGAGCGCTTCGGAGAAAGTGATGCCTTCGATCTCCATGACGAACTTGAGCACGTCGCCGGTGGCATGGCAACTGTAACAATAGTAGAACTGCTTGACGGCGGAAACGGAAAAAGACGGCGTTTTCTCGGTATGGAACGGACAGAGGCCGGAATAATTGGCGCCGGACTTCTTCAGCCGCACCCGCTCCCCGATGACGGTGACGATGTCGACGCGGGATTTGAGCTCCTGGGCGAAGTCCATGACGCTCTTCAGCGTCTATTATCCCGCATCCCGTCCGTTCGACCGCGGCAAACAACCCGGCCCCAACCGTTGATCGCCAGACCCGCCGAAGAAAGGGCGCGCGTACACTTCTTGGGTGCGTAACCGCTCTTGGGAGAATCGGCGCCCGGCAACCGCTCCCTGTGTCCGCGGTTCTGTAACTGCGTGCAAACACGCGGCTCCCGTAGCGGAACTGGGCACCCCGTTAGGGTGCGGTTTGCCGCCGCCGGCCGCAAAACCCCACAACGGTCCAGCACCCTACACGCTTGACAATGTAGCCGGCGAGGATTTTCGAACGCCTCAGCCCCTGTGCAAGGGTAGTGACCGCTATCGCGCCGTTCTTGGGCGCATCGTTACGCGGCTCATTTTCGGCAAGACCGGTCACGCGCGCCCGCTTGCCGGCCGGCACCACGTGGTTTGCCGCCAACGTCTTGATGGCGCCCGATTCCCATGGCATGCGGCTGGCCTGGGAAACCTCCGCCGCGCCGTGTTCCGCTAGTTACCGAAAGCCGGTGGCGCTTCCCCAGAGCGAGAAAGTTCACAATCCGCTACAATGACGTTATAAAGGAGGCCGTATGGAACCCGCTGGCATTCAAGCCGCCGGTATGTTCGGCCTGGGCGGACCCGAGGTCGCCGCGATCCTTGTGCTGGCACTGGTACTATTCGGCGGCAAGAAGGTCGGGGAACTTGGGAAGGGCCTGGGCGAAGGGATCCGGAACTTCAAGATAGCCTTGAAGGAAGAAGAAAAAAAGCCGGAAGAAGAGAAGAAGTAGGACTAGGCTTCGTGAACAGCCCGCAAGTGGGGCTGGTTCCAGCTCGGCTTCAGAATATAGCAAAACAAAAACCCCGCGGATCCGAGCGGACCTCGCGGGGTTCGTTCATTCGGCGCAGTCGCGTACCGTGAGCCGGCGCGCGAACGGGCTTCCCTGGCCCGTCCCGGTTACTTCTTCTTGGGCGGAACGATCGCGTCCTTCGCGGCTTTGGCCACGCGGAACTTCACGACCTTCTTGGCCGGGATCTTGATGGTTTCGCCGGTCGCCGGGTTGCGCCCGGTGCGAGCCTTGCGATCCACTCTGACCAGGCGGCCGATCCCGGGAAGCACGAAGACACCGTTCTTCTTCACTTCGGCGATGGCCAGAGCGGCCAAGCCATCCAGGATCGCCCGCGCCACTTTGTTATTGACTTCGCCGTGCTCCGCCAGCGATCTCACCAGTTGCGTCTGGGTCATTCTTTGATTCGCCATAAATCTCCTTTAATTCTCCCGTCGTTACCATCCAAAACAATTTCCGGTTGTTATGTTCTCTCGAACATGTCCGAACGATATCAATCATAAGGGGAAGGGCTATGCGATGTAAAGGGAATAACGTGTGAAACGGCCTGTTTTTCGAGGTTTTTTTGCACGAATGGGGTCGAAAGCCCCATTTTACGGGCTTCCGGTGAATTCTCCGCCCGGCCGGCGCCGAATTTCGCCCTCGCGAAAGGCCGCCGCGCCCTTATTTTTCAGTACTCGGAACCCCACGCTCCCGCCCGCATGCGATTCCAGGGCGAGCCGCAAGGAGGCGTACAGCTTCAATGGCGGTCCGCCGGCGCTGGTCTCGGCTTCGCCGCCGGAAGCCTGCATGCGGGAACGCGTCTGGTTGAGAAACACCACTACCGTGCCGCTTTTCCGGACAATCTGGGCGAGTTTTCGCAAGCCCGAAGCCAGCACGCGGCTGTGCAGGCCGGCCCCGCCATCCCCCATCCCCGATTCCAGTTCGAGCCGGGGGACCAGCGCCGCGGCGGAATCCACAACCAGCAAGTCCACCGCCCCCGAACCGGCCAGCTTGCAGGCGATTTCCAGCGCCTGTTCCGCCGATTCCGGTTGCGCCAGCGGCATCTCCGCCACCACCACACCCAGTGCGGAAGCGTAGGGCGCATCAAAGACGTGCTCGGCGTCGATCCATGCGGCCGTCGCCCGATTCTTCTGGGAATGGGCGACGATTTCGAGCGCCAGCGTGGTCTTGCCGCTGGACGACGGGCCGAACAGTTCCACGATGGCGCCGCGCCGAAAGCCGCCGCCCACCGCGGAGTCGAGCGTCGCGAACCCAGTGGGCAGGACGCCACCCGGCCGTTCTTCCGAGCGGGCCAACCGGAGACGAATGGCGCTTTGCCGTTGCTCCTCTGTCATGGAAGCTGTCAGCTTCAGCTTTCAGCTTGCTACGCTGCGCCACGGAACCACAATGCCCCCCAGTCTACCGTCGCGGCGGCGCCGGCTTCGCGGCGGCCACGGGCATGGGCGATGCTCCGGGGGGCTCCGTGGCCGCCGCCCCATCCGGCTTCACCAGACCGAGCACCTTGCGCAATTCGGAATCGAGATTCTGGCGGATATCGGGGTTGTCTTTCAGGAACTGGCGCGCGTTTTCGCGGCCCTGGCCGATCCGTTCCCCTTTGTAACTGAACCAGGACCCGCTCTTCTCCACCAGGTTTTGCGCCACGCCCAGGTCGATCAGATCGCCTTCCTTGGAGACGCCCTCGCCGTAGATGATGTCGAACTCGGCCTCGCGGAACGGCGAAGCTACCTTATTCTTCACAACCTTGACCTTGGTGCGATTTCCCACCACCGCGTCGCCGTCTTTGATGGCCGCGATGCGCCGGATATCCAGCCGCACCGACGCGTAGAACTTCAAGGCCCGTCCGCCGGTGGTGGTTTCCGGATTGCCGAACATCACCCCGATCTTCTCGCGGATCTGGTTGATGAAAATCAGGCACGTCCGCGACCGCGACACCACGCCCGTGAGCTTCCGCAGAGCTTGCGACATGAGCCGCGCCTGCAAGCCCATGTGGCTATCGCCCATTTCGCCTTCCAGTTCGGCCTTGGGCACCAACGCCGCTACCGAATCCACCACCAGCACGTCGATCTGTCCCGAGCTGGTCAGGGTATTGGTAATTTCGAGGGCCTGCTCGCCATAATCGGGCTGGGAAACCAACAGATTGTCGATATCCACGCCGAGTTTCCTGGCATACGCCGGGTCCAGCGCGTGTTCCACGTCAATGAAGGCGGCAATCCCGCCCTTCTTCTGTGCCTCCGCGATCACTTGCAACGCGATGGTCGTTTTGCCCGACGATTCCGGGCCGAAAATTTCAATCACGCGGCCGCGCGGAAGGCCGCCGACGCCCAGAGCGGCGTCCAGGGAAATCGAACCGGTCGAGATTACCGAGACCGGTACAATCGCGTCCTTCGAACCCAGTCGCAGGATCGAGCCCTTGCCAAATTGCTTCTCAATCTGGCTGAGAGCGTTTTCCAACGCGCGTGTGCGCTCCTTATCGTCCATGTCGGGTATTACTCCTAGGTGGGGTGAAAGACTCATTGTAGCAATCGGACGGTATAATCGCTCCAGAGGTTCTTTCCCATGGCCGTTCGCCTTGTTGCCTTCACGCTCCTGCCCGCGCTCCTGCTGAGCGCACCGGCCAAGAAGCCGACCGTCGGCTCCGGCCGCGGTGAAAATGAGGACCTGATCCTTTCGGTTACGCTTTACAGCGCCCCGGCCGATGTCAAAGAATTAATCGGCGACGACCTGGGCGGACATTACGTCGTGGCCGATGTGAAAGTGCAACCCAAGTATGGCAAGACCATCAATATCGACCGCGACGATTTCGTGCTCCGCACCGATAGCAACGGCGAGAAGGCCACGCCATTCGCCCCCAGCCAGATCGCCGGCCGCGAGGCGCTGATCGTGACGCAGACCGGGGCTCAGGCACGCAAGAGCGGAATCAGTATCGGCGGCATGGGCGGCGGTATAGGGACCGGCGGCAACGACCCCGGCACCACTAAGGTCACGGTGCAGAATCCGGCCTCGGTGCCGGAAAATCCGCTCGAAAAGGTCCTGAAGGACAAGATTCTGGTGGAACAGAAGACCGACAAACCTGCCAGCGGCCTCTTGTACTACCCCATGGAGAAGCAGAAGCTGAAGGATCTGGAGTTGCGCTACGGTCCGCAGGAAACCCGCATCACCGTACGATTCAAGTGAGGTGAGCGCGCCGCGCTCTCCGCTCCTTTACCGTCGCGGCGCCGTGAGGAACAGTCGCGGCGCGGCGAGGTGCTTCAAGACCGAGCCGGGCACAGAGAGCACCCCGTCAGGAAGCGGAGGGCAACTGCAAATAAGCATGCCTAAACAACACTTGCAGGCTCCTCCCTTTTCCCTGCTAAGCTGAAGGGAACATGCGGATCCTGGTGGTCGAGGATGAAAAGCGAATCGCCGACTTCCTGTGCCGCGGCCTGCAGGGCGCGGGTTATGCGGTCGATGCGGCGCCCACCGGCACGGCGGCGCTCGAAAACGTCCACTCCACGGACTACGACCTGGTGATCCTCGATCTCATGCTGCCCGACATGGACGGGCTGCAGGTGCTGGAGAAAATCCGCAACCGCAAGACCGGACCGCCGGTCCTGATTCTGAGCGCGCGGGGAACGCTCGACGACCGCGTCCGCGGCCTCGAGCAGGGCGCCGACGACTACCTGGTGAAGCCCTTCGCCTTCGTGGAACTGCTGGCTCGCGTGCGCGCGCTGCTGCGCCGCGGCCAGCCCACTCCCGAGAAGCTGCAAGTGGCCGATCTCACGCTCGACTGCATCCGCCGCAAGGTTCTGCGCGGGTTGGAGACCATCGATCTGGCGCCCAAGGAATTCGGCATTCTCGAATACATGATGCGCAACCGCGGCCGCCCGTTAAGCCGCACCATGATCGTGGAGCACGTCTGGGATATGGATTACGATGGCCTCACTAACATCGTAGACGTCTACATCCGGCACCTGCGCAGCAAAATCGACGACCGCTTTCAACAGAAGCTCATCCAGACGGTGCGGGGCATCGGTTACATGATCGAAGTGCCCGAAAAGCCCGTCGAACAGCCGCAGGTGTGACGTGATACGACTTCGAGATCTCCGCCGCCTCCCGCACCAGATGCGGCGGCGCATGGTCTCGGTCCGCAGCCTGCGCACCCGCCTGATGGTGGCCTACGCGCTGTTCTTCGCCATCTTCCTGACCGGTTTGGCGGCCGTATTCCGTACGCGCCTGGAGGGAACGCTCGACATCCAGGCGCACGACAAGCTGAATGAAGAATGGGTCGGCCTGAAGGGAGGCATCCTGCGGATCGACCAGGGGCCGGAAGGCAGCCCGGTAGCCGGCCAGAATGGCGCCAACTGGTACTACGACCCGGACGACCCCGACGAAAAAACAGCCGTGCTCGATATCCAAAAGATCTTTCTCATCACCGACCGGGATGGGAACGTGATGGAGGACGCCAAGACCGGCGACCGGCAGGTCTCCTCGACCTACGAGAGCATCGGCATCGATCCGCCGCAGGAGGTGCGCGCCAGGGTACGGGAAGCCATGCAGTTTCTGCAGACGCAGAAGCCGGGAGCGCCTGGCAAGGCGTTCTGGTCCGTGCGGCGGGATTCGGATGGCGACCGGTACCTGATCCGCTCCGCGGTATTTCTCGATGAAGGGCACTTCGGACACCACTTGCCCTACTACGTGTCGATCGGGACTCCGCTCGCCGGCAACGACCGGACTCTGAGCGAATTCACCTGGGTCTACGTGGCGGTCATTCCAGGCGCGCTCATTCTGGGCTCGTTCCTCGGCTGGGTGATGGCCGGACGCGCGCTCACCCCGGTGATGGATATCGCACGCGCCGCCCAGCGCATCTCGGGCTCCAACCTGAGCCTGCGCATCCCCACGCGCGAGACCGGCGACGAGTTGGATTACCTGATTCTCACCTTCAACCGCATGATCGACCGCCTGGAGTCTTCCTTCCAGCAGATGAAGCAGTTTTCGGCCGACGTCTCCCACGAACTGCGCACGCCGATCACGGCCATTCGCGGCCAGCTCGAAGTGGCGCTCTTCACCGCCCAGACGATCGATCAATACCGCGAAGCCATGTTCAACGCGTTGCAGGACATCGACCGGCTTTCGCAGATTGTGCGCGCGCTGTTGCTGCTGTCGCAGGCGGAATCGGGCCAGTTGCTTTTGCAAAAGTCCCGGCTCAATCTCTGCGACGTCGCGTCGGACCTGGTGGACCAGTTTCAGATACCCGCCGAGGCGGCCGGCGTACGGCTCACGGCGGACCTGCCGGCGGATTGTTTCGTCGAGGGCGATCGAGTGCAGATCGAGCGCATGATCACCAACCTGCTTTCCAATGCCATGAAGTTCACTCCCGAAGGCGGCGAGGTGCGCTTGCGGCTCGGCTCCTCGCCCGAGTTCGTGGAGATTGTGGTGGAGGATTCGGGCCGCGGCATCGCCACGGAGCACCTGCCCCACATCTTCGACCGCTTTTACCGCGTTCCC
>Ga0182018_10003508_pt1 | contig 14057 bp, 14 predicted proteins | sample 812P2MmetaG_FD_120490 | JGI IMG/M metagenome (GOLD analysis project Ga0182018, IMG submission 120490) | Permafrost microbial communities from Stordalen Mire, Sweden - 812P2M metaG | ecosystem: Environmental > Terrestrial > Soil > Wetlands > Permafrost | place: Sweden: Stordalen | collected...
GCAGTTAGCCACTCGTTCAATGCCCAACTCTCGCGCCTGCAAGCGATTGGAAAGGCGCTGGTTGTCACCCGAATGGTGAACTGCGCAGCAGTTGGAAATCCAACTGTCTCGGGCGTTTGGCAGCCGAGATCGCGTTCAACCGCCGTTTCTCGGTTCAAGAAGAATCGGCGCCGTGACGCCGCCGCCAACGCGATAGACGCCGGGGGCGGGCTGCTGTGCGGGAGTGGCGGCGCACAACAGGATGGCAAAAGCTACCGCAAATCGCATCGCGGCGCCCTCCTCACTTCTTCGGCGCGGGCAAGCTCTGCTTCAATTCCGTAATCTGGCCCTGCACCGTCACCACGTCGCCGGACCTGGGGAAGAGCTTCAGATAAGTCTCGAGCTGTTCCACCGCGGCGGCCGGCTGATTGAGCTTCACCAGGATGGAGGCCATCAGTTCGTAGGTTTCGGGGAAATGGTGTTCCGTGTCGGCCTTTAGAGACTCGCGGCCCCGCGCCTCGGCCTCCTTGTATTTGCCGGTGAAGTAGTTGGCCACCGCGCTGTAGTAGAAGGCCTGCGGGTAATCGAAGGCATCCAGCGCCACCAGCTTCTCGGAGACTTCGGCCAACGCCGGCCAGTCGTGGTTGTTGTACGCCAGGGACGAGAGTTGCAGATAGGGGCTGAGGTATTTCGGGTCGGCCTTCACGGCGGCATTGAAGGCTTGCTTGGCTTCTTCCATCTTCTGGGCGGACCCATACAATCTCCCCAATTCGAACCAGGCGGCGGCATAATCCGGGTAGGCCTTCACGGCCTTCTGATAATCCAGGATGGCTTCGGCCTGCTTGTTCTTGCGGGTAGCTTCCTGCGCCTTGTCGAATTCCTTCTTGGCATCCTTCGGAGCCTCCAAAGAAGTGGGACTGATGAGGTGGCCGTCCACTTTTCCGACGTAGTGCAGCACGATGGCGCCGAGGTACGGGTGGCCATCCGGTTTGGCGCCGGCCATGGGCACCATATCCGAGCGATAGCCCGGGAGGCTGGCGAGGATCAGGCAGTCGTTGAATGGGTGATCCCCCTCCGACGGCGGCATATCCACGCCCGGTGTAGCGTGGATGGCGTAAGGGTCCTGGATGATGTCGTGGCCCAGGTCGACCGCGAAATTGCCCTTGAGATCGGTGGTGCCTTCGGGGTGTGGAAGTCCGCTGCAAAGACGCTCGATGAGCGCGGGCGAAGGCGGCACCGACTTGTCTTCCAAGGTGACCTTGCCCGTGACACGGACGGGCGGTGGGGGCGCCCCGGCCATGGACCCCATGATCGACGGCGATGGGGCGCCGGTAGCTTGTCCGAAGGCCGGCTGCAGCAGCAGGCCGCCTGCCGCGACCAATATGAAACCCTGCACGAACCTCTCAGTAACCACGGAGTTCTCCTTTGGATTGGAGTCATTATGCCACTATTTCTGGCTGGATGGGTGTAGCTGGAGCCTCAGAGTGCTGAACCGGTCTGGGGAGAATCGGCGCTCCGCCAACCGCTCCCCGTGATCGTGCCGCCCGTAACAGAGCCGGGCCCGGTGGGCACCCCGTAGGGAGCGGTTGCCGCTACTGAACCGCGAAATCCCAAGTGGGATATTCACTTAACGCAGGTTGCACGCTGGCCGCCACAACAGGTAGAGAAAAACGCCGGCTGCGGGCACAAGATCTTGTGGCAACCTGCGTGAAGGGAACACCCCCCATCCCCAAGACGGTTCATCGCCCCGAGCCGGGCGCAGAGGGCGCGCGTGAAGGAGTGCAGTGCCCGTGGGTCGGGAGTGGCCCGCCGCTCCCCCGAAAACGCAGAGAAGAGACGGCGAAAACACTGGCCCGCACCGACCGCGTCTCCGTCACCTTCGGTGGCCCGCAGGGCCACGGCGCACTCCCTCAAGAGCTGTAAGCCAATGCGGGCGAGGGCAGGTTAAAGCCTGCCCTACGACCGAGAACGTTGGCCGTTTGGGCGGGGCATGCTTTATAGCTTGCCCGTTTCGTTTGCCGCTTCTCACGGCGTGCCCTCTGTGCCCGGCTCGGTGAGAGGCTCCCGAGCGGAGGACCGATTACCGCGCCGACTTCAGCACAATGATCAGCACGACGAGCATCACTACCGCGGCCACCAGCATCGCGATCTTGGCCTTGCTGTAGGGCCGTTCGCCTTGCACTTCGCCGGTGCGGGCGTTTACCGCCACCTGGTATACCTTGCCTTGGAATCGATAGGCGCCGATCCAGACGGGCAACAGAAGGTGGCGGAACATCACGTTGGCGTATTGGGTCTCCAGGTTGTCGATTCGCTGCTCGTCGCCGCCGATGGCTTGGCGCACGTCCTGAGCGATGGTCTTCTGCATGTTACCCTTGGCCTTTTCGAAGCCGTCGGGCAGTTCCAACTGGTATCGTTGTGCCTTGAAGCCGGCCAGATAGGCGGGCTCGTAGGGGCACATGGATTCCAAATCCCAGGGCTCAAGCGCGTTCAGTTTGGCTTCCGCCACGGCTCGCGATGCCGCCACCAGCACCCCGTCGAAATGGCGCTCCACCTCGCCCGCCGCCGGGTACCAGGCGGTCCGCTGCACCTGCCGCGATTGCTGCTGGCTGTTGCCGTTGCTGTCGGTTTCGGTGTAGTATTCCGTCTCCCAGTAATGCTGGCCGCGTTCCCCGGTGTAGCGGCTGCCGGTATCGGCATCGTAATCCCAGAAGGGCAGGTAGACGCCGTTGATGCCTTCGGGACGGGCGACGCGCTTGAGCGCGTTGGGGGCGAACCATCGGGACTGCAGCCATTGGCGGACCTCGGTCAACGCCTGCTCCTTGGGGACTTTGGCGGGCAGCAGGGCGTCGGGAGCGATTAGCGGGTCGGCGGCCTTGGCTTGCGCCACCAGTGCGGCGCCGCAGAATGGGCAGAGACCGGCCACCTCGGGAGGTTCGAAGGCCACCACGCTGCCGCAGCCGCCGCAGCTCACTTCGAGCGCCTGGCCGGTGAGCGGCTGCAGCTTCGACGCGCCGGCCGCGATGTATTCGTCGAATCCGTGGGAAGGAACTTTGTTGCCCTCCGCGGGCACTGCGAGTGCCTGCGTCTGTCCGCAGAACGGGCACTTCATTCCACCCGTGGCAGGGTCGAACCGCATGTCTGCCGCGCATCCGGGGCAGGGGAACCGCGCGGCTATCTTTTCGGGCGGCATGAGAGCTGCTTACTGTTGCGCGCCGCCGCACTCCGAGCAGAAATGGGCCGCACGGGGAATCGGCTTGCCGCAACTGATACAGAATTTGGTGGCCCCGCCGGCGGCGGGCGCGGCCGGTGCGGCGTCGGCGGGTACCGCCGGCACTGCGGCGGGAGGTCTGGCGGCGGCCATCATCTGCTGCGCCATCGCCATGCCGGCTCCGAGGCCGACTCCCGCGCTGGCGGCTCCGCCTCCTTCGTTGGCGGCGGCGATCGGCATCGATTGCGCCACCTGAAACTGCGTGTACCGGCCCATGTCGCCCACCATGTTCATGCCGATTCGCTGATCGAGCAGCTTCTGCAATTCGTCGGGCAGCGAGATGTTTTCCACCACGAAACTGTCGAGCAGCAGGCCCAGGTCCGCGAAGACCGGCTTCAGCGCCGCCAGCATGTTGGTGGCGAATTGCTGCTGGCCGGCCGCCATATCGAGAAAGGAGATGGCGCTATTGGCGAAAACATCGGTCATGCGCGCCACGATGGTGTTGCGCAATTGCCCGTCGAGGTCGGTGGTCTGATACAGCTCGCGCGTGCCGCTGACCTTCTCGTAGAATACCTTGGGGTCTTGGATGCGGTAGGCGTAAATGCCATACGCGCGCAACCGCACGGCGCCGAATTCCTTGTCGCGAATGGTAATCGGCGTGGTGGTGCCCCATTTCTGGTCGATCTGGAGGCGGGTGGAGTAGTAATAAACGTCCGATTTGAAGGGCGACTTGAAGGCCTTGTCCCAATTCCGCAAGTACGTCAGGATCGGCAAGGTGTGGGTGCCGAGCGTATACAGGCCCGGCGTGAAGACATCGGCAATTTGCCCCTCGTTGACGAAGACGGCCATTTGCGAATCGCGCACCGTCAACTGGCCGCCGTTCTGGATTTCCATGTCCTCCATGGGATAGCGATAGCCCAGGACACCGTCGCCGGGTTCGGTCCATTGGATGACGTCGATGAACTGTTTGGAAAAGAAGCTCATAGGTTTGCTGGCCGCTCTTCAAGAGTATACTTCAGCCGGGCGCGGGGGACCATTCCAGGGCGAAAACAAAGACATTGTCAGCCGCGGATGAACGCAGATAAAAACAGATAAAACAAAGTCTTTTTCTTATCTGCGTTTATCTGCGCTCATCTGCGTTCATCTGCGGCTGATAATCTACTTGGGGCCTTGTATAATCGGGAACCATGGCCGACTTCAAGAAACTCATCTCGCGCCTGAAAAAGCACTACGGAGATCCGGTGCTGCCGCCGGCACACGGGCCGTTTGAGCTGGTGATGTGGGAGAACTCCTGCTACCTGCTCTCCGACCAGCGGCGCGCAGCCGTCTTCGAAGCCGTGCGACAGCAGGTCGGCATGGACGCCGCCTCCATTTGGAAGGCCGGCAAGGAAATCCTGCTCCCGCTGGCCAAGATGGGCGGCATGCGTCCCGAGACGCGGGTCTTTCGCTGGCGCGAAATCGCGCGCATCACCTTGACGCAGTTCGACGGAAATCTCGACGCCATTCTGCAGCTTCCATACCCCAAGGCCAGGCGCGCTCTCCACCAGTTTCCGTGTATCGGCCAGCCAGGCGCCGAGAAAATCCTGATGCTGTGCGGTATGAACACCGGGTTGCCGCTTGAGTCGAACGGATTGCGCGTGCTCGAACGCGTGGGTTATGGCCGCGCGCAGAAGAATTACGGCGCCACCTATCGCTCCGTCCAAGAGGCGATCGAGGGACAGATCCCGCCAGATGCCGCCGCACTGTCGCGCGCCCACCTGCTATTGCGGCAACACGGGAAGACGCTGTGCCGCAACAACTTACCGCTCTGCGAGGCGTGTCCGCTGGCGCCCGGATGCGCGTTCGCGAAGAATCGCCTGTAACCGGGGTGGCGACGGTAGCGTCGAGTCAATTTGGTGCCCAATTTCCCCTCTTTCCCGACAAAAAAGGTATACTGCTCATTGCGCTGGATCTGCGTACTTTCGATCGCGCTGGCCAGCGGTTTCGCGCCGGCCGCGCAAGTGGAAAAAATCGACAATGAAACCGCGCTCAAGCGCGCCTACGCCCGTTTGTACAATTTCGATTTCAACGGCGCGCAGGAGATTCTGGACCGCCAGCGGCAAGTGGACCCGCGGGAGCCGATGCTGCCGGCCACCAAAGCGGCGGCCTATTTGTTTTCCGAACTGGACCGGCTGCGAATCCTCGAACTCGACTTTTTCACCGATGACGACAAGGTGGTGGATCGCCGCAAGCTGATTCCCGATCCGGCGATTCGCCAGAAATTTTTCCAGACTGTAGACGAATCCGACAAGCTGGCCAACGCGCGCCTGGCCTCCAAGCCTGACGACCCCGACGCGCTACTGGCTCTGTGCACGACGACCGGCCTGGTGACCGATTATGCCGCGCTGATCGAAAAACGGCGATTCGGCAGTTTCGCGCTGGCTAAGAAAAGCCACATCTGGGCCAAGAAACTGCTCGATTTGAAGCCCCCGGTGGTGGACGCATACATGACGTTCGGGACGGCCGAGTACATCGTCGGGAGCCTGCCCTTCTTTCTGCGCTGGTTCGTGCATATGGACAGCGTGGAAGGCAACAAGAAGAAGGGCATCGACGAACTGGAACTGGTGGCCAAACAGGCCAAGTACGCCGGTCCCTTTGCCCGCATGCTTCTGGCGGTGATCGCGATGCGGGAAAAGCGGCCGTGGGATGCCGAGTCGCTGCTGGCCAGTCTGGCTACCGAATATCCGCAGAATCCACTGATCCGCGAGGAGCTGGCGCGCGCCCGCAAATTGGCGAATCCAGTCATTACGGGACCTGGCACCAAGAAGTAGCTGCGCGCCACCACCCAAAAGTGCAGTGAAACGCCGGCGGGCCGGTACTCATCCATATTAAGGTAACGATAAATGACACTAGAAAGGATGGTTCCGGCACAGTTGAGAATTCTGCTCGCCATCCTGGCTGCTGCCGGCATCGCCGGGGCCGCTGGCCCGGAAATTGTCGAAGCGCGTAAGCTCTATAATTCCACGGACTTCGAGCGATCTCTGAAAGTGTTACAGTCGATTCCCGCCAAGGACGGCGCGGTTTACGAGCTGATGGGCCGCAACCATTACATGCAGGCCGATTATAAGAAAGCCGCCGAGAGCTTCGAAAAGGCGTTTGCGATGGAGCCCGCCAATGCCGGGTATGCCTTGTGGCTGGGACGCGCCTGGGGACGTCGCGCCGAGACGTCGAGTCCTTTCACGGCCCCCGCTCAGGCTTCCAAAGCGCGCCAGTATTTTGAGCGGTCCGTGCAGCTAAACCCAATGAATCTGGATGCCCAGAGCGATCTCTTCGAGTATTACCTGGAGGCGCCAGGGTTCCTGGGCGGCGGGCTGGATAAAGCTGAAGCGACTGCCGCGCAGATCGCCAAGATCAGCCCGGCCGATGGCCAAGGGGCGGAAGCCAAATTGGCCGAAAAGCGCAAGGACACGGGCAGCGCCGAGGCCCACCTGCGGCGCGCCATCGAACTGGCGCCGCAGCAGGCCGGTAAGCTCCTCGATTTGGCCCGCTTTCTGGTAAAACAGGGCCGCTTCCAGGAAGCCGACCAGAGTTTCGATCGCGCCGGGAAGGTGGCGCCCAATAGTCCAAGAGTCCTATTTGCCAGAGCGGAAACATACGTAAAATTCCATCGAAATCTAGATGTTGCAAAGGAATTATTAAAGCACTACATGAGCATCGAATTGAGCGCCGACGACCCGCCCAAGTCGGAAGCCGTCAAGCTCCTTCGCCAGGCGCAGGGCGGTTGAACCGGGCCCATGTTCCTCGGCGAATCTATCCGCTTTAGCGCTCAGGCGCTCGGCGCCAATCCGGTCCGCTCGTTGCTCACCGGTCTCGGCATGGTGATCGGAACGGCGTCCGTGATCCTGGTGGTAACCATCTCGCTGACCAGCCGGGACTACATCCTGGAACAGGTGGAAGGCGTTGGCTCGAACATCGTTTTCGCCTACTACGCGACGTCCGGCCCGACGACAGCGACCGCGGATGCCGACTACGTCAAGATGGCGGACATCGCGGCGATTCGCCAGGAACTGCGCGCTGAGATCACCGCGGCTACCGGAGTGATGTCGAGTTTCGACCAGGTGTTGATCGGCGGCAAACTCCAGGACATCAAGGTGAACGGCACCGACGAAGATTATCGGGCGGTGCGCAACCTGGTGATTAGTTCGGGCCGCTTTCTGGATGCCGGCGACGTCACCCGGCGCGAGAAAGTGGCGCTGCTTACCGACCACCTGGCGCAGCGGATATACGGCAGTCCGGCGGCCGCGTTGGGCCGGATCACGCGCCTTTACGGGCTGCAGTTCACGGTGATCGGCACGTTTCACGAGAGAGTGGAAACCTTCGGCCAGTCGGAAGTGGATCGCGATACGGTGGTGATTCCGGTTACCGTGCTGCGCTACTTCACGCCGGTGGAACGGATCGACCCGCTCTACGTGCAGGTGCGCTCGGCGCCGGAGGTGGAACAGACCGCGGTGCGGGTGCAGGAGATTCTGGCGGCCCGCCATCGTCCCGGCGCCAATTACCACGTGGAGACGCTCACGGCGATCCTGAACGCGGCCAAGAACATCTCGCTGATTCTCTCCCTGGTGCTGGTGCTGGTGTCGGGGATTACGCTGTTGATTTCCGGCATCGGGATCATGAACATCATGCTGGTGACGGTAACCGAGCGCACGCGGGAAATCGGGGTGCGGCTGGCGGTAGGCGCGTCGGCCCGGAGAATCCTGCTGCAGTTTCTCACCGAAGCCATGATGGTGAGCCTTTCCGGTGGCCTGATCGGCATTCTGGTGGGAGTAGCGATGCCGCTCAGCGTCGGTCTGTTCACCGATATCCGCATTCCGATCAGTTGGGTGGCGATTGCCGTGGCTTTCGGGGTTTCGTGCCTGGTGGGGCTGATCTTCGGGATTTTGCCGGCCAACCGCGCAGCGCATCTGAATCCCACGGAAGCGTTGCGGTACGAATAAGGGCAAACTTCGATGGCCGCCGATGAACGCGGATAAACTCGGATAAAAACAGTTGCCTGGTTACCTGCGTTGATCCGCTCCGCCTTGATCCGCGGTTTAATTCAGCTCGTTGCCACCGTGGCATCAACCAGGACGTTGATCGCCACCGATGAAGGCCGATAGAACTGGTCTTTTCTTATCGGCGTTCATCGGCGGCTAGACTCTCTTTGCTATCCCCGCGGCGCCATCACCAGGCCCGCGGCGCCGACAATCCCCGACTTGTCCGACACCTGTTGCTCCAGGATCGGCACCTCGCGGCCCAGCAGGCCGCGCGAACGCGCCCAAACTTCGTCCCGCAAGGGCGTCAGCAGTTCGGCTCCGGCGTCCACCACCTGGCCGCCCAGGATGACCACTTCCGGGTCGAATACGTGCAACAGTCCGGCAATCGCCGCCGCCAGGCCGTGAATCGCTTTGGCGATGATCGACTGGGAGAGCTCGTCGCCTTCGCTGGCGGCCTGAAAAATCGTGCGGCAGGTGGCCAGTTGCGGCTGTTCCCGGAAGAGGCGCGTAAGCGTGGAAGGACACCCGCGATGTACGGCGGACCAAGCCTCGCCCTCGATCGCCCGGGCCGAGAATACGGTCTCCAGGCAGCCGCGGTTGCCGCACGAGCAGAGCGGACCGTCCGGGTCAACCGTCAGATGGCCTAGCTGCCCCGCTACGCCGGCATGGCCGCGCAGCAAGTGGCCGTTGGCGATCACGGCGCCTCCAACCCCCGTTCCCAGGGTGAGCATGACGACGTTCTCGTATCCTTTGGCGGCGCCCCATACCATCTCGCCGGCCAGTGCCACGCGCGCATCGTTGTCCGCGAACACGGGCACGTCGATGGGGAGGCCGACCAGATCGCTGAGCCGCAGACCTTCCAGGTAGTGCAGCGCACCCGGCAGGACTTCCACCAGCGTGCTGTCCGGGTTGATGACACCCTTGCAGCCCACCCCCACTCCCGCGGGCAGCGCGGTGGCTTCCAGGAGCCAGCGGATGGCGTCATGCAACGAGGGTACGAAACCCTCCAGGTCGGGCGGTGTCTCGACGGTTCGCGACGCCAGAATGGCGCCCAGTTCGTCCACCATGCCCGCCCTGATCTGCGTGCCGCCGATATCGATCCCGAGTACCACCAAGGTTTCCTCCGCCCGGCTGAGCTGCGATAGCCCGATTTCCGCGTCTGTACCGGCGCTGCGCCGCGCCGCCCACTAGCGGGACGAGCGGACTCCCTACAATGTTACAGCGCCGCGCGCGGCCAAGGTGGACCCCATGGTGGCGGAGAGTCTAACGGGTATTTCCCGCGAGGATTCGCGTACGATTTCGCCTATGCCACTGCTTTTTCCTTCAGGTATGGTGCGTATTTCTGGTCGGACGCCGCGATGTGTTTCTGTAGCCAGTCATTGAGGAAGTGAAAAACTTGCACCGTCATGCAAGCACGGCCGGCGTCGAAATCGGCCTGAAACGTCAGGACTTGTTTGGTGAGAGCCTGGTGTTCCGCCTGATGCGCAACCAGATCGGGGTAGGCGTGCAGCAGCATCAGGCGTTCCTCATGGGCGAAGTGGACGGCGGTGTATTGCACCAGGCGGTCCAGGATTCGGGAGAGTGAGGCTTTGCCCTGACCCGCGGACATCGCGACGTACAGTTCCGCGGCGATGCGGAAGAGATTCTGATGTTGCCCGTCGATGCTGCCGATGTTGACGCTGTATTTCGTATTCCATTCGAACATGCCTTTCAGATCGGCAGGTTCCAGTGAAAGTTTAGGGCGGTCAAATCAAGGGTGCGCGTCCCCCGATTCGGCGGCCAAGGAGGCGTCGGGGAAACCGGCCTGGCCGGGTTTCAGGGTGCCGAACCGATCTGGGGGGAATCGGCGCCCGGCCAACCGCTCCCTGCGGGGTGACCTCTCTGGGCCCGGTTCGGTAACCACCCGCAAACAGTCCCCACTGGCAACTGAGCCGCGACCACAGGGAGCGGTGGCTGCTGCCGAACCGCGAAATTCCCAAAACGTGAAGCACTCCACCACACCGGGCAAAGGCGGGATCGTGCGATATGCAGCCCACTCCGGCGCCTCAATCCGGCATTGGGCCCTGGGCGCCGCACCGCTGCCCGCGAGGCAAGCGCTGCCACACCATTCCCATGCCGATCGGGAATCCGCTGGACAAACCGGCCGGCTGCATTCATGCTGCTCCGTTCAAGTGCCGGGCCTGCCGGGCCAAGTTCCCGCAGGCCGGCCCGGACCAGCCCGCCGCCGGTGACGGAAGGCGCGCCCGCGCGGAATGTGGCAGTATGTCAGAGGGATCCCGCGAATACCTTGCGGCGGTTGGACCATCTCATCCGCGTTGCCGAGGGCAGGTGTCTCCGGAGGGAACAGTGGACATGGCGCCAGAGCCTGGGCTGGAGCAGCCCGCGGCGATTGAATCGCACATCTTCGAGGTCCCCGCCGTGGGGGACGCGGGAACCAGTATCCCGATTACCAGCATACGGGGCATGCGGCCGGGTCCCGTGCTGGCTCTAATCGCCGGCAACCATGGCTACGAATACCCGCCCATCCTGGCCCTCCAGAGGCTCCGGAGCCAGATCGATCCGGCCGAGCTGAGCGGCCGGATTCTCATGGTGCACGCGGCCAACATGCCGTCGTTTCTCGGGCGCACGGTCTATTTCAGCCCGGTGGACGGGAAGAACTTGAACCGCGTGTACCCCGGCCGGTCCGACGGCACGGTTTCCGAACGGATCGCCCACGCCATCACCACGGAAGTAATCGAGAAGGCCGATTATGTATTGGACCTGCATGGCGGAGATGGCAACGAGTGGCTGCGGCCCTACGTCTATCAGAACGTCACCGGCAATGCCGTCATGGACCAGGCCATCGCCCGGCTGGTGATGGCGTTTGGCATCGACCATGTGGTGGTGGACCGGGACCGTCCCACCGACCCGGCCCGTTCGCTCTACTGTTCCACCACCGCGATCACTCGCGGCAAGCCGGCCATGACCATCGAAAGCGGCTCTCTGGGGATGTCCGACGAAGAATCGGTGGAGCGCATCGTCACCGGGATCCACGGCGTTCTGCGCGAATTGCACATGAAGGAAGGCGGTCCGGAGCCTCTGCCGCGGGTCGTCTATCTGGATCCCACCGAGGTGGTGGCAAGCCCGGAAACCGGCATTCTCTACACCCAGGTGGAGTGCAATCAGACGGTGCCCAAGGGGGCTCTCCTGGGCCACATCACCGACTTCTTCGGCAAGACGATAGCGGAGCTGCGTTCCCCTTTGGATGGGCTGGTTTTGTACGTCGTGGCCACGCCGCCCATCACCAAGGGCCAGCCGGTGGCGTGCATCGGCGTGCCGCGCACGGCGCCCCGGGCCTTAGGTTCCCCTATTGGGTGATGGTCTCGCTGGAAGTGTTCTTGAGCGTCAGTGCCTTGGACGATATGGGAATCAGCATGGGTTGGAAACTGTAGGAAACCACCACTTGCACCTGGCTGCCGGGGTTGTTATTCGGAGTCCAGGTAACATTCACAGTAAGAGAAGCGGAGTTCAGAGCGACTATATTGCTCAGCACGTCCGACTTGATGCCGGCGGCGGTCGCGGGGTGTCCGCTGGCGCTCCCGTTGGTGGCGGCGAAGCGCGCGGCATGGTGCGCGGCGTAAGTAACCGAATTGCAAGCGAACCCCAGGCGTCCGAAATCCATGATGCCCACCAGCAGGAAGATGAACGCGGTGGTTACCAGCGCGGCTTCCACCATAGTGCTCCCGCGGCGCCGCATTATTGCGCCCTCATGCTGGCCGTGGAACTGACCTTACCGGTGAACGGCAGTTGCGAATAACTGAAGAGGGCGCTGCATGGGGCCGTCACGGTAACCTGCACGTAGGTGCGCACCGGGCCGGAAGAGCAAGTGCCGCCGCCGCAGTTGACCGTAGTGCCATTGGAGCACTGGCAGCTCTTGACCGCGCTGGCGGTGAGGCCGGTGATGTCCGGCGCGGCGTTGGTGGCGGCGGTCTCCATGCCGGAGATATTAGAAGCGTTGGCGATACTGAGACTGCCATACTGGGCGCCGGCCCGGGCGGCATCGGCCACTGCAACGGCGGCGCGCATCAGCATGGTATAGTCCAGAACGCCGGCCACCAGCAACAGCAGCAGCGGTGCGATCAGCGCGAATTCGACGGTCGCGATGCCGCGTCGCGATGGCATGGCTATTCGCTCAGGGCTGCGTTGCCCTTGATCGGCGACGTCCCGCCCGGCAGAGAAGAGTAATTGTTGTTGAGCGTGGCGCCGCCGGTAAACGTGACGTTGTCGGCCACAATGATGGTATAGGCCGCACTGGCGCCGTTCGAGAAATCCACGCCGGTGGTTGGGAAGTACAGCGTGCCCGTTAGGGTCAGGCTGGCGCCGCCCGCAAAGTTATTGACCGCCGCGGAAACCACCGTGGGGTCTTGGTAAAGCAGGATCCCGGCGTACGTGCCGGTGGTGGGCGCGGTGAGGGTGACGGTGCATCCGTTATTGAATGTGAACGGCGCGTAGGCGTAGCCCGTCGCGTAAGTATTGTAGAAAGTGACGTTCGTGCCGGTGACATGGGCTCCCCCGCCAATGGTGAAACCGCCTCCTTTGAAAATGTAAGTGCCGGGGTTGAGTGTGACGGTCGCGCCTCCACCGATGTTCAGACCGTTGCAGTAGGTGCCGTGATTGAGTGTAACGGTAGCGCCGCCCCCAACGCTGTAGCTGGTGTACGTGCAGCCACCCACCGTGGGCGGCGTCAGAGAGGCAAGCGGATTGCTCACCGCCGACACTCCTTCGGTGGGCAGCGGGCTGATACTGGCCCCGTTGTTGATGGTATATTTCCCAACTACCGAGATGGTCGACGCAGTGAGGCGCGCCCCTCCCGTTGCGGTCAGGGCCGTGTTGCTATTGGAGTCGACCATGATTCCGCAGGTGAGCGAGACCGTGACGCCGTTGCTCACGCTGAGCGCACTGCTCATGGAGGGATCGAGCGCATAGAAACAGGTGGTGCCGCCGCTGCCGCGCCGCGCCACCGAGCGCGCTTTCACCATTCCCGAAGAAAAACCCAGCACCTCCATGAAGAAAGTGGGCACGCTCTGCGAAATCAAGACTTCCACCGCCGTGGGATCGGTGGTGGAGTAGCCCGTGGCGGGCGGATTGTTCACCGTAATGGACACGCCATTCTGACCGTCGGTGAAGCCGTTGGTAGCGGCATCGCCCTTGGCCGAGGAGACCAGGTTGGAGGAACCGCTGGCGCGCAGTTCCTGCGCTCCCCCCAAGGCCGCCGCATCGGCCGCCGACTGCATGCGGACCTTGATGTACTGTTCGTAGCCAACGTCGATCGCCAGGCCCAGAAACGCCAACAGGATCGCCAGACTCAGAATCATGGTGACCATCACGAATCCGCGCCGCGACGAATGCGCCCGGTTTATCGGCCCGATTGCGCTCATGGTCCGTCCGTCTTGAATGTAGCAGCGCGGGTTCGTATCGGGAATGGGCGTGGCGACCTAGGCAAATGGTTGTTTGTACTTAGTGCCGGGCGGAAGTATCCGCTAACTTGCCCCGGCAGGATGCTGAAAAGTCGCCAAAGCGATGCTCCCTATGTTGCATAGTTTGCTCACGGCCTGGAGTTCCGCATGGATCCGACACCGAGCCGCGACTCTAAAGGAGTGGAGCCCCAGTACCTCAAAGCGATCCTCCGCTCGCTTGAAGACACGGGGAAGAAACAGCGAAAACGCCACGCCCGCCGACCGCACACGACCAGGAAAGACCACAGCGTGCGACCGCATCGGGCGTCTTGATCGCCTTTGGCGGACCGCAGGGCCATGGGGCACTCCTTGACAGTCGCGGCCCGGTGGGAGGCGACGCGGGGGTCCTCCTAACGCCTA
>Ga0182018_10003510_pt1 | contig 14050 bp, 11 predicted proteins | sample 812P2MmetaG_FD_120490 | JGI IMG/M metagenome (GOLD analysis project Ga0182018, IMG submission 120490) | Permafrost microbial communities from Stordalen Mire, Sweden - 812P2M metaG | ecosystem: Environmental > Terrestrial > Soil > Wetlands > Permafrost | place: Sweden: Stordalen | collected...
CCTAAGTGCGATTACATGGGAGATCCACCGGACCAGCGAACGGGGCGATCCTTGGGCGCCTCCGTCGATGGACCGACGCGGGCGCCCGCGTCTACCGAAGCGGGGCAACTGCACGCCACGACGACTTGTTTTGGGACCGCTGCATCCTAGGTGAAGAGACCCTTGCGGCAAATATTCCTGAGACGTCACATCGGCACCGTGACCCGACCACGCCATCGTAAGGCTCTGACTTAACGCGAGCTCGTCATCGTTGCGAGCACGCTACGCGTCGCATCTTCGGCGGCACGGACGACCTTAGGGAGAGAACCGGCGCATCGACTTCTGGTAGCTGACTGGGGCGATGATACGGGCGATAGGCGCCAGTAGGGGGAGGACAGCTGCGTTGATATCGGTCCTGGGCCCACCCATCCGGTTGGCCACCAGGGCGGCCACGCCGTCGGCCGTGCGGCGCACCATTTTGGGTGGAAGCGAGCCCCCCTGCTCAGGTCCCGACAGGCCCATGGCCGTGGGGACCCATCCCGGGTACAAGACGTGCACATGAACCCCGAGGGGGGCCACCTCGTGGGCCACCGACTCGGTGAAGGCCGAGACGGCCGCCTTGGAAGCGGCGTAGGCGCCCTGACCCGGCTCTGGGGCCCGGGCGGTATCGGAGGAGACGTTCACCACAATGCCGGCGCCGCGCTGGACCATGGCAGGGACCACGGCCAGGGTGCCGGCCACGGCGGCGAAGAAATTGATGTCGAAGACCTCGTGCGTGGTCGCATTGCCGTCGCCCTGGTCGCTAGCGACATGCAGGTCGATGTCGATCCCGGCGTTGTTGATCAAGATGTCGATCTTTCCGCGATCCGACGCCAGCCGGGCCAGCGTTGCCCGGTAGACATCGGCATCTCCCACGTCGCACACTTCGGTGGCACTGCCAGGGGAGCGTTGGGCCAGCTCCGTGGCCAGCTCGTCGAGGAGGTCGCGCCGGCGGGCCAGGCCGATCACCTGGGCACCCCGCGTCGCCAGCGTCAGGGCGACGGCGCGCCCGATTCCCGAGGAGGCACCGGTGACCACAGCCAGCTGGCCGTCGTACCGGCGCTGGTGGTGTCGAGCCCCGAGCACGGCTCCACTCTACGGGGCAGTCCGGCAAGCTCCCGGGACGGCCGTGTCTGGCAAGCTCTATCGGCCCCATCGACGTGTTCTTCGTCGGCGTCCGACAGTCGACCTGAACGGCACAGTTGCGTGGAACGCCGCGCTGGTGAATCGACGGGCGGACGTCGTGGTGCAGGCGGGAGAGGTGCTACGGCAGTTGTGATTCACTCGACCTGACTGTGCCCGATAGCCAAGAGCCGAGGCAGATCAATCAGCTCGATCTGGTCGGCTTCCGAGTTTCCCGGTAGCGACAACCCCTAACCCGTCCACGAGTCGGCGTAGCCGTTAGCCTCAACTTCCTGGCAGAACCGCATCGATGGGCAGGAGATCGAGTTGGCGTACAGCGGTCCGGTGCCAACCGGGCCACCGGCATTGGCGAAGGTCTGGGGCTTCGACCAGGAGGCGCCGTTGTAGGTGACCCAGCCGTCTAGACCCCCAGCCATGCAGAACGAGGGTGTGGGACACGAAAGCGCAGCGAATGATTGGGGACCGAGGTTTGTCGTGAGGGCCAGCCCCTTCGACCACGAGGTGCCATTGAACGTGTTCAGATAGGCGACGTTGGCTCCGGTGGTGCCTCCCACGGCACAGAACGTGGCAGCCGGGCAGGACACCACGGATACTTCGGGATTTGAACCTGACTTGCTTCCGGGAGGCAGTGAGAGGGTTTGCGGAGTCGACCACGCACTCCCGTTGTAGGTGACGGATTGGTCGTTGTAGACCGCCTCGCAAAAGATTGGATTGGCGCACGACACCTCACCGATGGTGGTCGGGTTCAAGGTGCTCGAGTTGATCACCTGGGATTGGGACCATGAGGTTCCGTTGTAGGTGTAGTAGTTGACATTGCCGTCCACCGCCATGCAGAAAGAGGTGGTGGGACACGAGACGGAGAAGGACACGGACGCCGACGAGTCCGACGGGTTCAACTGGTCGCCCGCAGACCACGTCGAACCGTTGAAGGTGTAGACGTCACTGAGATCGTCCCCGGCGATACAGAAGGACGACGAGGCGCATGATATCGAAGCCAATTGATCATTCATGTTGGATTCGGCAGTCGAGTCAATGTCCACGCCCTTGGACCACACCTTTCCATTCCAAGTGAACGCGTCACCCGTGTCGTCGACGGCGGCACAGAACCCGGTAGTGGGGCATGACACACTCGAGAAGTCGGCGGTGTGCGTCGCAATGCCCGGACCAGAACCCTCCTTATTGGATGCCACCAATGTTGCCAACTTCCATCCGTGACCCGACACTGCGGCCTGCGCGGCCGGAGCACCGCAGTCCCACCGGGCCACGATCTTGAGTGTTTTGCCGCCTATCTGGCTCATGGAGGCGTTGATCGAACCAGCTTCGCCCTTCACGGTCACAGTGCCACCATGCGCAAAGAAGTTGTCCTGCACACCCTTCTCGATGGACTTGGTGATGTTCTTGCCCTTCAGGTCCACGCTCAGTATGGCGGTCGGGGTTCGTCCTGTGAGGGATTGGAATGAGTAGGTTCCGTTCTTCTTCACGGTCACGTCCAGACTCCAACTGGCCACGCCACTAATCCCGGAGACGGAGCCTACGAGATCGTTGAGCTCGACGAAGCCGCCGTTGTTGATCCCACCGTAGGGACAGCCCGCATTGGGACCGTCGAGCAACGTGCCGCTGACCGCTCCCGAGAGCCTGTAGGAGTTGACGGCGACATTTTTGGTCGATGCCACCAAGGCGCCTGCTGGCTGGACTGCTATGGCGGCGACCATTGTCGCGGCGCACAGTGCCATGCCGGCCACTGAACGCACCACACGATCCCGCCACTTCACCCCTGCTGTCATTGCATCTCCCGGTCGGCTTCGGGCGAAGATCGGCTCAGCCAAGCGACTGCACCACGAATGAGCAAGGGCCCACGCGCCTCAAAGTACCACCCTCCGTAAGAGGGCGCCGGGGCCTCCACCACGAATGGCAGCGCGGTCGGAACGCCCACTCGCCTGGGTCATGGCCGAGGCCATCGCGCGTGGACAGGGAATCCGACCCGCCACGGAACTCGAGACAACGGTACGCAGAACCGCAGCGGACAGTGATCAGCACGCAACCAGAACCCATTCCACCTCAAGACCGTCGCGGGTTGTCCACCACACAGAACTCGCCCCCGGAGCATCCGCTCCGATCGACCACTCGGGTCCGGTCCAACTCTACCGACCATGAGCCCCGTCCCCTTGGTGCATGGTCAGATATGGCGGGTCCCTCCGCTCGGTTAAAGGGCGCCGATCCCTTCGACGACGGCTTCGGTGTCCGGGAGGTCCGGCGCAGTCGCGGCCGCCAACTTGGGAGGTCGGATCACGGTAATGGAAACGACCAGCCCAGCGAGCGCGATACAGGTGGCCACCTCGAAGGCGCTGGTGTACCCGTGCGTAGTGGCGATGGCGGTCGCCCCGGCACTGGCGTGGCCGTGCGTCGTGGCGGCCAGGCTCTGCACCCTGCTTTTGGTGGCGTCGATGGCGATCGTGGCCAGGACGGCCAGGCCGAGGGCTCCGCCGACTTGTTGTGTCGTGCTCAGCAACGCCGAGGCCAGCCCGGTCTCGCTCCGGTCCACGCCTGCCACGGCGGTGAGGGTGATGGGAACGAACGACGATCCCAATCCGAGCGCGATGAGAATCAGCGGCCCGACGAGGTCGAGGTAGCCGCTGGTCACGTTGAGGCGGGTCAACCAGGCCAATCCGATGACGATGAGCGTTGGCCCGATGAGGAGGGGGATACGGATGCCGACGCGCCCGACCAGCCGCGACACAATCGTGGCGGCAATGACGATGCCCACGGCCATGGGCAGGAAGCCGACTCCCGTCCGCAGAGGATTCCACTCCTTCACGTTCTGGAGGTACTGGGTGAGGAAGAAGAACATCGAGAACACCGCGGTGCCGATACACCACATCATGGCGTAGGCGCCGGATCGGTTGCGGTTGGCAAAGATGTGAAGAGGCATGAGCGGCTTGGCGCTGCGGGTCTCGATGAGCATGAAGGCTCCCAGCGCCAGCGCGGCGAGCGCGAGCGGCAGGACCGTGCCGGTGCTCGTCCAACTGTGCTCCGCCGAGTTCGACACCCCGTAGACGAGGGAGAGCATTCCCGCGGTAGCGGTCAACGCGCCGGGCACATCCAGGCGTCCCGGGGTGACGGCGGACTCGTGCAGCGCACGCGGCGCCAGGAACAACACCAGGGCACCTATCGGCACGTTGACGAAGAAGATCCAGCGCCACGAGGCCAGGTCCGTGAGGAGGCCGCCGAGGAGCAGCCCGACGGCGCCGCCGCCGCCGGACATGGCGGCATAGACGCCCATGGCCCGGTTGCGTGGCCCGCCCTCGGGGAAGTTGGTGGCGATCAGCGACAAGGCGGTGGGCGAGGCGATGGCGGCTCCGACGCCCTGGATGCCGCGGGTGATGATGAGCCAGGTGTCGTTCGTTGCCAGGCCGCCGAGCAGCGAGGCGGTGACGAAGACAGCGATGCCGAACATGAACATCCGCCGTTTGCCGAAGAGATCGCCAGTGCGGCCCCCGAACAACAACAATCCCCCGAACGTCAACGAGTAGGCGGTGATGAGCCACTCGACGTCGCCGTTCGAGAAGTGCAGGCTCCGGTGGATGGTGGGCAGGGCGACGTTGACGATGGTGGCGTCGAGCACGATCATCAATTGGGCGGCCGAGATGACCACCAGGGCGAGGCCGAGATGCTTGCCTTCGGTATTGCTGGTCAACGTTCTCCTCAAGTCCTCGGGTCGATTGCCGCGACGCGGGGGTGGTGCGCCGGCGCCGTCGCCGTGGGCATCGTAGGTAAGCGTAGGGGTGGTTCAGCTCGGTAGTGCCTCGCCCTCCGAGGTGCGGGGTGCGCCCGACAGCCCGTTGAGCAGGGCGCGAATGGACTTGGCGACGGCGTCGCGGGTTTCGCGGGGCCGCGGCGCGCTCGCGATCAGCATGCCCCCGCGGGTGAGCGCGCCGAGTAGCAAGCGTGCCAGCGTGTCGGGGTCCTCCACCCGCAGAAGCCCTGACGCGCTGGCGGAAGCGAGGGTGGCGGTGATGGCGGCGAAGGCGTAGCGCTCGTCGAGCTCGGTGAACCGCGCCAACCCGAGGACGGCGGGCGCGTCGGTGATGATGATCTGTTGTACCTCTGGCTGGAGGACGGCGTCGAGGAATGCTTCGAAGCCGAGGGACAGCAACTCGAGCTCGTCGTGCGCGCCGCTGGCAGCCTCCACCGATGCAGCCAGCAAGTCAGCGTGGACATCCTCGAACACCGACTCGAACAGCGCCGTCTTGTTGGGGAAATGGTGGTAGAGGGCGCCTGTCGTCAACCGTGCCGCGTGGGCGACGTCCTCGACCGATGTGGCGGCGAAGCCGTCTTTCCCGAAGAGGCGCCGCGCGGCGCCGATCAGGGCGGCTCTCGTCTGTCGCACCTGTTCTGCTCGCAACGAGGGCGGTTGCTCGGGAACGTTCGCTTTCGCCACACCGTCTGTGTAGTGCGCGGTCAGCCCCCTTGTGCGCTTCACCCGAAAAAGATAATATTGCGATGTGAAATAGTACTATTATGTAAAGGAGACGAGGTGCACAACACAGCCATTGACGCCCTGCGGGCAGATCGCGGGGAGCTGCTCGGAATCTGTGACGGATTGGGTTCGGCGGACTGGAGTGCCCCCAGCGGGTGCGCCGGGTGGAGCGTGCAGGATGTGGTGGCCCACGTCGGGGCTCTGTACTGGGTCGTGGTGGACCCCTCGACCCTGCCGGACACATCCGGCTTGCCCACCGAGCGTGCGCAGGACCTCTACGTCGAGAAGCGCAGGTCCTGGAGCCCGGCCCAGGTAGTGGGCGACTACGAGGAGGTCAGTGCCAAGGCGCTGGACGCGTTGGTCGGGCTGGCAGAGCTCGACCTCGAGGTGCCGCTCGGGGACCTCGGGACGTACCCTGCGTCTCTTCTGCCCTCAGCATTCGCCTTCGACCATTTCCTCCACATTCGGAGCGACCTGTTCGCCCCCCGGGGTCCGCTCACCGCAGAGCCGCCGCCGGCCGACGACCTCCGGGTCGCCCCCGCCCTGGACTGGGTGGAGGCTGCTCTCCCGCAGCAGAACGCGGACGCGCTGGCATCGCTCGGCGCGGCGGTGGAGATAGAGCTGCGCGGCCCGGCGGCCCGGCGGATCTGCCTCGGTCAGGGCTCGGTGGCCAGTCACGTCCGCTCGGACTCCTCGATGTTCCTGCGATGGATCACCCAGCGCGCCACCTGGGAGGGCGCGGGAGTGGAGGCGTCGGGGGACGAGAATGACCTGGCCGTCGTGCGCGCGTTGCGTGTCTTTTGAGCTCAGCGGTCTTTTGAGCACCACGGTCTCTTGAGCGCGGGGGCACCATCCTTACCCCGACTCCCGGCGGCGCGAAGGAACGCTCAGGCGGGCACCCCCGCCAGCGAGAGGACGACGCCCACGGCGCCGCACAGCAGCAGGCTACTGACCACACCGCGGCGGAGCACCACCAGCCACAGCAGCGCCCCGGCGAGCACCGGGATCTGCCACAGGTGCCCGAGCGCCAACCCCAGCGGGATGGACGACCCGGCAATGGCGCCGACGACCGCCGGCCCCGCGCCGGTGAGGAACGCCTGGACGGCGCCGTTGGCCCGGATGCGGTCGAAGTGGCTTCCGCCCGCGAGCACGAAGGCGAAGGAGGGTGCGAAGGCAACCAGGGCCGCCAGCAGACCGGCACCGACCCCGCCGGCCGCGTAGCCGACCGCTGCGACGGTCTGGACGACGGGGCCGGGGGAGATCTGGCCCAGGGCAACCGCGTTCAGGAACTGCGCCCCGGACATCCAGTGGTAGGTGCTCACCGCGTCGTGTTGCATGAGCGGCACAATCACGAACCCGCCGCCGTAGGAGAGGGCGCCCACCTTGAGCGCCACCCAGGCCACCGCGCCCAGGCCGCCCACCGCGGCGCCGTGGAGGAGCAGCGTTGGCACGACGGCCCGTGCGGGGCGAGAGGTGTTGGGGCCGCGTTGGCGGCGCAGCAGCATCTCGGTCGTGCCGCAGGCGGCGAGCACGAGCACCAAGAAGGGGCCGATGGTGGCGGCCGCCGTCCCTCCCACGACGGCGTAGGCGACCCAGCGCAGGTGCTGGCGGCGCCCGTCCCCCGCCCTCCGCCAGCTCGCCGGGACCAGCCCCGATGCCGCATGCAGGGCAACGGCGGGAACGCCGGCCCCACCCCCGGCCGCCGCTCCCAATACCCAGACGGGCGGATGGTGCATCAAGAAGACGGCCGAGAGGACGAGGACCATGATGAGCCCGGGGACGATGAAGCACAGCCCGCCCACGACGGCACCGGCCGCTCCCCTCAGCCGCCAGGCGCAGAAGATCGCCAGCTGGGTGGAGGCGGGCCCCGGCAGCAGGTTGACCGTGGCGATGCCGTCCTCGAACTCCTCGGCGTCGATCCATCCTCGATCTTCGACGCACAGGCGACGCAGCAGCGCGATGTGCGCCGGAGGGCCGCCGAAGCCGATGCAGCCGAGTCGTGTCCACTCACGAGCGATGGTGACGAGCGGCACGACAGGCCGCGGCGGCGGGACTTCGGTGTTGTCGCTCACCAATTTTTGCCGCCGAGCACTTCGTCCACCGGCGGGCGCAACTCGCTCGTCATTCGCTCGCGCCGGTCGACCATTCGATCAGGGGAGGACGGACGGACGCGCAGAGGGGATTCCCCGCGGGATCGGTCAAGCCGAGGCGACCGATGAGCGCGCCCTGGTGCACCGCGCGCTCGAGCACGGAGGCCGCTATGGCGTCGAGCCAGAGTTTGGCGCGCCGGAACATGACGGGGTCCCCGGTGGCGTCGCCGTCGACCCAGGAGAGATAGATGAACCGGCTACCGGGGGGTCCCTGGATGTGCGGGCCCTTGAGATCGACCCCGGACGGAGAGACGAGGGTGGCGCACTCGAGCGTCCACCGGGCAGTGGGGGAGTTGCCCGCGACCAGTCCGAAGAGCTCGTGGGGACGGTTGCGGCGCTGCACCCCGACATGCACGTGGTGATGGCCGTCCGGAGCGTCCGGCCCTGGGCCACAGGAGAGGCCGGGGAGGTCTACGGCCTCTATCCGTATCTGCACGCCCTCATTATGAGCCACCTCAAATCGAACCCACCGACGGGAAGAATGGCAGCGGTCTCCTCAGCGATAGTGCAGTGAGGAGGCTAGCCTTTGGTGAAGTCGATGACGCCCCGGATCACCTGCCCGGCGTGCATGTCGGCGTACCCCTCGTTGATCTGATCGAGCTCGTAGGTCCGCGAGACGATCTCATCGAGCTTCAGATGGCCCGACTGGTACAGGCCGAGCAGACGCGGCACGTCCTTGGAGGGCGACATCATGCCGTAGAGGCAGCCCTGAATCCGCTTCTGGTACATGGTCAGCTCGAACAGTCCCACCGGGATGCCGACCTCGCTCATTTTGCCCATACCGGTCACCACCAGCGTGCCGCCTTTGCGGATGGAGGAGAACCCTTCTCCGACATGACTGCTCGTGACCACGCCGATGGTGATGATCGTCGCGTCCGCCCCTTGGCCGTTGGTGAGATCCGCCACGTGGTGCCGGGCTTCGTCGAGGGTGGCGAACGCTGCGGAGGCACCAAGGCGCAGTGCGGTGTTCCGCTTGAGCTCGACCGGATCGACCGCCACGACGTGGGCCGCGCCGGCGTGGGACGCGCCCTGCACGGCGTTGATGCCGACGCCGCCGACGCCCATGATGATCACCACGTCGCCGGGGCTGACCTGCGCCGCGTTGACGGCCGAGCCCCATCCCGTCGGCACCGCGCAGCCGACGAGTGCTGCGATGAGCAGCGGGATGTCCTGTGAGATCTTGATGCACGACCACTCGGGCAAGATGCTGTGCCGCGCGAACGCGCTCAACAGCGAGCCCTGTCCGACATTGGTGTCACCAATGTGCATGCGGTAGGTGCCGTCCATCTGGGAGCCGGTCATCATCAGCGCGCCGTAGTCGCACAGGTTCTGCTGGCCGCCGGCGCACCACCGGCACTTGCCGCACCCGGGGATGAACGAGGTGACGATGTGATCGCCCGCGGCCAGGCTGCGGACACCAGGGCCGACCTCGAGGACGACGCCGGCACCCTCGTGGCCACCGCAGTAGGGGAGGTGGCTCAGCGGCATGTCGCCGGTGGCCACATGGTCGTCCGAGTGGCACAGCCCACAGGCCGCGAACTCGACCATGACCTCGAAGTCCTTCGGAGGATCGAGGTCGACCTCGGTCACCTCCCACTTCCCCGGCTGCTCGAAGATCACCGCTGCCTTGGTCTTCATGGCTTGCCCTCCCACCGACGCGTTATTGCAAAGATAGCAATGCCTCGCGGCGCGTTCCATCGTCCGCGCCCGCCGAGCGGTGGCGTGCTCCCGCGCCCCGCGCTGGTTGTGACACCCGGCCCTTAAGGTGGCGCTCGGCCGTCAGGCGCACGTTCCGGCGGCGGCAGCTTCGGCTGCACGGCACATCCGCATCGTTTCCATTTGGCCAGTGGGGCAGACAGATGAGGCACACTCTTCGGCATGACTGAGGCTCTCGGCACCAGCCCTCCTCGCGACACGCTCGACACCGCGGACGCGCGTCGGGTCCCCGACTGGGTCATCCTGGCCATCGCCTGCGTGGCCCAGTTCATGGTGGTGCTCGATGTGTCCATCGTCAACGTCGCGCTTCCCTCCATCGGGCGCGATCTCCACTACAGCCCCACGGGTCTCCAGTGGGTCGTCAACGCCTACGTGTTGACGTTCGCCGGATTCCTGTTGCTCGGGGGCCGGGCGTCGGATCTGTTCGGGCGCCGCCGCGTCTACTTGTTCGGCCTCGGGCTCTTCACCCTGGCCAGCCTCGTCGGTGGCCTGGCCCAGAACTCCGCCTGGTTGACCACGGCGCGCGCCGTCCAGGGCATCGGGGGTGCCTTCTTGTCCCCGGCCACCCTCACCATCATCGTCACGACCTTCTCAGGCGCCCGGATGGCCAAGGCGCTCGGCGTCTGGAGCGCGGTGGCGGGGGCGGGCGGCGCCGCCGGGTCGATTCTGGGCGGCGTGCTCACGGCGGAGATCTCCTGGCGCTGGGTCCTCTTCGTCAACATCCCGATTGGCACCGCCGCCACCGTGGCCGCACTCGTGTACCTGACCGAGGCCACGCGCCAACAGGGCGCGCATGCCCCCCGGCTCGATATTGCGGGGGCGATCACCGTGACCGCCGGGTTGGGGGCCCTCATCTACGCCATCGTCGGGACGGACACCCACGCCTGGGGGTCGGCGTACACCTTGTCCATCCTGGGTGTGGCCGCGGTGCTCCTGGCCGCCTTCGCCGTCATCGAAGCCAAGGTGGCGTCCACGCCGCTGGTCCCCTTCCGGCTCTTCCGCTCCCGCTCGGTCTCGGGGTCCAACATCGTGATGTTCCTGGTGGGAGCCGGCTTCTTCTCCATGTGGTACTTCTTGTCGCTGTATTTGCAGAACGTCCTCGGCTATAGCGCGTTGCGGGCCGGGATGGCCTTCCTCCCCATGGCGTGCACCATCATCGTCGGGGCACAGGTCAGCTCGCGCCTGCTCAACCGGATCGGTGTACGCCCTCTCCTTCTGAGCGGGACGTTCTTCCTCGTCGTGGGCTTCCTCTGGCTCACGCAGATCCACTCCCATGGCGACTACTGGGCACACGTCTTCGGGCCGGGATGCATCGTCTCCTTGGCCATCGGGCTCCTCTTCACCCCGCTGGCCTCCGCCGCGACCTCGGGGGTGCACTTCAGCGAGGCGGGCCTGGCCTCGGGCGTGCTCAACACGGCGCGGCAGATGGGCGGATCCATCGGCCTGGCGGTCCTGGCCACCATCGCCATAGACCACACCCACGCCATCCTCGGCGTATCCCACGGGGCGGCGTCGACGGCGGCCGCGTTGACCTCGGGGTACGCCAGGGCCTTCGGCGTGGCCGCCGCCCTCGGCGCGGTCGCCATCGCCGCTTCCTTCATCGTGCCGTCCATCAGACCCAAGCCCGCGCCCGAGACGGCCAGGGGAGAAGACCCCGTGACGGCACAGTCCGTTGCGCAGCCCGGGCTCGATCCCGTTCTCCCTGCTGCCGTCGTGCGCCCCGAGCCGGCCTGAGTGGTGACCGATCCGGCGCCCGCACGCAACGGCACAGGGAACGCCGGCGGCCCCGCGCCCGAGAGCGCGGCGTTGCTGGCCCGGTTGGGGGACGAGGTTTCGCTGTGGGACCTCGAGGTGACGGCGACTCTCGCGCTGACCCCCACCATGCGACGCATCCGCGTGACGGCTCCGGGCCTGGGGGCATTCTCGTACCGACCCGGCCAGGACCTGATGCTGTCGGTGCCGGCGACCGACGGCGCCACCTTCCGCCGGCGCTACACCGTTCGGTCGTTCGATCCGGCCGCGCCGGCGCTCGACATCGATGTCGTGCTGCACGGCGACGGTCCGGCTGCCACCTGGGCGGCAGGGGTGCAGCCCGGCGACCGGATCGAGGCGATCGGCCCGCGCGGCAAGGTCACGGTGGACCCCGGTGCGCAGTGGCACCTGTTCGCAGGCGATGACTCGGCCGTCCCCGCCAGCCTGGCCATGGCCGAGACCCTGCCCGCGGACCGCCTGGTGGTGGTACTCGAGGTCGACGGGGCCCACGACGAGCAGCAGGCCACCGCGGTCGATGGCCGGCCGGTCCCGGTGCAGTGGCTGCACCGCGGTGGTGCCGCCCCGGACTCGGGTGCACAGCTGCTCGGCGCGCTCGCCGCGGCCGCCCTCCTAGCCGGGCTGGGCCACGCCTACCTGGCCGGCGAGCTCGGGGTGGTGGCTGCCATGCGGGCTGCTCTGTTGGAGCGTGGCATGGCAGCCGAGCAGATCTCGGCCAAGCCGTACTGGCGGGCCGGCCGGGCCAACGCTGCCCATGGGGAGCCCGAGCGTCCCTAAACTTCCGGCCGGTCCATGTGGGCGGCCGCCCAGGCACGCGCAGTGGAGACGCCGCCAGGGGCCGAAATTGCCCGCTGGGCGGCAATGCCGGTAGACCAAGGTGCGAGAGCGCCGAGGTCCGGACGACCGAGGTGGGCAAAGGGCAACGATGAGGGTAAGGGGATAGATGGACCTCAAACCGGGCAGCCGGTGGGCCAGCCAAGTCTGTGACACTGAAATCGTGGTGGTGCGCGCCGCCAGCGCGGGCGTGTCGCTCGAGTGCGGTGGCCAGGCGATGGTGCCGGTAGGCGGGGACCGTGCGCCGGGCGCGACCCCGGACCCCGCTTTCGCCGCCGGCAGCCCGATCGGCAAGCGCTTCGCCGACCCGGCCAGCGGCCTGGAGATCCTGGTCACCAAAGCGGGAGCGGGAAGCCTGGCCATCGGCGGGGTGGCGATCCCACTCAAAGAGGCCAAGCCGCTCCCTTCCTCGGACTGAGGCGGGCCCCATGCACCTGAGCTCGCTCCTCGAAATAGCCGCCGACGCGCTGGGGGACCGGGTGGCCGTGTCCGCCCGCGGGGACGGTGCGCTCACCTACGCCGACCTCCTGGCGCGCGCCGAGGCGGCCTCGCGCCACGTGCAGCACGCGGGCGTGGGACGCCTGGTGGCAGTGGATGTGAACTCCGAGGCCGTGCCGATCGGGTTGTTCGCCGCCGCGCTGGCGGGCATCCCCTACGTGCCGGTCAATTACCGCTTGGCCGACGCGCAGCTCGTCGCCATCTTGACGCGTGCCGCCCCGGGACTGGCGGTCGTGGAGCCTTCGGTCCCGGGCCGGCTGGGCCCGGGCATCGACGGGCTGGTGTTGCTCTCACGTGACGAGTTCCTGCAGGTCGACGGGCCCGCAGCGCCGTCCCGCGGGGAGGGGGACGCCGAGGACCCCGCCGTACTCCTTTTCACCAGCGGCACGACAGGGGAGCCCAAAGCGGCGGTGCTGCGCCACCGCCATCTGACCAGCTACGTGCTCGAGACCGTCGAGTTCCTGGGCGCGGGACCCGACGAGGCGACGCTGGTGTGCGTCCCGCCGTACCACATCGCCGGGATCGCGGCCGTGCTGACGTCGGTATGGGCGGGACGCCGACTGGTCTACCTGCCGCACTTCTCGGCGGCCGAGTGGGTGGACCTCGCTGTCGCGGAGGCGGTGACCCATGCCATGGTCGTCCCGACGATGCTCGGGCGCATCCTCGAGGTCCTGCGGGAGCGCGACGAGAAGCTGCCTGCCCTGCGGCACCTCTCGTACGGCGGAGGGCGCATGCCGATCGCGCTGGTGGAGGAGGCACTCGGGCTGTTGCCCCACGTCGGGCTGGTGAACGCCTACGGGCTCACCGAGACGAGCTCCACCATCGCCGTGCTCGGGCCCGACGACCACCGGGATGCAATCGCGTCGAGCGACCCGGACGTGCGGATGCGCTTGGGGTCGGTGGGCCGGCCCCTGCCCAACCTCGAGGTCGAGGTCCGCGATCCGCTGGGCGCCGCGCTGCCCCCGGGCACCCACGGCGAGATATGGGTCCGGGGCGAGCAGGTTTCGGGCGAGTACCTGGGGCGCGCGGCGACGCTGTCGCCCGACGGCTGGCTGGCCACCAACGACGGGGGCTGGCTCGACGCGGAGGGCTTCCTCTTCGTGGAGGGCCGGCTCGACGACGTCATCGTGCGGGGCGGGGAGAACCTGTCCCCCGGGGAGATCGAGGACGTGCTCTTGCAGCATCCCGCGGTGGCTGACTGCGCCGTGGTCGGGGTGCCCGACGACCAGTGGGGCGAGGCGGTGGCGGCGGTAGTCGTCCTCGCCGACGGTGCGGGAGCCGACGCCGGCACCTTGCAGGGCTGGGTGGCCGAGCGGCTGCGCTCCACCCGGTCGCCGCAGCGGATCGAGTTCCGGGCCGAGCTTCCCTACAGCGAGACGGGCAAGCTGTTGCGGCGCGTCCTCAAGGCCGAGCTGTGCGCCGAACCCGAGGCGTCGCACCAAGG
>Ga0182018_10003512_pt1 | contig 14035 bp, 16 predicted proteins | sample 812P2MmetaG_FD_120490 | JGI IMG/M metagenome (GOLD analysis project Ga0182018, IMG submission 120490) | Permafrost microbial communities from Stordalen Mire, Sweden - 812P2M metaG | ecosystem: Environmental > Terrestrial > Soil > Wetlands > Permafrost | place: Sweden: Stordalen | collected...
CAAGATCTCTTCGCGTGGCGTGTACAGACGATGAGCGGAGAAGACGATCATATGGCGTTGGCTCTGAAGCGAAGGGAGTCGGTTGCGCCACCAGTGTAGCGCGAAAAACAGATGGGCGACGCAGGTGGGACCGTCAGTACAGCGATGTTAGTTATAACCTGAAAGTCCATCGAATACCGCGCGGGGTTGGAGAGCATGACGACTTTGGCCACACCCGCCAGCTCCGCTTGCAGCGTCGGGGAGGTCCCAACGATCGACTCAAACATCGACACCTTGTCGATTTCTTCTCGCAGCGCCAGATTTTCCCTCTGCGCACGCTTTTCGATGACTTGAGCGATCGAGCTGCGCTCGAACAGCACCTCGTCCGTCAATCTCTTTGGCACGTATGGCGTGACTCAGGCTTTCCTGCCGTCGCTGACTCGTTCTCGGGGAGCCATCGTCAACGTTCTTTCGGTGGCAGCTTTTGCCGCCTTGCCGATCATTCCGATTTACTCGATCTCAAAGGCTGGCCGCGTTCTCCCTGACACAATCGCTGCATGCTCTTTTGGCCGGACAAGGCGTGAGGGTACATGCCGTCCTGACCGGCCCCTTGGACACGGATATGTCCAGAGTGTCCGGGCCAGCGATCAACGGAGCCATTTTTGGCCGGTTCAGGCCAGAACCAAGAGCTCAGACAGCTGTTTGAGCCTCACAATTCTTTTCGGCAACATTGATTTCGGCAACTCGCCAAAGGCTGCGACGGGTTACCGAGGAACCAGACTCTGACCATCGTCAAAAAATCGACAGTTTCGCCAGAAAATGCGCACCACAATTACAGTTCGGGCAGGCACGTAAGTCGCCCAGGCGTGTATGAGAGCACGCCGATCGCTCAGGTGACTCGGAGTGCGGCATTGAGTGCCTCGAGCAGAGCCGTGTCGCTGAATGGCTTGAACAGGCACTCCACCGCACCCTGTTCGAGTAGTCGCGGGCGAACAGTCTCATCTGTGCTAGCGGTGATGAAGATGATCGGAATCTCGCGCCCGCGAAGCTTCAATTCCCGCTGAAGGTCGGGTCCGCTCATCCCCGGCATGGCGATGTCGAGGATCAGGCATCTGGTTTGGCCGACGCAATCGGACGCGAGGAACTCTTCCGGAGACGAGAACGCGCGGGCTGCAAAGCCGAACTCCCTCAGCAAGTCGGGTAACGACTCTCGCACCGATTCGTCGTCATCGACCACCGATACAAGTGGACTTGTGCCTGTCATGGATTTTTCATGCCCCGCCCGCAGCCCCAAGCTTCGGCAACGATCGGACCCTTGTATTCGCACCGCGTTGGTTGAGGAAGTCGATGTGCCCGTCAGGGAGTGTGCAGCCGATGCCAATCCGGGTAGCGTATCGAGACGCGACTGAGCTCGCTCTCGATGGGATCCTTTGTTAGCGGCTCCACAACACGAGGATGCGCCACTCCAGGGTTACCGTCTATTACACTTTGGTATTGGTTTGCCGCAATCAGAGACGAGGAACTCTTCTCAGATCAGAACCTGCAGTGGGAACTGGTCGGCGTGGCGCAAGAAACAGGCAGCCTCGACGAGTTACGAGGCGTTTTAGGAAACGCAATAGCGATGAAGGCGTGTCGGGAGGGGACGCCCCCCTTCCCGGACGGCACGATCCTTGCCAAGCTGGCCTGGAAACACGTACCTTCGCCCGAAGCCGACGGACCTTTCATTCGCGGGCACCCCACGACGGTTCAGATCATGGTCAAGGACTCAAGAAAATGCACCTCAACGGGCGGTTGGGGATTCGGGCGATTCATCGACGGCAAGCCAGTGGACGAGGCCAGCACAAAACCTGCTTCCCCTGCCATGCGGCCAAAGCGCGCTTTCAACAACGAATATTGGCCCGCCCGCTATTTCGTGGATGAGCAGGGGCGGATCCGACATCATCAATTCGGCGAGGGCGAATACGAGCAGTCGGAATTGATTATTCAACAATTGCTGGCCGAAGCCCGACTCAGTGGCATCAGTCATGAACTGGTGTCGGTCGACGCCCAGGGGGCTGAAGTTGGAGCCGATTGGAGCGACTTGAGATCTGCGGAAAACTATGTCGGCTATGAGCGCACCGAGAGCTTTGCGTCTGTCGGCGGTGCTAAGCCGGAAAGGCGTCACGACTATGCTTTGCCTGGGCGACTGAAACTCAATCACTGGGCTCTCTCGGGTGATTGGACGATGGAGAAAGAAGGCATCGGGCTGAACAAAGCCAATGGGCACATCGTGTATAGCTTTCACAGCCGGGATCTTCATCTCGTTATGGCACCGGCAGTGCCAGGAACGCCCGTGCGATTTCGCGTGCTCATGGATGGGCAGCCGGGTGCCGCTCACGGGGTCGACGTAGACGACCGTGGCTACGGCACGGTCGTCGAGCCGCGGATGTTATCAGCCGATCCGACAACCGATGCCCATCCTTGATCGACAGTTCGAGATCGAGTTTCTCGATTCAGGCGTGGAGGCATTCTCGTTCACCTTTCGGCTGATCCAAGGGAGCGATCGCGTCTACCGATGTCGAAGTGGCCCAAGGGGAAGAACCATGACAACTGCAACGACAGCAATCCGGCCTCCGCTGCCTCCGTTCACACGCGAAAGTGCGATTCAGAAGGTGCGACTCGCCGAAGATGGCTGGAACAGTCGCGATCCCTGAAAAGTAGCTCTGGCCTACGCGATCGATTCACGATGGAGGAACCGCTCGGAGTTCATCAACGGACGAAACGAAATCTCTGCCTTCCTTTCTCGCAAATGGGCCAAGGAGTTGGATTACCGGCTCATCAAGGAAATGTGGTCGTTCACTGGAAACCGCATCGCCGTGCGCTTCGCTTACGAGTGGCACGAGGACTCGGGTCGCTGGTATCGCTCCTATGGCAACGAGAACTGGGAGTTCAATGGCGACGGGCTCATGGCGTCACGGTTTGCGTCCATCAACGACCTTCCGATCTCGGAATCAGATCGCAAATATCACTGGCCGCTTGGTCGCCGCCCCGAAGACCACCCCGGCTTGAGCGACTTGGGTCTGTAGTCTCCCCGTCTTATAGTCGGTCATACTGCGCGTCTCCGGCGACGGTGAGGGCTACCGCAGTGATCGCCCGAAAATCGGCAAATTTATAATCCGAAAGTTTGCAAAATAACTCCGAAAGGGCGTCAATCCGCCGCAACTCGGAAACACAAGTGTATGGCGCGCCGGTCGCGCCGGCTGATACGAAGGTATCGATCAATACCATCGTCCAATAGATTCCTCTCCCCGCTTCTGGCTTAATCACAACTGTGCCAAACCCGAGCACTGAAAGAGCAACTGGTTTTGGCTTCGCAGCCGTCCGATCGAGGCGAATGGGACGAGATCTCACCGGAGGACATCAGCGATGGCACATCGACTGGCGGATGAGTTAATTCGCAGACTTGCTGAGGCGGGTGTCGAAAGAATCTACGGCGTCGTGGGCGATAGCTTGAATCCAGTGACGGATGCTTTGCGAGTAAATGGCAAAGTTAAATGGATTCACGTGCGGCACGAAGAAACTGGCGCGTTTGCAGCCGGCGCCGAGGCTCAATTGAGCGGGAAGCTCGCGGCCTGCGCGGGTAGCTGTGGCCCCGGCAACCTTCACCTGATTAACGGACTTTTCGATGCCCATCGCAGCCATGCTCCGGTAATTGCGATCGCATCGCATATTCCGACCAGTGAGATCGGCACCGGATATTTTCAGGAAACTCATCCGGAAGTACTTTTCAAAGAATGCAGCCACTATTGTGAGTTGATCTCGAATCCGAAGCAGTTTGAGCGTGTTTTTCACATCGCGATTCAGAATGCGGTTGGAAAAGGTGGGGTAAGTGTGATCGTGTTGCCCGGCGATGTGGCTGGGATGGAGATGCCAGCGGATGGCCCCTCTCGTTCCCTGGCAGCTCGCAGGCCGGCCGTATGTCCTGGTGAAAGAGAATTGGCGCAACTGTCGGAGTTGATTAATTCTTCGAAGAAGGTGGCCCTCTTCTGCGGAATTGGATGCGCCGATGCCCACGATGAGGTGGTCGCTCTCGCCGATAAGTTGAAATCTCCCGTCGGCCATTCGTACCGGGGAAAACCGTTTGTCGAGTACAACAATCCGTTTGACGTGGGAATGAGCGGATTGCTTGGATTCGGCGCGGCCTACCAGGCGATGCACGAATGCGATCTGCTGCTGCTGTTGGGCACTGATTTTCCCTATGACAAATTCCTGCCCACCAAGCCCAAGATTGCCCAGGTCGACATCAGGGTCGAGAATTTGGGTCGGCGAAGCAAACTCGATCTCGGATTGTGGGGCGATGTGGGCGAAACCATCCGTGGGCTTCTGCCGATGATAGAAGCTAAGGCAAATCGCTCGTTCTTGGATGCGATGCTCGGCAAACACAAAGAAGCGCTGCGCCGATTGAACGCCTACGTAGATCACGTTGGAAAACAGACGCCCATGCACCCAGAACCCGTCGCGGCTGCGCTCAGTGAAATTGCGACAGACGATGCGATCTTTACCGCCGATACCGGTATGTGTAATGTCTGGTCTTCCCGGTACATTCGAGCGACGAAGGAACGGCGGCTGATCGGCTCCTTCACCCACGGGTCAATGGCAAACGCACTCCCTCAGGCCATTGGCGCCCAACTTTGCTATCCCGGAAGACAGGTAATCGCGATGGCGGGAGATGGCGGCTTCGCAATGCTCATGGGTGACTTGTTGACGCTGACGCAGTACGACCTCCCCATCAAAATAGTCGTGTTCAACAACAGCGTTCTTGGAATGGTCAAGCTCGAGATGGAAGTAGCCGGACTCCCCGACTATCAGACGGACTTGAAGAATCCGAACTTTGCGAAGCTTGCCGAAGCGATCGGCATGATGGGTGTAAGAATCGAAAACCCAGCCGATGTGTCCTCGGGCCTGGAGAGAGCGCTTCAGCACTCCGGCCCCGCGCTCATTGATGTTGTGACCGATCCAAATGCGCTTTCGTTGCCCTCCCATATTGCGCCCGAAATGGTTGTGGGGTTCGGACTGACCATGGGGAAGCTAGTCCTCTCTGGTCGGATCGACGAGGTGGTGGACACGATTAAAACCAATATTCGACATATATGAGGCCGGCTTTGCCAACCTACGTCACGCGAGGAGGCGCTTGCAGGTTTGGCAGCCGATGGTAAGCTTGCAGGGCGAACTTGCACACGCGAGGCGAGCGTAGCATATTGGAGGGCGAAATCCGCGCACGTCACCATGGACGACACCCGATGGACACCGATCCGATGAGCGCGCCCGAAGCGGCAGGTGGATTGCCTGTCCTCGCGCAGGCAGTAGCTGCGCCGCTTACTCGCGCCGCGATCTTTCTGGTTGCGACGCTCAATCCTGGCCTCGACAATCGTGCAACCCTGCGCTCGTTCTGCGGAGACCTCGCCGCGCTGTTGCGCGCGGTGGAATTTCGCGACCTGGAAGGAGGACTTTCCTGCGTCATAGGGTTTGGCTCCGACGCGTGGGACCGCCTCTTCGGGCCGCCGCTGCCGGCAGAACTGCATCCGTTCCGGGAGATTCGCGCCGAATCGCGCCATGCGGTCTCCACACCGGGAGACTTGCTGTTCCACATCCGCGCCAAGCGCATGGATTTATGCTTCGAGCTCGCCACTCAGTTTATGGCGCGTATCGGAAATGCGGTCTCGCCGGTGGACGAAGTGCACGGCTTCCGTTACTTCGACGATCGCGATCTCATGGGTTTCGTCGACGGGACGGAGAATCCAAGGGGCGCGGCAGCGACCGGCGCCGTGCTCGTCGGCGACGAGGACGCCGACTTTGTCGGCGGCAGCTACGTCATGGTGCAGAAATATCTTCACAATCTCGACGCATGGAACGCGCTCTCCACGGAGGCGCAGGAACGCATCATCGGCCGCACCAAGCTTTCCGACATCGAATTGGACGACTCCGTCAAGCCAACGTCAGCCCACAGCGCGCTCACCACCATCGTCGAGGACGGCAAAGAGATCAAGATCCTGCGCGACAATATGCCCTTCGGCCGGCCCGGCCACGGCGAATTTGGTACGTATTTCATAGGCTACAGCCGTTCGCCCCGCACCATCGAGCAGATGCTTGAGAACATGTTCGTCGGGCGTCCGCCCGGCAACTACGACCGACTGCTCGACTTCAGCCGCGCCGTCACGGGAAATCTGTTCTTCGTGCCGTCGGCGACATTTCTGGAGAACGTCACCGAGGACCAAACGAACGAAGACCAGCCTACGGTTGCGGAATCCCCCGCAGCGCCGGTGGTGGCCGAAACCTCTTCATCCATCCCAGCGGTACGCGACGGTTCGCTCGGGATCGGTTCCCTTAAAGGAGACATCCGACATGAATAATCTGCATCGCGAACTTGCCCCCATTTCTGATTCCGCATTTGCTCAGATCGAAGAGGAGACGACGCGCACGCTCAAGCGCTACCTCGCCGGACGCCGCGTCGTCGACGTGCAGGGGCCGGCCGGCACCGGTCTCTCTGCCGTTGGCACCGGCCACCTGCGCACGATCACCGCCCCGGCGAAAGGCATCGTCGCGAGGCAGCGCGAAGTGAAGGCGCTGGTTGAACTGCGTGTTCTTTTCGAACTGGATCGCCAGGCGGTCGATGACGTCGATCGTGGCGCGAACGACTCGGACTGGCAACCCGCGAAGGACGCCGCGCGACAGATCGCCTTTGCCGAGGACGCCGCCATATTCGAGGGCTATGCCGCCGCCGGTATTGGGGGCATCCGCCCAGGAACCAGCAACCCGATCATGACGCTCCCCGCCGACGTGCGCCAGTACCCGGAAGCCATTGCCCAGGGCTTGAGCCGGTTGCGTCTCGTCGGTGTCAACGGCCCCTACTCCGTGCTGCTCGGCGCCGACGCCTACACCGCACTCGCCGAAACCAGCGACCACGGATACCCGGTGTTGGAGCATGTCAAACGGCTGGTCAACGATCAAATCATCTGGGCCCCTGCCATTACTGGCGCTTTCGTGCTGACCACTCGTGGCGGCGATTTCGACCTGCACATTGGCCAGGACGTCTCCATCGGTTATCTCAGCCACACCGATGCCGCCGTCTGCCTGTACCTGCAGGAGACGTTCACTTTCCTCCTGCTCACCACCGAGGCTGCCGTCGCGCTGGTTCCTCCCGCGAAGGCGAAGAAGACTTGACGCGAGGCTCGGATTGCTCTCACGTTCAACTCGTGGCCTTTCAGAGGCTTTCGCGGGAGAAGCGACATTTTAGTCAAATAGTTACAGCGAGATCGAAAGCTCGTAACCATGCCGATCCCTTGCTCGATTCGCGCCTGCTGAAGGAGTGGGGGGAAAGGAGGGGAAAATCAGAACCGTTGACAGGGCAGCGTTCGAACCAACTGAACTACGTCTCCACTTTGTTTTCTCACCGTTATTGGAAATCCGCGTGTTTGCTGGCTTTCCTCATGTTCAATCGATTCGTCTGAGCCGCCTCTTCCAACCACGAGTACCAAATACTGTAGATTCCGGTACAGGATTAAACCACAAACTTGGTGACCGTAAACAGCGTGTTTTCAGCAGCGCTGGAGGCGGCTGAAACCGGGGACTCTGGCATACTTCACGGTGAGCACGCCATTTGACGTCTCTGTGACCAAGTCGAACGTGACCAGTGCAAATTACGCTTTGACCGCCGAACTTCAAACCGCGGATGCGGTGAACGGTTGGACCATCGATACGTTCCCGCTCACGACGGTTCCGGCGGCTGCTACTTCGCTGACGGTCACAGGGGTTTATGCCAGCAATGTCGTGCATACGCTGTTTCTAACGATCCCGTTCAGTGAAGGGGCCGCGGCTATTTCGAACTCGATCAACTTTGTGGCAACGGCAAACTGATCTAACGCAGCGCTGACCCATGCGGAGCAGGGGCGAAGCGCTTACGAGCGGTCGCGCATGAAACTTATTGTGTTCATCTGGTTTCTTTCGGGAATTAGCATCTGTTTTGCCAATGGGCAGCGCTCCGCGCCCGCGGGCAGACGTGCAACTGCGCTTAGCCCAGGAGCGCGCTCAAAGGCGGGAAACACTTCCATTACATTTCTGACCGTAACGAACGGCGCTCCTGTGCAGAGCGTGGGCTCGGGAGAAGGCATTCTCAACCTGGGTCGCTTGTCGAACGTCGCGCGATCGGATGAACACGGGGCGCAGATTCAGCCGCAAAAAGACTCGTTCGTGGTATCAACTAAAGTCGGTCTGCGAGTCGACCTGTCAAATTCCAGCCGTGAAGGTACGGCAACAGTCAGCGCCTACCTTTTGAGCCCTGACCCTTTACGGACCGTGTCGGTGGACGGCCTACAACTGTCGATGACCCCGGGGATCATCGCGAGACAGGTATCCTATGGGGCAATCACTGAGCACGTACTGAAGATCGTGGTATCGGCTTCGATGCCGCCAGGGCAGCTAGTTGATTTGATCGGCATGATCGTTACCCCCAACTGAGAGGCGGATGAGGTCAACCTATTTTCGAAGCTGGATTGCTTGCGGCATTGTGATTGGGTTCTGGGCTGTAGCCCACGTTTGCCCTTGGGCGGAAACTCAATCGGTTGGTCAAGATGAGGCGAGCAAGCCTTCGAGTCCATCCTCGGCCGCCGAACCGGCAGCGCCGCCTCAATTACAGCCAGCGCCCGCTGTATCGCTAGAACGCAGTTCCGTTTCGCTGTCTCCTGCGGTGGCTATGGTGAAGTGCAAATTGGGCCAAAGTGACACGCAAACGCTGACGATCACGAATCAGACGCAACAGGAACTGGTATTCGAAATGATCGCCGAGGACGTCGTAGTGCGAGACGGAAAGAGGGTGTTTGTCGCGGCAGGCGAAACGCCAGGAGGAATCGCAGCCACTGCGGTCTTCACGCAAAAGGAAGTGGTTGTCAAGCCTCTGCAGTCCTCCTCGGTGGGTGTGACCTTTACGGTTCCTCCAGAAACCCGGTTGCGGGCTGCAGTGGCTGTATTTCGCGGATTAACAGGAATCTCTGGCCGTGGCGCAGTGAAGATGACGGCCTCGCTCGGAGCCCTGTTTACTTTCACGGCTTCGGAGAATTTTAGAATCGAGACCTCGCCGATCGCGGTCAGCGCACAGTCTGCGACGGCCAATCTCGGTATCTCGCAGATCCTCACGAATACGGGTTCGGAGCCAGTTGTCACCGACGGAGTAGCGGCCGTGCTGGATGAAGCCGGAGCGATTGTGGGCAAGGCATCTTTCGAACAACAGCGGCTTCTCCCCGGCGAGCGACTCCCTTTTCGGGCGGAATATTCCGCAGAGCTCAAGGCGGGACGCTACCGCGTGTTAGCTTCCTTTCAATATGAAGCAACGGTCATCACCGACTCGAGCGATTTTACGGTGCCATGAAGCGCTGGCTTTTCATCCTGCTGCTGGCGGCGCATTCAGCCCTGGCGATCGCCCAATCGATTGCCGTTGGTTACCGCGAAACGATCAGCGTTCCTGTCCCGGGGGCGCTAGCGGCCTTCTCCTTGAATGATTTCTACGCGGAGGCTAACACGGAGTTTGAAACGCTAACCATCTTCGGAAAGAATCCGGGATCGGCGCATATCGTAGTGGTGACCCAGGAAGGTAGCAAGACCATTGAAGTTCAGGTGCTTCCAGCGCCGCCCTCCTATCCCCCCGGTTTTGTTCCGCCCGTGTCCGGTGCGGTCGCCGGCGAGAGCGGCATTTACGAGTCCCGCTTCACATCCGACCCTTCGCAATCAGAAAATATCGTTGATTTTATGCGCCGCGAGGGAGATCGCTCAGCGAGCTTTCATTTGGCGGGGACGTTTCTGTTTACGTCCGTTGCGGATCGGAGCATTTTCGCCCTTAGCTCTATTTTCTATCAGATCATAACTCCACGCCGCGACCTCACCTTGCTGGATCAGTTCATGAGGAATTCGCCGCTGACGATTGACGGCTCGATTGTGCGTGGATTCCACTTGCGGCAGGGCAATTTCCTTTTTCACGCCGGGTATGCTTCAGCCACCACTTTTGAGAATCTTATTCTTCCGTCCCGGAAAGAAGCCGTCGTCGGCTTGGGTTACCGATTTTCAGCTGGGGACCATGCGTTGGTAACGCCCAATGTTTATTTTTTCCCCGGAAACCGAGCCTCAGGAAATCCCGTACAACGGGGCACTGTAGTTTCACTGGTTTATGACTACGAGCTGGAAAAGAACCTGGGGCTACTGGTGGAGGCCGGTCTCAGTCGCGGCGTAGGAGCAGCAGGTCAGTTTCATTCTTATAGTGCGGACGGTCACTTGACCGCAAATCTGCGTTACGAGCCGATACATTTTGCCTCGTTCAGCTTCAACAGCTTACACGGATTCTATTCCAATTTCGATTGGACTCGTTATCTCACGCGCCGTCTAGCTTCCACGTTCAGTTTTACAGGCAATCACTACAACCTTCCGGCGCTGAACCTAACCAATGTGGTGGCGAATCTAGATCTGCAATTTCAAATCCTCCGGCACTGGTCCCTGGTTTCAGGTACTAACTATGGACGCACCCACGCGCAGATTCCGGTGGGCCCGTCAATTTCCACTCTGGGAGTTCCCGTGGGCCTCAGCTTCAACTCGGTTCATTTTCAAAGCAGCTTTCTGTATCAGTATTCCAGAGATTCAGGAGCGGTCGCACGCTCCGACGAGTTCCGGACGACTCTCGGCACGCATTGGGCTGGTTTCCACTGGAATGGCTTTGTGGATCGTCAAACGCAGGCCATGACAATCGCCTTTATTCTCGCCGAAACCCCAGGCCTGCAGGAGGCTCTCGATAAGTTGGGGATTTCCGCCACTGCACCAGACCAGATTGCAAGTGCGCTCACCGAGACCGCAGGGCTGCTGAACCAAGGTCTCATCGAAGGGATCAATATCAACGTTAATCCGGTGCGGCTGCAGGCCGGCACCGACCTGACGTGGTCCAATCGCCCGCAGTCTCGTCAGCGGATTGATCTCAGCTTGCTCTATACCAAGAACGAACTCTTTCAGGGGGAGAATCGGGCAGCGATTGGGACCTTCTCTTATTCGTTGAAGTTCAAGAGAGCGAATGAAGTTTTCTCGTCCGTGTCTCTGCTCCGGGGCGGGTACTCATACTGGACAGAACGATCCATTATTCGAGATTTCTATTCGCCGTCAAGTCGGAATCGCCCCTAATTTCATAATTACACGACGGCACGGAACGATCGCCGGCGTCGTCTTTGCGGATGATGGAGCGACCGGCACCTACCATCCGGGCGGGTTGCTGCTGCCTGACATAGAAGTGGTCCTGGACGACACCCGTCGGATCCGCACGGACAAGAGCGGGCGCTACACGTTCTCCCGCGTCCCTTACGGTTTGCATAGCGTCGAAGTAATTTACCATTCAGCACAGCCATTCTTTTTTACGACGGCGTCTAGAGTGCAGTCCGACATAAATGCCGAGGTCAACTTCGGAGTCGGCCTATCTTTCGCCCGACTTTTTGGGTCTGTCCGTAGCGACACGGGAATCGGCTTGTCCGGGGTTGAGATCAGCGTTTCCACGGGCCGACAACGGTTTCGCGCTCATACTGATGCCGAGGGCAGGTTTCGTGTGGAAGGACTGTCCACCGGCGAGTATGAAATAAAAATCGACAGAGATTCCGTCCCGCCGGGTTATTCGGTTACGGAATTAGAGACACAACGAACGATGGTCGATCCCTCGGCCCCTGCCCAGTGCGCGTTCACATTGAGGGCAATTCGCAATATTTCGGGACGAGTCACCATCTATGATCGCGCCTCCCAGAGGGAAATATCCGTGGCCCGAATTACAGTGCTTCTCCGGGAACTCTCGCGGGAGAGTGTCACAGACGAAAATGGAATCTATCTTTTTCGGGATTTGCCCGCGGGACCCTACAGCTTGGTGGTTATCTATAAAGGGAAAGAATTAAAAAAGGAGGTTATGCTCCCGGATACCCCTGCCTTTCCCAAAAGCGTTGACATCAACCTTGTCGCAAAGTAGGGTCCCGCTTCGTCCAGATCCTCAGATTTCACGATGCTCGAACGATTAGCGGCGTCATCGGTTTCGCAATGTTCGTCGTGGCGGCTCTAGGTTGAGCCGAAAGCCTCTGAACAGCAGATCGATTGTTTCGGATGGTCGGCTGCACCGGAGTTGAGATTCCACCTGTGGTATAGCGCCACGGAAAACTGGGCCAATCGGAGGTGGCAGAACGAGTTCATTCACGAATTATCCGGACTCCGGGTTGCTCCACTGGAATATCCAGGAAGTTCCAGGAAGTGCGATCCGTAAGGGCCAGGACAACATTGCAATCAGTTACGGAAACGCAAATGTAAGTTGCGGGTGGAAGGCCCGGTGTAGGTATACATAGACTGGTGGTTAAGCCACCGCATACTGGGTGTCGGGCGTAAGAAAGAACAGGCGGATGGTCCAGCGCAGCCTTTGCAACGAACGAAGACGTGCCAAGGACATACTTTCTCAGCTCCTTCCCGTTGCGCAACCCAGCTTTAGCCACACTATGGTGTTTCAGGTAGTTCCACACTTGCTCGTCCGGATTGAGTTCCGGGGAGTAGGGCGGCAGAAAGAATAATTGCAGCTTCCCGCTTAGGGTGCACACATAGTCCTTCACCAGCCGGCTGTGATGATAGCGACCGCCGTCCAGAATGAGAAAAATCGGTTGCGCTGCATGATGCAGCAAGCGCTTCAGAAACTCGACAAACACCGCCCCGACACATGCACCGCGGCTGGATAACTGACGAAATGAAGGACGAACATGAAATGTTTGGATTGCGGTATCGAGTCAATTACGAATGGCCAAAAGACCCCAAAAAAGCGAGCGGCCATACAACTGGTCTACGAAGGAGTCATTTGCAAGTCGTGTGCCGGGGATTCACGGATCCCAAACGAAGCTTTCACCTAGAAAACTTGGATGAGGAGGACATTTTTCTACTATGACTAAAGTAAACGACACCCAGACTCCAGGAATCAGCGCAAGCGCATGTTGCAGGACATTGCCCTTCTCACTGGATGCAAGTTCATCAACCGGATTGCGAATATAGCGCAGCCCTCCCGGTGCGCGGTTCATTTCAACGGTCGAAATAATGGTGCCTTGACAGCAGCGACTTGCAGCGGTCCGCGCAGCTTGTTCAAGACGAGAGTTGCCAGCTTCTCTCCTCCAACATCCTCTGCGATGATGAGCAGAGGTTTGCCACTCTCTGCTATCTGCTCAAGTAGCGGGATCAGGTCGCTCTTGGCTCTTGGAACTGAGTCTCCTTTCGTGAATGAAAATGTAGACATCCTCGAAGCCATCTTCCATGCGCCCGGGGTCGGTGACGAAATACGGCGAGAGGTACGCGCAGCCAAATTGCATGCTGCTAACTGAGCTGTGGCTTGTCGCTCGCGCTGTGCAGAAGGATGCTTCCGTCGCGGAGGGCAGCAGCTTTTTCGACACCAGCCCAAATGCGGTCGTCACCTGTAGCAAGTTTCGCGGTCATGCGTGCACGACCTCCGTTGGTGCTGTCAATCGCGGAAGCAGTTATCGATTACAAGAAGTATGTCTGATTTGAGCCTTGTATTATGGTCAGTCTTGTGCACTCTGGAACAACGCACGGACTACATCACGGTCGCTAACCTATCCGTCACAGCAACCCGCACGAAGGTGCCAAAATCTTACGGCGTACTTATTTGGCCGGTCTGCCGCTATCGAGGCACAGTGCGATCAGATCGGAGACATTCGCTTCGCCCACGCACATGACCGTGTCTGCGCCCCCCCAATAGAGTTTTACTGTTCCATCAGGCTCCGGAACGGCGCCACAGGTGAAGACTACGTTGTGAACATATCCAGTTATCTCCCAAGGATCCTCCGGTTGCAAAATCCACGAGTCGCCCACACCGATGATCTTTGCCGGGTCCCTGAGGTCGTGAAGGGCAACCCCCAAACGATAGACCGATCCATCCATAGTCCGGAAGACTCCGTGATAGATAGACAGCCATCCCTGGTCCGTTTTGATTGGAGGCGCCCCAGGACCGATCTTCATTTCATCCCAGTGA
>Ga0182018_10003513_pt1 | contig 14032 bp, 17 predicted proteins | sample 812P2MmetaG_FD_120490 | JGI IMG/M metagenome (GOLD analysis project Ga0182018, IMG submission 120490) | Permafrost microbial communities from Stordalen Mire, Sweden - 812P2M metaG | ecosystem: Environmental > Terrestrial > Soil > Wetlands > Permafrost | place: Sweden: Stordalen | collected...
ACTGAATGTCCGTCTCCCCGGCGGAGCGCTTCCGCCGATCTCTCATCTGGAGGATACGTTGGCCGCCTGGAACGTAAGCGCTGCCCGCGAATCGGCGTGGCAAAACGCCGAACATCTTTGGCAACTCCGCACCGTTCCGTTGCTGGCCTCAGGCTTTAGCGATGTGTTGGACGGCTTCACGACTGTGATCAGCAAGGCGCTGTTGGTACCAGTGCCGTGACCAACAAGTAAACACCGAGTCGCTAGCTTAGCTGGGCCACCTCGGGCTTGCCACCCCGAACTGTTTGAAACGCTTGGCCACTTTCCGTCATAACACATTTGGCCATACCTTGGTTGCACGGGCCGCCGACCGTTGCTGCCTGGGGAAAGTCTCTCCTCGCAGGCATCCGGGTGCGTCACCCTGCCTCGATTAATCTCCAGGCAACGAGAGCTAGTGCGGGCCCGGTTTCGCCCCCGCAGGTGCCTTCTTTGGCGCCGTCTTTCCCGTGGGCGCCGCATCCTTTCCCGACGCATCCTTTTCCGGCTGTGCCGCGTCCCCCTTGATTGCCAAGGGAGACGCTCCGAGACCTTCAATGGAAAGCGTCGGCGCGATTGCCACCGGGCTTCCCGATTTGTCCAGCACCGAGAGAGCGATCTTGGGCTCAGACGGATTAAACGCGCTGAGGTCCTTGGAATTGATCGTAAACGTTGCAGATTTATCCGTTGCCGCGATAGCCAGGTCTGCCTTTGCGCCTTGATTCGAGGGCGCCTTTAGTTGCAGGCCAGTGATGGACGAAAGATTACAGCCGGTAGCCGTTAGGTTCTGGGAAGTCGTGGCCGCAGTAAATTGGATATCGAGTGGATTGATGTCCTTCACGAAGGGCGCAGGTGCAAAGTGCAGAGTCTGGGAAGTTTTGTCTTCCGCGCCGTTACTTTCCGCAGCGAAGACGGCGTAGCTTGGCTGTGTCAAACACCGCAGCGCCTCCGCAGGGAATGCCACCGTTGCCTTGGTGGAGTCGCCGCTCACCGCGACCGTCCCCGTCACGGTGGTTGTGTCGGTCGCGTCCGCCGAGTTCCTTAATGTCACCTTGCCTGTCTTGTTCAGATTCTTGCCGGTTAAAGTGCACGAGATAGACTCGGGAAGCGGAGACGCGAACGTCACATTTCCCGCGCCGTCTGCCGGGCAAAAGAGCTGCGTAATCGAGAGATCCAGGTCCTTTTGATCCACGATGTGCATTCCCGCCACCACTACTAACGACAAGTTGGAGAATAGCTGCAGCGACTGGCCCGACCACTTCCTATACGGCATTGTCTCGGACTTGCGGAAGATGTCATTGCCGGACAGTGTAAGCGTTCCCGAACCTGCAACATAACTACCCGCCAGCGGAGTGCCGTCAAGTTTTACGTGAGTCGGATCGACTACCAGAATCGGAAAGGGACTATCGACGCCCTTCCCGCCCACAACGGCTTGGACTCTTGCAGGGTCCCCATTGAACGCGGGGCTGATGGGAGAGGCCAGTGTGAGCACCGTATACTTCGTTCCGTCGTCCGCTCGGGCTTCGCTTATCGCGGCAATGGAGATGGCCGGCGAAACGGGGAGCCGCAAGAACGCTTCCGGTGTCGCTCGCTTATGCCGGGATCTGCCGTCGGCATCAGGAGCCTGAGCTGTCAACATCGCCAGACACGCCTGTAATGCGCGGCCGACTTCCGGATCGAGTGAATACAAGCCGGAACTAATGGGTACGACAACGCCGCCGGCGGAACTCTGTGTTCCAACGTAGACGTTGTTCACGCAGGGCTGGGTCCACCATCCTTGTGTAAACTGCTTGGACGGAATAAACGTCACCAGAAGCACGGTGCCCTGTTTCGGTACCACCGTTTGCGAATTAGCCGACGAGGAAAAGCCGGTATCGTTCAGAAGGTTCAACTGGTCCTTGCTCTGATCCTTCCAGGTCTTTTCAAGCGAGGGTACGACCGCGCCGTTGATCACCCCGGAAGCAGCCACCATGGCGCCGCCCACCAGCGGTGCAATGGCGCTAAACAGCGATCCCACACCCTGGGCGGCCTGAATCGAGATGTTACGCGGGTCCAAGTTTTGCTGGGCCGCAGAAAGTGCCCGCACGATCACTTTGTCGCGCCCGGAGAAAAATCTCCCTGGATCTCCCGCGGGGTCCGTGTTGACCGCAAACTCGATGTCGTGGAGCAGGAACTCCTCGTCCTTGTTCAGATTGCGCACGATGACCTGAACGGCAATGTAGTTTTGAGCAATTATGTATCCGTAGGCCAAGCTTGTCTCTTTGTAAGAGAGTATCGACATTGCGCAACCTACATCCGTCGGCCGCTCCAAGGAGGCCAAAGACTGGCGTGCCGAATCGACCACCGAGTTTACATCGGTCTTAACGTCCGCTTGCGGCGAGTTAAGGAACTTATCCGTGATCTGCTTGACATTCGCCGGAGTCGGACTCGGGAGCTCGTTCACCTGGTTGAAGAGTTCCGATAACATGGCGCTGTCGCCCGGCGATAAAGATGCCCTTGCCCCGAGAGCGAAGGCCTTCAACTTGTCTTGTGACGGACTGGGAAGCGTGTTTAACTGGTTGATGATCGTCTTAGCCGCCGGAGACGTCTCAGGCGAAGCGGGCGTATAGTCTCTCTTGCTTTTACCGATCACACCGACAATTCTGCCGAGCGCTTGGCTTGGTGTCAGGCCCGTGAAGTCCTCGTTGACCACCGCCTGAATGATATTATCTGAGAGATCCGAAGGTATTTGCCCGTTGGTGGCAGCCATCATGGCCTCTCTGCTAACGTTCTGCTTTAGGCTTTCCGCGTCTGCCGCGGTTAGTGTTAGGACCGATTGTGGATCATGCAGACTCTGTAGCTCCGCGGCTGTAAATTTGCAAGGTATGTAATCGCCTCCCAATATGGGCACTTGCGACAGAGCCTCTTTGGAGATCGAGGCGGGCACGGAAGGGCCGGCGGGCGTAGTCGGCGATGTCGCGCTCGGTCCATTTCCCGCTGTCTTGGCCGGCGGATTTGTGCCGGCCGTTCCGGTTCCGCCGGAGCCTTTGCCGCTGCCGGAATTGGAGGCGTCGTTCGTCTTACTGGCGTCTGCGCTGGTTTTGTTTTTCTTGGGATGTTTCGGTTGGGTCGTTTTCTTGCTAGAGTCCGCCGGCTGCGGTGTTTGTGGCAGCGCAGACTGAACAAACGTCGCCACCAGCCCGCTCATTCCACAGACTGCCCAAGTAATCGCTGCGATACAAGCGAGTGTTCCTTTTACTGTGTTTCGTTTCGGCATGCTATGCTTCTTTTCTGCAATCAATGCAATGTTTCAACGAACCGGCTATACCTTTCGCCCAAGCCGGCCTCAGAACCTTTCGTGCCTTCTAATGTATATAGCGGAAATGCTCTTCAGATGGGGACAATCGAATCGCAAAAGATTTGTCCGCGACTCCAAGCGCGGGTTGCGCATCCGCTTCCGTATGTGCGCAAGAAGTTCTCGACGTCAGGTGCGGGGGGATGCCCGGCCCAGAACTTGATTGGATTGACGGTTGGCCACCCTGTCCAGCTTGTCGGGGACGGCAGGTTTGTCGAGATGGATTGGATAGAAACCGACCCGGTGTACCGAAAGCTGACGGTAACCGCCGATGTAAGTTCCCGACTCGACGGGGGAGAGTCCGTGCCGCACAGCGAACTCGCAACTCTTCATCGACCTGATTGCCGGAACAGTCTTACCCGGGCGTTCGCCGTCAGTCCGCGCGGTCGGTGTCGTGTACGGGGGGTGCGCTGACGGCGAATTTCCCTTAGCGGGGCTGGTCCAGGCCAACAATGGGGATCTCTACGGGACAACCTATGGGGGCGGGGCCGACGCATGTTCGCCAAACCCTGGCTGCGGCACGGTCTTCAGAATCATTCCAAGCGGTACGTTCACGACTCTATACAGCTTCTGCTCCCAAAGCGGGTGCGCTGACGGCGAACTTCCCTTAGCGGGGCTGGTCCAGGCCAGCAATGGGGACCTCTACGGGACAACGTCGCAAGGCGGCGCGAACGGCGGTGGTACGGTTTTCAAAATCACTGCGGGTGGCGCGCTGATGACGCTGTACACTTTCTGCTCCCAAGACGAATGTTTCGACGGCGGATCGCCCTATGCGGCGCTGGTCCAGACCACTAATGGTGACCTCTACGGAACCACTGGTTATGGCGGGGCTAACGGCAGGGGTACGGTCTTCAAAGTCACCCCGAGCGGTGTGCTCAGGACGCTTTACAGCTTCTGCTCGCAAAGCGGTTGCACGGACGGCGGCAATCCCTACGCGGCGTTGGTTCAGGCCACTGACGGCAACTTCTTCGGGACAACCTTCTCTGGCGGGGCCAACGCATGCCCGGACCCTGTTGGCTGTGGTACGGTCTTCAGAATCACCCCCACAGGGGCGCTGACGCTATACAGCTTCTGCTTCCAAAGCGGGTGCACGGACGGTGAATTTCCCTTTGCGGGATTGGCCCAGGCCACCAACGGAAAGCTTTAGGGGACAGCGTTGTCTGGAGGGTCCAACGGCGATGGCACGGTTTTCAGCCTGTCCGTAGGTCTGGGCCCGTTCGTGGAGACACAGACTACTTCAGGCAAGGTGGGAGCGTCGATTAAGATTCTGGGGAGCGATCTTACAGGCGCGACCAGCGTCACATTTAACGGCACAGCGGCTACCTTCACCGTGGTATCGAGATGCTTAATCACCGCCACCGTACCCTCGGGCGCCACGTCGGGAAAGGTCCGGGTGGTTACACCTGGCGGCACGCTTTCGAGCAACGTGGCCTTCCGGGTGCTGCCATAGGTTCCGCGAGAACAACGGCATTAAGAGTTCATATCGGTAGCGAACTGGACCTGCAGTGAGGGCGTGCGTTCGGACGGTCGCGGCCAAAAGCTTGTGCCATCCCTCAGCGCATTATTTCATTACCGATAGATACTCCGCCCAAGGGCCGACCTCCAACTTGTATCGCTTGGCCATCACGCGATTGATTTGCAAAGTGTGCCCCAAATCGTGCGCGGTCCACGTCGCCACGAGTTGCCGGGCAGTCACCAAACCCAGCGCCGGATGCCTCCCGTTCCGTTCCAGTTGCTCGGACGTCAAGTTCATCGCCCGCAGACGGGCGACACTGTCGTGGCGCAAATCCCTGAATTCGTCCAGCAGCGCGGGGAGCGATTTCCCGTTATTCTGGCGGAGCTGCGACTCGCGATCAAAAGGCTCAAAGGGCCGGTTGGTGCCATGCTCCAGAATGATCGTCAGGCGCGGCATCCAGTCGGCTTTCTCTGCATGGATTAGATGGCCAATGATGACGTAAGGGCTCCACGTTCCGAGACCCTCGGTCGCAGTGGTCCACACTTCTGGCAGATCGCGAAGGAGCACGTCGAGCATTACGGGAGTGCGCGTCAATACGGACAGGCATTCCTCAAGGAAAGGCGCGGTCATGTCTCAGTATAGTTTGTTGAACTTGGGAGTGGCGGAGATTCTCGGCTACTCCAGACCTTGGCCTGTCGAATTCGAAGACTCCCGCAACGCGGATAGTCCCTTTCGCATCAATGCGCACGTCGCTTCAGCATAAACCGATGCGACCCGCGTTGGCGACGGCCGCCGCCACGTTACCCAGCACCACGTTCACGGACGCGGTGCCGTTCGGGCACAGCGTCCTTTGGCGCGTGACGCCCTCCAGGCCTGGCTTGCGTCCTGGCGGCGCACGACCACGCGGAAGTGGTCGCGCGGCTGCCGATCCGCTCGGCTCCGAATTGATGCTCGGGCCCGAGGGGCGGGCGATTGGTGAAGAAAATCCGGCTGCAGTATCAGGAATGGTGTGTAAGAATAGTCCTGAGGGGATAAAGAATGTCCTGTCTGTATCTCACGGGCAAGTGCAGGCTTGCCATTCTCACTGCATTGCTTGTGAGCAGTGCAACTCACGCGTTCGCGCAAGCCATGTCTGCGCCCTCTGCGCCCTCGGGCGCCACGCCCAGCAAGGATTCCATCAGCGATCCAGTCAAATTGTCGATGGAGCCTGTGCACGGCCTGGTTGCCAGGGCCGACGGTTCCGTCCCGGAAGATCTGATCGAGATCCACTTGATTTGCGGCGGAGCCGCAAAACTCATCGCCATTCCTGATTTCAAGGGCCGCTTTGATATCGTTCTGGCCGAGTTGAAGGACATACCTGATCCTGGAATGTGTGTGTTGCGCGCCTTCCTGGATGGTTACCGCTCCGAAACGAAACCATTGGTGAAAGGGAGTTTGATCGCGGGCGCCAAGTTAGGGCGCTTCGTGCTGCAGCCGTCGTCTTCCGATCCTACCGGTGTGGCCAGCGCCAGCGGCGAGCAGGCCAGCAAAGCGGGGAAAAAAGCGTACGAACAAGCCCTGAATGATGCTGCCCGGCAATACTGGAAGAATGCCCTCAAGTCTTTTCAGAAGGCAGTATTGTCAGACCCAGGTTATAGTTCGGCTTGGCTGAGTCTGGGGATCCTGCAGCAAAGCAGCGGGGATCGCGAGGGCGCGCGGAAATCATTTGCGGAATCGGCGCAAGCGGACGGAAAGTTCGCGCTTCCCTTGATCCGCACGGCCGTGCTGGATGCGGCGCGAGCGGACTGGCAGGGAACAGTCGATTACTCTCAAAAAGCGATTGACCTCAATCCAACGGCGTTTCCGCACGCCTACGAGTTGAATGCCATTGGGAACTTGTATCTGCTGAAAACCGATGCCGCCGAGAAGAGCGCCGCGAAAGGCTTGAAACTGGATACTGAGCGTAGATATCCTGAGTTGGAATACGCGTTGGGGATGATTCTGAAGCTTAAGAATGATCGCGAGGGCGCCGCGAAGCATTTTCAAGCGTATGTGGATGAGGCGCCGAGCGCCGCTCACGTCGCCTCCGTGAAGGCGGAACTGGCTCGCTTGCAGGCGCCTCATTAAGTCCGCCGGTCCTTCAGGAAATTTTCTAGTTTTGTAGCTGACCGTTTCCGAACTCGCGGATCGAAGCGCACAGCCGCTCTACGGCTGAGGGCGCTGGTCGATATCATGGATTCAGGCCTTCGCTTTCGACTCCACGTAGCGTACCTGGACGACGATCTCGTCGTTGGGGCGGCCGTCCGTCGACGCCGGCTCAGCTCCGGGCTGCTCCTCCCACTCGAACCAATCGTCGCCGGAATACGCACCCGGCCCCGGCGGTAGCCGTCTCACCGTGACGACGTGCCGCGCGGCGCCTTCATCAGCGGTCGCATTCTCCGCATCGCATCGGTAAAGCTCTCTTTGAAAACATCACGTCCAAACTTGCGGTTCGCCGCCTTCATGCTGACCCGGTTGTACCCCTCGGCGTAAGCGAGCAGGGGCGGAGACACCAGGCAGCCTGCCACCACCCGGTCCTCGATCCCATAACGCTGCCGCAAGATACGGGCGAATTCGGAATGTCCAGGGAAAGGCAATCCCAGGCTCAGTATCTGGTAGTGTCCTCGCGCCGCGTCGAAATGCGCAACGAGTTGGCCCCGCAGCCCACCGCTAAACCACCAGCCTACCGACCCGGTGACAAGTATTAGGATTGCCGAAAGCCAACGGTGGCTACGGATGAAGCCGCTCATTGTGACCATGCCTATTTAGGACTCATCTCTATGACGCGAGCCGAATGGATTTGGTTTTCCACTAGCCTAGCCGTGACGCCACAGCAACAGTCGGGCGATGGCTTTCACCGGCGCCCTTTCTTGATTGCATTCGGGACTCGTTGAATCGGCATTCGGATGCCAGTATCCTCCCGCCGCCCGTCGCCATCGAGACGGCTATGATCACGAATACAATCTGCTCTTGGTTGGCCGGCAGCAGGCTGTCTTCGAGCCGTTCCAGTCGTCGCGTGAGGTTCTTGCTGGTGATCGCGCTTCGGCCTCCTCCGCAGCCCAGTGCTCGCGTAGCAGGTGCACGCCGGCCCGTATCGTGTCGCCGATGGACATGCCGGGCCGATACACCGGCTCCGGATCGTCATCTGGCGCGGGCAGGCCAAGCATTGCTGCTCGACGACGCTCTATTTCGATAACAGCATCGAGGATGCGGCGCGACTCTTCCGATTCCGCCGGCGGCAGCAGCCCCTCTTCAAGGCGGCGCAGGCGTCGCTCCAGCACCCGCATCAGTCGCTCCTCACGCTGGCCAGCCGCGGCGTGCGGCTTGGAGGTGCTGTTCGCCCGCCCGCACGCAGGAACCGCAGATGAACGCACCGGGCGCCACCTCCTGGTCCGGCCCGAGTTTGCGGCACGCGGCACAAACGGGCCGCGATCCTTTCTGGTCAATCAACCACATACGCTACTTCTACCTCGCCTCAGCCCTTGGGGCGCACGGTGTTTCGAGCCGCCAGCGCTTCGGGGAAGACCAGGTATGCGCGTCCTGGCTAAGCCCCGTGCTTGTCTCCGTTTAAGGCGCGCGTGGTTGGCCATTGTCCTTTCCTTTCAGCGCCCTGATATCGCCACATATCGCTGTGTTTACCGCTGGTTCTTCGCTTCCTTCATGGTGCGTTCCAACTCCGCTAAGGCGAGCCTCGATGTCCTCAATTTCGATTCTCTTGATGGCGAGCACCAGAACTCCTTTGGCCACGTTGGCCTTAAATCGCCGGCGGAGTGCTGGCATCCGCTATCGGCCTTTGCAACGCGGACACGGCGGCGCCAGTGGTCTGGATGTAACCGCGCGACTCGGCTGACTGGGCGACGATGCCGGCTTCTTGAGCAGACTGAAACAACGCGATCCCGACACGTGCGCGTTTCTGGCATTCTCCCTTAAGCCCGCGCTCGAAGCCAGGCTGCGCTGCAAGCTTCGCGACCGCGATACCGTCGAAGACATTCGCAATGAGACCTTCTACCGGGTAATCCGCCTAGTGGACAGCGGACGCGTCCACCAACCTGAGCGGTTCGGCTCGTTCGTATGGGGCGTCTGCGATCGGGTAGCCCATGAACCCCTCCGCAATGTTTGTGCCACAAGTTCCTTGCCAGGATTTTGCATGGGAGCGCCCGACAGAGTTGCCAGAAGCGGACCGGAGGCCAGTAGTTGAAGTGCACTGCGAGGAGCGCGAACGGCGTGAGATGGCGCGCGACCGAGGCATCAGCACAACTGGTCTAAACGTCCGCCTGTGCCGTGCGCTTAAGCGTCTCCGTGGACAGGTCTTGCTACAAAAGTCAGCAGTACCGCACAACCGTCAGCCATGCCGCCCGCGACTTGACGCGGTTTGTCGGGCGTCGGGCTAGCAAGCCAAGTGCACGGCGGAGGCAATTCCAGGGTACAGTGAACCTGGCGAAAGAGATTTAGGTTCATCGGTCGAGATTCTTTCATAGTTTCTGACATGGATTGGACACTCAACGCATAGAGGCGATTCGCCTAGCAGCGGGGTGTCAGGGCGCACTGCCCGGCATCCGGCTACTAATACAAATCACGAACTGTTGACATGCCTTTGCGAGCGGTGATTACAGTGAGAACAACCGGTCGCCCAAGGCGTACGTATTGCGATTCGACCCGAATCAGGGCGCGCTCCATTGGAGGCGTTGCGAACAAGAAGATCTAGGAGCGAGCGATTGATTTTGGCGCGACTTGTGAGAGGAGAGAACTTGGAACCCGTAACTGCGGCCCGAGCCTGCCAGCCGCGACAGAAACCAGTGGCAGACGACGAATTGGAACAACCAATGAGATTTGTTGATGGGAGTTTTTACGAAGAGATGCGCCGGGCGGCGCTCCACCTGCTAAGGAGCGAACGTCCCGGACACCCGTTTGATGCCTGCGACCGGGTGCACGATGCCCTCTTGCGGATCATGTCGGCCCGCAAGCCTCTTCGCGTTCAGGATCGCGTCCATTTGGCGGCGCTGGGGGTGATTACAATGCGCAGAGTCCTCATAGACTATTTCCGTACGAGTGGCGCCCGTGTGAATGGACGGGGCCGGCCCATTTCGCTGGAGACGGTTTTGGTCGGGGCGAGTACTGAGAGTTTTGAAGGGCGCGCTGTGCGTCTATCCCTCGAGAAACTTGCCTTGGTGAATCACCGAAGCTACATGGTGGTCGTTTCTCACTTCTTTCTGGGCCTGTCTATTGACGAAACGGCGATTCGGCTTGGCGTCCTGCAGCCGCACTGTCAGGCGAGACTGGAGCGGTGCACTCGACTGGCTCTGCGAAGAAGTCGGGTTCGGTCTCGCGGGAAAGTGTCGGCTGCGACAAGAACGTCCAGCAGCAAAGTGCAGCGGCGGCGGTGGGCTAGATCGGCGCAGTTAGCCGATGAACGGAGCGCGCGCACTCAACAGCACAATGCCGCGGCGATGCGCCATACAACGACTGCGGCATTATGACCTAATATCGGCTTCTATTTCGCTTCGCGAGCGTGCGATCTCCCGTGCCTGGCGGTCCGATACGGCCAAGCCAGCGATATGGCGACTATGCAGCCAAGCTTCCACAAACCGGACGTCCTCGGCGTTTGGACAGTCCACTTCCGCGACATGCGCGTTACATTACGCGATGGATAACTCTGGATGCGCCGTCATCCCGCCCGGAAAGGCCATCCACGGTGTATATAATCGTTTGGCGCCTTTTCCTTAAGGAGGAAACCATATGCGAATGTTGCTGAGAGTATCGATTCCCGTGGAGGCCGGAAATGCCGCCGCCAAGGATGGAACCCTGGGTCCCACGATCGAGGGGATACTGGCCGATCTCAAACCGGAAGCGGCCTATTTCTTCGCGGACGACAGCGGCCAACGATCGGGATCCATTGTTTTGGACATGAAGGACCCATCGCAGATTCCGGCGGTCGCTGAGCCTTGCTCCAAAGGGATCTGGCGATCTCGTCTTAGACTTTCGGACGACCGATCGGTTTCATCACTTCACAGCTCCTGACAAGGCAGTGAGCCGCAGCACCTGGTCGACCACCGCGTCGGGGCGTTCTTCGGGGATGAAGTGGCCGCAACCCCGAAGCACCAGGCTACTGACTTCACTCGCGACCATCGAGACGAACTGACCCACGCTCGCCCCGAGCCCCCTCTCGCCGCCCATTGCCACAACCGGAACCTTGACTTTGCTGTCCTGCAATGGGGCTGTTTGAGCAATGGTTGTAAAGGCGGCGCGATACACACCCTCCGCTCCTAATACGCCCTCCTTGCCGGAAAAAGTGCGCAAGTACTCATTCACGGACTCAGGTGAAATGGCTTCACGCGTGGCACCTGACGGGCCTTGATAAAACCAGTTGAGAAACTCGCGCTCTCTCCCCACGATCAAAATTTCCGGCACGCCCGGCGCGAGGGGAAGAACCCACCACCAAAAGCTCCCCTCCGCCATGGCTTCAGGTGTGTAGGTGATGATCTTCCCCAGCATTGCCTGCAGCATCACGGGCCCTTCCACGTAAATGAGCCCGGCAACCTCATCCGGATGATCTGCCGCCCAGAGCAACGCCGGCGGCGCGCCCATGTCGTGTGCGACGAGAGTCAGGGGCCGGCCGGCCCCGAAACCGATCTGCTGCCTCAAGGCGCGGAACTCTTCGGCCAGCGCACGCCCGTCATATCCCTCGGTGCCTGCGGGCTTGTCGGAGTCCCCAAAGCCGCGCATGTCGGGAACCAGTACCGCGCAACCAGCCTCCACGAGAAATGGCATCACCTTGTGCCACGAATAGCTGGTTCCCAGGAATCCATGCCAGAGCAGCACCGGAGGACCATCGGGATTTCCCCCGACCCAGTAGTGAAGACGGACCGCGTTTACCGTTGCCGTTGCGCTTCGAAACGCCGAAATCTCTTTAGGCATGGATGTTTTTTGACTGCTCATCTTAAATGGCCCATTACACCTTCAGTACCGTCGCCATCACCAATTGAACAAGCTCTGAGCCCTGAGGAGTGCTCCAATCCTGCACAAGCTCAGCGATCGCGGTGTTCGTTGTAGTTAAGACCACGCCTGCATCCTCCATCCGACGGCGTGCGAGCGTCTCCTGCACTTCGTACGACGACCCCGAGGCGTCCAGCACGGCTAACACGTCAAATCCCTCTTGCACCGCGCTGATCGCCGGAAAAATCAGGCAGATGTCCGTTGTGACAGCCGCCATGATGAGCTTCCGGCGTCCGGTCGCGCGGACGGCGGCGCTAAAATTTGGGTCGGCCCATGCATTAACTATCCCGGTACGCTTGACTCGATTCTTATAGGCCTCCGGCAACGCTTGCTGGAGCGCGGGCACAGTCGACCCTTGGGCGTGATTTTCCTGGCTGGTTGTCAGGACTACGGGCATGCCATAGGCCTTCGCAGCTTTTGCCAGCATGACCGCGTTCCGAAGGGACTCTTCTGAAGACATGTTATGAACGAAAGTCAGGGTTCCCACTTGATGGTCGATCAAAACAAGTGCGCTGTTTTCAGGCGTGTACTGACTTTTCATCTCGTATGGTTTGCTAGTTTGGTTAGACATCGTCTACCTCTTTCTGTGTGTGCTATCGTGCGAAATGATTTGAGTTTGGGACCTACGCCTCCTTAAGGAGCTCGGTTCGATACTTGGGTGCGAGCGCCTTCACTTTCTCAATGAATGCGGCCTTTTCTTCTTTGCCTAGCTTCGGCGGGGGCGTGGTACGCGTGGCGACCGGTACCCCAACCTCCATGAAGAATTTCTCCTGTCCCGCTGGAGAGCAGATACAGAGCATGCGTACCGGCCCGGTAGAAGTGTTGTGAAACTGGTGTGGGGCGTTGGCAGGAATGTTCAGCGTGTCGCCAGCCCGCACGATCGACTTCTTGCCGCGGAAGGTCGCTTCCATCTCGCCTTCGAGCAGGATGAAGGTCTCCTCGAAGTCATGCCGATGCGGGGGCGGCCCGCCTCCTGGCGGGATATGCATATCAATAACGCAGAAGCGTCCATCGGTCTGCTCGCCCGTCACGATGATGGTGTAGGTATCGCCGACCAGGCCGATGTGAGGAAGGTTGTCGGATTGCCCAAGCGTGAGATTACGTTTGAGGTTGTCCAGCGGAATCGTTGGTAAAGCGGTTGTCATTTCATTTCTCCTTCTATGTCTCTTTGTGTTGATCTTCGCCCGTCATCGGCGTTCGCGGACGCCGTATTTATGATCTGACCTAGGGAATCCTGTTGGCCAACATGGATCATCAGAAACTACAACTCCTTTCGCTGGCTTTTGCTCAAACAACACCGCTCCACCTGTCGCATTACAGTCTCCGTTCTCAAGAAGTCTCCTTTTTGCCAGTTTCCGCTATTCTGAAACCGTTAAGGCGATCTACCAAAAACGCTCCGATTGCCTCCAGCGCTTCGTTGGCAGCCGCCAGCGTGCCAACTCCGGAAAGAAAGCCGTGCGTCATACTTTCCCACACATCCGCTGATGCATCTACTCCGGACTCGACCGCACGCTCCACATAGCGTCGAGTGTCGTCGAGCAAGACCTCGTCATTGCCGACATGAACTCGAATCGGCGGCAAAGACCCGAGATCCCCGTACAACGGCGACAAGGCGGGACTTTTCGGATCGAAAGAACCGAGGTACGCAGTCACGAGATCAGTAGCCTGAGACCGCGTGAAGTATGGATCCGCTTCTGCCCGGCTGGACCATGTATCACCAGTCAACGCGAGATCTGTTACGGGGGAAAGAGCTACTGCTCCCATTGGCGTTGTTGTCCTTCCCTCCTGCTGGAGACGCGAAAGCAGAAGCAAAGCAAGGTTCCCGCCGGCTGAATCTCCCGTTAGGGCAATCTTTGTGTAGCCCCGATCTAGGAGGCCGCGGTAGCACTTCTCCGCATCATCGATAGCAGCAGGGAACGGATGTTCTGGGGCAAGTCGATAATCAGGAACAAAGGCTGCAACATTAGCTTTCGCCGCGATGTGCCCGACTAAATGACGGTACGCCTTTGCAGAACCGAAGTTGAACCACCCACCATGAAAATGACAGAGCACTCCCGCTTGCTGCTCGTCTGCCGGTGTACACCACCAACCAGGCACGCCGGCTACCGTGTCCTCTTCATAGGTGACCCCCTCGGGCGCGCGGACGCCGTTCATGATCTCGTCATAGGGACCTCGCGCTGCCGCGCTGCGTAGCCGTCCTTTGTTCGGTGCGACAA
>Ga0182018_10003514_pt1 | contig 14031 bp, 12 predicted proteins | sample 812P2MmetaG_FD_120490 | JGI IMG/M metagenome (GOLD analysis project Ga0182018, IMG submission 120490) | Permafrost microbial communities from Stordalen Mire, Sweden - 812P2M metaG | ecosystem: Environmental > Terrestrial > Soil > Wetlands > Permafrost | place: Sweden: Stordalen | collected...
GAAACTCAATGCGTTCCCCGACTGGCGGGTCGAAGAGGCGAACCCCAAGGTTTGAGGTCACCGAGATGCGGGGCGCCGTGTGATGCGAAGCCAAGCGACCGATCAGGATGTCGGCCATCGTGAGCAGTGTCGCCACATTGGGCCAGGGGAGTCCCTCCGCCTGGAGGTAAGGGTCGACGGTGAGGGCGCCCCGAGCGTGGCGATCATCGGTCTCGGGCTCGAATTCGAAGCCCATCGTGGAGACGAAATGGCCGCGGGCGTCTGCATGGAGATCCCCGGTCAGCAGATCGGCGTCCGCCCGCTGCTGAGCGTCTGTCATGGCGGAAATCGCTTTCCCTCGGGGCCCTGGCCGGCGATGAGACTCGGCGAGCCCCGTGACCATTTCGTACAATGTCCAATAATGGTACCCGGCCGGTCAAAGGGCACTCGTGCCCCCGAACAGGTGATCGACCTCGAGAGCTTTCGGGCCAAGGTCCGCGAGTGGCTGGTCGAGAACGCCCAGCGTTTCGTCGAACAACAACGGGCCGATCCAGGGGAGAGCCGGGCGTTTCGGCGCGAGTTGTGGAACGCCGGGCTCTTGGGGCTCACGCTCGATCCTGCCTACGAAGGCCAGGGCCTCGGGGACGATTACCAGAAGGTGTTCAACGAGGAAGCAGCCCGCTACGCCCTGCCACCGATCGGCGAGGCGGTCACGACCGGAATCTGCGCACCGACGTTGTTGGACTTCGGGTCCGAGGACCAAAAGCGACGTCACATCCCACGAATGATCCGCGGCGACGAGGCATGGACCCAGCTCCTCTCCGAACCTGGTGCGGGGTCCGACCTGGCCGGCTTGCAGACGAAGGCGGTACGCGACGGCGACGAATATTCCATCACGGGACAGAAGGTATGGACGTCATCGGCCAGCGAATCTGACTTCGCCCTCTGCATCGCCCGCACGAATCCGGACGTACCGAAGCACCAGGGCCTCTCCATGTTCATCGTCGACCTTCGCGCGCCTGGCGTGACCATTCGACCGTTGCGGCAAATGACCGGCGAGGCTCACTTCAACGAGGTGTTTCTCGACGGCGTGCGTGTACCGGTGTCCGATTTGGTCGGCCACGAGAACGATGGCTGGCGGGCGCTGACGGCGATGCTGACGCACGAGCGCCTCGCACTGGGGGCGGGCACCGGTGCCGGTGGAAGCGGACAGGGATGGACTCAGCCGGCATCCTCGCGCTTCATCGATCTGGCGCGCCGCCGAGGTCTCGAGAAGGACGCGGTCGTGCGACAGGAGCTAGTGCAGCTGTACATCGCCGAGCGGGTCCTCGGCTACATGGGCCAGAAGATGCGAGACGAGATCGCCGCCGGCATCCAGGTGGGCGCCAAGGGTTCTGTGGCCAAGCTGGCGACCGCGCTGATCTCACGGCAGTCCGCGAGCCTGGGCATGCGCCTGGCGGGACCCGCATCTCAGGCATGGGGCGTCGACGATGCCGACGGCGGAGTGCTGGCTCGGGCTGTGTGCTTCTCACCGATGATGGCGATCGCTGGAGGAACGAGCGAAATCCAGCGCAACACGATCGGCGAGCGGGTGCTCGGTCTTCCCAAGGAGCCCCAACTCGATCGAGACGTTCCCTTTCGCGAGGTGCTGCACAACCCGGGCGCTCGTTGACGCGCTGCGCGAACGGAGACGAGCGCGGCGGCGCTCGCGAGATCGGAGCGCGCGAGGGGGCAGGCATGAGCCGGGTGTCGGTTCGCAGCGCAAGATGCCCCATTGACCGTAGGACGATGCCGGCTGGGAAGATGAAGCCCGGGACCGAGTTCGGTGTTCATCATGGCTGTCCGACCTGACGGATCCTCGCCTGTGCCCGACTCCACTCCGGATGCTCTGGCGCTTATGCGGCTCGCCGTGGGCGTCGAGGTGCTGGCCGAGGACCGCGCACGAGGCGATACCTCGCTCGGTGGGATCGAGCGCCCAGGCCTGTTCGGCGGCCAGATGGTCGCTCAATCGTTGTCAGCCTGCGCCCACACTGTTCCGGTCGACGCGGTGCCTGACTCGATCCACGTCAACTTTCTCGGCAACAGTCGCGCCGGCGCGCCGATCGACTTCCGCATCGAGCGGGTGCGCGACGGTCGTGCCTTGCAGCACCGCGACGTCCGTGGCTACCAGGAGGACGCGCCGATCCTCCACGCCACAATCGTTTCGTCGATGCCGAGCGAAGGCCTGAACTGGCAACGGGCGCCTATTCCCGATGTGGGCCCGCCAGACACGTCGCCCATGGCGCCGCGCCCGTGGGCGCAAGGCCTGGGATGGGGTGCCTTCGAGATTGTGCACCCGTCTGGCGACGGTGAGCGACCGGACTTTCCACTCTGGATCCGCGCCCGGGTGCCATCGGATGACGCGTGGCTACAGTGCGCCGCTGTTGCCTTTTGGTCTGACTACGGCATGAATTGGGCGGCGCGCGCGGACCACGACGCCATCGCCGGACCGATGTCCAGCGTGAGTGCGACGCATGGGCTTTGGTTCCATCGGCCGGCGCGAGTAGACCAGTGGCACTTGTTCGACGCCCGCGCGCACTCGTTCTGCGGGAACCAAGGGTTCGTGCGCGCCTCTCTCTTTGATGGAGATGGCTGGCTCGTTGCCTCTGTTGACCAAGGCGTCTTCATTGCGCGAACACCCGCACGGCGCGGCGCAATGGCTTGATGCAACGGTTACCGACGATTCCCATCGACTGACTCGGCAGGTCGCGCCTTCCAGCGCGGCCAACGAGCCCGCGTCAGAGCCGCGAGTCCCGCCGACGTTGTGGTCGGCTCCGGGGATCGTGTCTTCTCGCAGCTATCGTCGCGGTGTGCCGATCGACGTCCGCCCGCTCGTGTCCCCGGCGACCACCGCGCTCTTGCTCAACGAGGTGCAACCGAGCACGGTGAGCGGACCGGGGGAGTTGAATGAGGCAGCCGCAACCGTGCTGCCGAATATCGTGCGACTGACCGAGGCGGCGCGCGACGTTGATGTGCAGGTGGTGCACTGCGTGAAGGTGTTTCGCCGCGACTCGCTGGGCCGAAATCGCAATGTCCTGCTCTACCGCCGTCGTGGCGTGATGCCCGGGGAGCCGGTCGCGCCAGACAGCCGCCCCTCTCCGGGGTCCATGGTCGCACCGGAGGTCGGACCCGACGAGCGTGACCTCGTAATGACGCGGCTCCACGGCATGGGCGCGGTGACAGACACCGGCGTCGTCCCGGTCCTGCGTAACATCGGCGTGACGACGGTGGTCGTGGTCGGCGTCTCACTCAACATCGGCATCCCGAACACGGTGATGGACCTGGTCAACCACGCGTTCGAAGTCGTCGTCCCGCGGGACGCCGTGGCGGGCACACCCCAGTCCTACGGCGAGGAGATGCTCGAGCACACCATCAAGCATCTGGCTACCGTCACCACGACCGATGTCTTGCTGGACGCCTGGCGACTGCCTGAAGTGGCTGCCGATCGCTGAGCCGATCTACGGCGGACAGTGACGGGGAGCGGCGACCGGTCCACGGTCGAAGTGGCTGACCGACGGCTACGCCGGCTCGTTGTGCCCCGCACAGACGGACCTCATCGGAACGCCACCGTGTTCGTCGGCTGATCAGCGGCTGTCGCTCCAATCACACGCGCTGTAAGCCGCCCGACTACGGCGACGCGTTTCCCCATTGATCGTAGAAACAGACCTCACCGAGAGGCCTGCGCTTCGCCGGCTGGAAGTCGTGGCCCGTGTAGTAGGCGACAGGGAGGAGGCACGCTTGCGCGTAGTCCGGCGGGATCCCGAGAAGCCGGGCGGCTTCGTCCTTGCGGTACAGGTGGACCGTCGTGATCACCGACCCGAGCCCGCGGCTCCGGAGCGCCAACAGGAAGCTCCATATCGCGGGATAGATGGATGGTGCCCACCCAGCGGCCCCGCCGCCATCGAGGATGCATGGCACCACCAACACCGGTACTTCGTGCATGTGGCGCGTGAGATACAGGGCGGACTCCGTGACTCGCCGCTGCTGGGGAGAGTCGGGCACGAGCGGTTCGGTCCGCGGTGCCTCGGAGCGTGGGGGCGGGTTCTGGTACAGCTCGGCGAGGGACTGTCGCCGCTCGGGGTCGGTGACGACCAGCCACCGCCACGTCTGCGCGTTCGATCCCGTCGGGGCCTGCAGAGCCAGGTCTAGGCATTCGCGTACGACGCCGAGTGGCACCGGCCGCGTCAGATCCAGGCGCCTTCGTACAGCTCGCGTGGTGGTCAGGAGCTTGTCGACGGTTCCGATGTCGAAGTCGACCCCAGAGTTTCGGCCTTCCATCCCGGGAAGCTACCCCAGGAAACCTGGTCGACCGAGAGCCGGTGGATGAAGGCCATCGGCGAGGGAGGTCAATGGCTCGTTCGGCGCAATGGTCGCAAAAGAGCCAGGTCGCGACGTCGTCATTCCACCACGCTGACGTGGGACCATTCGAGGCGCTGGCCCATATGAGTCTATCGAGTGGTACGGTTATCAGATGCGTGGGACATACACAGTGATGATGGGAGACCGTGGGAGGTTGGTGATCCCCTCCGAACTGCGGGAACGGTCCGGCCTCGTCGAGGGTGCACCACTCGTCCTGCTCGAGACCCCGGGTGGGCTTGTCCTGCTCAGCCGCAGTCAACTCCAGCGGCTGGTGCGAGCAGACCTCACCGGCCTGGACCTGGTGGGTGAGTTGCTTGCGGGTCGGCGAGCGGAGGCGGCGGCAGAAGACGTCGCATGAATGTCTATGACGCGTCCGCCCTTCTCGCCTTTCTCCAGGGTGAAGTGGGTGCGGCGAAGATCGAAGCGGCGCTCGAAACGGGTGGTGCCTGCGGGGCGGCGAACTGGTCCGAGGTGGCGCAGAAGATCCGAACACACGGCCGCAATTGGGATCTGTCCCGATCGCTCCTGGCCAGCTACGACCTCAAGATCGAGGATGTGACGGCCGCTGACGCCGAATGGGCGGCAGAGCGCTGGATCCGCGAGGAGGGGCTCTCCCTCGCCGATCGTCTCTGCCTGGCCTTGGGAGACCGGTTGCAGGCTGACGTATGGACGGCTGACCGCTCCTGGGGAAGTAACGGTCGCATTCAACAGATCCGTTGATCGACGAGGGCTGGGAAACGGAGTCGCTGGGAGCGGTGCACGATCACCTCTCTCAGGTCATCAACCGTGCCGAGTCGCAGCATGCCCGAGGCATAGTGTGAGGCCGCAGTGCCGGAGGAAGGCGAAGCACAAGTCGGCGTCGCTCCCGATGCGGTCGAGCCCTTCATCGGCTTAGAGCTTTAGCCTTAGCCGGCCGCCTCCTCGATGGTGTGGGGGCACAGGTTGGCGAGCTCGCTCGACTTGAGGTTGCCCCACACGAGCTCGACGCGTTTCAAGTCGTGGCCGTAGGCGGGCATCTAGAACAGCACGCGGGTGAGGAGCATGCAGACAGTCCCTCAGGGACTGTCTGCATGCTCCTTTACGCGATCCTCTTTAGGAGGAGGGCACCGGAAACGAGATGAGCTTCCCGCAGACGGTCTTGCCGGAGTACACGTCCCACTTGGTTCCATGCAGTTGCTCGAAGTAGACGCAATCGGTTTTCGGGAAGAGCTTGGTGGTGCCCGCGTACTGGAAGTCAGCTGCCGTCGGCAGGAGGCCCCCGTCGTTGAAGCTCGTCACCTTGTGCATGGCCTTGATAAAGGAGGCTGGCGTCGGGTTGGACCCGGCGCGCTCGAGCCCGTACACCGCCAGCTGGGCGGAGACGGCGGAGCCGAGCAGGCCGAAGTCCGGCACGCCGCCGGTGTAGGAATTGTCGTATTTCTTGATCGTCTTGAGCAGTGCCGATCCGGCCGCGTTGGGCGGGCTTAAGTTGATTGACGTTTGTACGTAGTCGCCATTGAACTCGGGCGCGACACTCGGCGTGGTGGCGGCCTGGTCGTAGCCGGTGAAGAAGAGCCCCTTGACCGAGGACAGGCCAGCCTGCTTCAAGGCGTTCGCCAGGGCGATGTCAGAAGCCGCCACGAAGGAGCCAGCGACCGCGCCGCAACTCGACGACTTGATGCTCAGCGCGTCGGCGGTGAAGTCCGTGCTGCCGAAGGGCACGGTGTTGTCCGTATAGCAGGTCTTGACGCCGAACTGGCTCGCCGAATACTCGGCCTCGGTGACCGAGTTGGTCGAAGACGGCGAGACCCCGTAGCCCAAACCCCCGAAGGTCTTCACCCCGAGGTCCTTCAGGAACTGCCCGTAGTAGCCGTAGGTGTAGTCGGTCCCGCCGACCTCGGAGGTCGGCTGGCCCCAGGTGAACATGTTGGTATAGGGCGCCTCCAACCACTCCGGGCCATCGAAGCCCTCCCCCACGACCGGGATGCCCGCCTTCTGCAAGTACGGGGCGCCGAGGGCAGCGAAGGCCGAGATGTCGATGACGACCGTCGCGCCGTCGCTCACCAGCTCCTGGGCTACGGTCGAGTCCAGTGTCAGACTCGACTGGTCGTCCTTCACGATCAGCTTCAACGGGTGCCCGTCGATGCCGCCAGCGGCATTCTGCTGGTTGATGATCGCCTGGGCTCCGCCGGCTCCGTCGGCGAACGTCGACGATGCGATGCCCGTCAAGTTCGAGATGTACCCGATCACGATCGGGCTCTTCTTGCTCGCTGCGCCGCTGGGCGAGCCGGTGGCCGCCACCAGCGAAAGCGATAGCGATACTGCTCCCGCCAACAAGAAAGCGGTTCGGCCACTAGCAAATGGTCTGTGCACGCGATTCATCTCCCCCTGGGATTCCTAATCCCTGTCGAGAAGACTAGCGAGGGTTTAACCCTTTGATCAAGTTGGTAGTGGCCTAGCTGGCCACTACCAACAAGTTCCGCCAACGTCGGCAGAATCGGAATAGAAGACCACGGCCATGGGGGCGAGTAGGCACCTGATTGACGGACCTACCGGCTCCGTGATGGCCCGCAAACGATCTCATGCAACGCGTCCGTGGTGTTCTGGGGGCTAGCCACGCTCCCTGATCATTCCTCCGCTCGGACACCACCCAAGCCGGCCAGGAGTAACGGCCGCGTTCAGTCACCGAGAGCGTTGGGGACCTCCGCGAGCTCATCCGCTACCCGGCCAAGCTCGTCCACCTGCGCACCAGCCTCAAGGCCCAGGTCCACTCGGTCTTAGCCAAAGAGGGCATCGCCGTCCCCATGAGCGACCTGTTCGGCGTGAAAGGCCAGCGCTTGCTCGACGAGGTGCAGCTGGCCGAAGCCTGCGGGAGCTGATCGAGCACGTCAACCGCGAGATCACTCGGCTCGAGAACGAGACCGCTCCCTTCTTCGCCGGCGACCTCGGCTACCAGGCCGTCTTGGCCATTTGAACCGGCCTGGGTTCCCTGGAGGCTCTCTCCATCAAACCCAGGCCGATTCAGACTTCAGCCTCCTCGCCGCCGCGGTCAACCTGGCACGTCTCGGGAACCTCGGTGCATGCTCGACTCCAACCGGGTGGACCGTGGTGGGGAGCTGACCGCCGTCCTGTCCCCACCAGCCGGCTTGGCCCGACTGCCCACCGATCCGCCGACATCGTCTCCATCTCGAGCCACCCACTCGGCGGCTCAGTTCGGAGTCGAGGACCTTTGGCAGTCGACACCGCCGTAAGACACCAGGCACCTAGACGCCGAAATCCTCTTGGAATACGATGCCGCATGGCCCTTCCCGCCGATGTTCAAATTGTCTCAGTCGATGACCACGTCATCGAACACGCCAATGTTTGGCAGGATCGGCTGCCTCAAAAGTACAAGGAGGCCGGGCCCAAGAACGTCCGCGACGACGCGGGGCGGGATGCCTGGTGGTTCGAAGGCCAGTCGCGCTACAACATCGGGCTCAATGCCGTCGCAGGGAAACCCCGCGAGGAGTTCGGCATGGACCCCCTCTCCTACGACGACATGCGGGAAGGATGCTACGGGCCTAAGGCGCGCCTGGCGGACATGGACATGGACGGCATCCATGCGCAGCTCTGTTTCCCGAGTTTTCCCGGCTTCGCCGGCAGTACCTTCTTCGACGCCAAGGACAAGGATCTGGCCGCGGCCTGCATCACGGCATACAACGACTGGATGATCGAGGAGTGGTGCGCCGCCATGCCGGGACGTCAGATCCCGTTGGCTCTGGTGCCGTTCTGGGACATCGATGCCACGGTGCGCGAGGCGACAAGGGTGGCCGAGATGGGAGCGAAGGGTTTTTCCTTTACGGAGGCTCCTCACGCACTTGGCCTGCCGTCGTTCCACACCGAGCACTGGGACCCATTCCTGGCGATCGCCGCGGAGGCCGGGATGCCGCTGAGCCTCCACTTCGGCTCGGGAGGCGCGCCGACGGTCGCTCCGGGGGCGCCGTTCACCGCTGCCATCGCCCTCTTCGGCCTGAACTCGCAGATGTGCACGATCGACCTGGTCAATTCCCGCATCTTCGAGAGGTTTCCGGCGCTCAAGGTCGCCCTGTCCGAAGGCGGAATCGGGTGGATGCCTTACATCCTCGAGCGAGCGGACTACACGTGGGAACGGCATCGCTACTACACCGGGATGGCGGACGCTTCCCGCCCTTCAGAGTTGTTCCGTAGCAACATCTTCGGTTGCTTCATCTATGACGACGCCGGGTTGGCCAACATCGACCGCATCGGTGAGGACAACATCATGTTCGAGGGCGATTACCCGCACTCCGACAGCAACTGGCCCCATGCGCGCGAGATGCTGGAGAAGTCATTGGCCAACATCCCCGATGCCGTCAGCCGCAAGATCGCTGAGGACAACGCCCGGCGGGTGTACAACTTTCCACGCTAGTAGGAGACCGTCGAAACGGGACACCGGCGTGGCGCACGGCGCACGACTGGTGCTCTCGTGGCCCGTCTCCTCGGTGCTTTGAGTGCCGTACGCTTGGAGCGTGACTCAGATCGCGGCGGGTGTGCGGAATCCCTCGGTCTCGACCGTTCCTCGGCGACCGAGTTCGGTCCGGCGGACCAGCCACATGGACATGCTTTTCTCAGACGACGGACGTCTGACCCTTATCGGTGGCGCTCGCGATCTGCGGACCACCGCGGGTGGCGCCTCTGAGGTACTCGCGGAAGCTCAAGTCCGGGCGCTGGTCGGGAAGAGTCGTCAGCTCGAAGAGCTCGAGGTCGCGCCCGATGCCGACACCAACGACCTCTTGGGCTTGCCGGTCTCCGCCGGGTTCCGTGCCGCAGTCGATCAGGTGGTGCCCTACCACCGAGACCTGCACTCGCCCCTCTACCTCTTGCTCGACGAACTACCGGTGGCCGCCCTGATCTCGGGCTACGCAACGCTCTATCTGAGGGGGGCTGAGCCCCGCCCTGACGAAGAGCAATCGGTCGGCCGAGCGGCTCCAAGGGCCGATATCTGCGCCGGTTGGCGTAGCGATGGGCTCATGATGACGGCCATCGCCTCGGAGGCCGGTATGCCGACCCCGATTGGACCACCGGCGCCGGTGTTGGAGCGACCGGACGATCCATTGTCGTGGCATGCGATCGGGCCATTGTCAGCCGGCGCGATGCGACGACGGCGTCTGATCGACGTGACCCCGAGTGGGCAAATGCTGCAAGTGGCGGCCATGTTCCGTGATACGCACGTCGATCAAGCGGGGGACGAGACCGTCCTCCACGAGTACGAGCTCGAGATGGAGGTCGAAGCCGAGACAATGGTGGTGCGCAGTTGTCGTGCGACACCGCGCACCCTTCCATGGCCCGAATGCCCGGCTGCCGCCGCCAGCGCCGGCCGGCTTGAGGGTCACACTGTCGGGGACTTGCGTAGCTTTGTTCGAACGGATTTCCGCGGTACGAGCACCTGCACACACCTCAACGATCTTCTGCGCTCGTTGGCAGACGTGACCGTTCTGGTCCAGGCGCTCGACTGAATAACGGCCGGCGCTCTTAGCGGGCGACGACGACCCCGTCGCCGATGAGGCGTTCGATCTGCTCAGTCGAGAAGCCCAGCTCGTTGAGTATCTCTACGCTGTGCTCTCCGAGCTCCGGAGGTGCGTGCTCGAGGCGCGTGTCGAGGTCGCCGAAGTACCACATCGACCCGGGCTGCTCCATTGCTCCCCACTCAGCCTGGACGTACTGAGCGACCAGGCCCGCCTTCTTGTTGGCGGGATTGTCAAAGAATGGATACCTCTGCCCCTGACGCACCAGTTCTGCCGGAACCCCGGCCTTTTCGAGCGCGTCGAAGACCTCGGTACAGGCCCTGTTGCTGAGAGCCGTGGCGATGTCGCGTGCTTCTGCGATCCCGGCGATCTCACAGAGCGACGCCAGCTGGGCATCGCCGTTCGCCGCAATGGCGATCCAGCCGTCGGCCAGCTCCACCATCGCGCGGCCGGGACTCACGCCGGTCTGGCCGCTGTCGAGCTCGGCGAACGTCGCGAGAGTCCCTTCGGGTCCGACGAACGTCTCACTCGCGGTCATCGCACCCGCGCCGAGAATGGATGCCGCGACCTGCTGTCCGGCCCCCGTGCGGTCCCGGTGGAAGAGTCCGAGAAGTGTCGCGAGCACCGACGACAGTGCGCACTGGTGGTCCATGAACCCGAACCGATGCCACATCGGAGGATTTCCTTCGCCGGCGCCGAGGACTTCCCACCCGCACTGCGCCTGGAATAGCTGGTCGTAGCCCGGCCAGTCCGCACGAGGCCCCTTCGGTCCGTATGAGCTTGTGTGGCAGTACACGATCTCGGGCTTGACCGAGCGCACCGAGTCGTAGTCGAGGCCAAGTCGTCGCGCGGCCGGCATCCTCAAGTTGTGGTGAACGATGTCGGCCCATTGGATCAGGGATTCGAGCACGTCTCGAGCCGACGGGGACTTCAAGTCGAGAGCGATGTCGCGCTTGTTTCGCTGGCATCCCGCGAAGGGCCAACCCGCGCCGCGCATCGGGTCCCCGGTCGTTGCCTCCAGCTTGATGACGTCGGCACCGAGATCGCCGAGCAGCATGGGTCCGTACGGACCGGCGAGGAAGTTTCCGAGGTCCAAGACGTGCAGCCCCTGTAGTGGCCACCGCGGCGCGGGAGCGGAGACGGGTTCAGCCGTTCGCGGGCACCACTCTGCGAAGACTGCATCCGTGTGCTCGCCTGGTCGCGGGGCCGGGTGGGAAATTCGCTGCGGCGGTTCGATGGTCAGGGGCAGACCCGGCACCGTGATCCTTCCCAGCTCGGGGTCGTCCAGCTCGACGACGTACCCGTTCGCCCTCGCCTGCTCATCACCGAATATCGCGCCGTAGGGCATCGCCGGTTGTGCGGGGATGTCGTGAGCCCACAACTCGCGCAGCCACTCTGCGCTCGGGCGTGTCCGGAACGCGGCTGCGTTCGCGCCGAGGTTGGGAAAGCCCATCGACATCAGCTCACTGTTCGCAGAGTTCGCCTGAGAGACGACCTCCTCACCCAACTCGGTGAGGGCCTCTTGCATCGCCGGTACTGCGTCTGGCGACTTCATGAGGTGAATCCAGATCCCGTCAGCACACTCGAAGAGCGTCGCCTGTGAGCCCCGGGTCTCCTTCGGCATCCCGAAGGCGAGAGGCAGTGACGGGTTCTCGACGCGCGACCAGTGCATACCCATCGGGACCAGCGCGCCCTGGACCAGGCTGGTGTGGGCGGGGCCGACACGGCCGGTACGACCCCGGACGATGAGTCGCGCCAGGATGCCGATCGCGGCCAGGTAGGTGGCACCCCAGTTGCCGAGCGGGAAGCGGATGTAGACGGGCCCATCGCGCCGCATCGGCAGTTGCGCATCACAGAGGCCCAACCGGGCCATGGCAAGCAACTCGTCGACCGGCAAGTCGGCATCGGGATGATTCACCGGCCAGGCGAGGACCGAGCAAGCGATGAGGTCGGGATGCACCGATCGCAGCGACTTGTCGTCGATACCGAGCTCGCTGGCGCGGGTCGGCGGAAGCTGGTGGATCAGCACATCGGCCGAATCGAGAAGACCGTGCAGGTTCCGGCGGCCATCCTCGTGGGAGAGGTCGATGACCACACTTCGCTTGCTGCGAAGCCAGGTTCGGAATCCGGGGAGCGTTCGCAGTGCACTGCCGCCAGGAGGCTCCACGACGACCACGTCGGCGCCGGACTCGGCGAGCAGCATGGCCGCGACCGAGCCAGCCATGCCATCGCTCAAGTCCACGATGCGGATGCCCTCAAGGATTCCTGGCATCAACCCTCCCTCTCCTTGTCGTGCGGATCGTAGTCTTGCGAGTGGGCGCGCCATCCTGGGGCGAATCGGTGGTTTGGCCCGGGGACGCTTCACGGTCGACGCCGAGCAGCTGCTTGAGCGCTCGGGCGTCAACCGATCGACTCAGGCGACCTCGTCGAGGGCCGCGACGTCGTTGGCGGCGAGGTCGAGCCAGGCAGAGTCGATGTTCTCAGTCGCATGATCCACGTTGGTGGTGCCCGGGATCGGCGCCATCACTGGAGACCGCCGCAACAGCCACGCCAGTGCCACCTGTTGGGTCGTCGCACCGTAGGAATTGGAAATTTGCGCGAGCAACCCGTCGGCGTCGTCACCGACGAGGAGGGGACCCCAGGGCATGAACGCGATGCCATCGCGCTCACACACATCGAGGACAGCTCGTGAGGCTCGGTCGCCGATGTTGTAGCGATTCTGAACGGAAACCACGGTGCACAGCGAGCGGGCAAGGGCCAGCTGCTCAACCGAGACGTTGCAGACACCGATGTGGCGCACCTTGCCCAGTCGCTGCAGCTCGACGAACGCGCCCACGGTGTCCTCGTATGGCACCTCCGGGTCGGGTACGTGTACCTGGTAAACGTCGATGACATCCAACCGCAGCCGACGAAGGCTCTTGTCGCACTCCTCGCGGATGTGCTTGGGTTCGCCGAGCGGGGGGAGGCTCGTCGCACCAGGTGCGATCTTTCCGGGCTTGAAGCCAGCCTTGGTCGCTATGAGCAACCCGTCGTAGGGATGCAGAGCCTCGGCGAGGATCTCCTCGGACTCTCCGTAGCCATAGATGTTCGCCGTATCGATCAAGTTGACGCCCCGTTCGGCCACCTGCTGACAGAGCCGTATGGCCTCGGCGCGGTCGCGAACTCCTTCAGCGTCGCGCGCCCCCGAGACACGCATCGCCCCCAAACCGAGCCGACGAACCGAGATGTCGCCGAACATCAATGTCCCAACGGTCTCGTCCGTGACCGCTTTGTCTGGTTGCATCATCGGACAGTATCGTGACTCTGCTGCGGCGTCCCGCGGGCCTGAGAGCGGTCTTTCATGGGGGCCACCCTGCCGCGACGACTACCTCCGGCGCCGGTCCGCAGCACCGGTCCCCGAAGATTGCTCGGCTCCCTCACCCTGCTGAGAACGGCATAGCCTCGGCTACCGGAGGTGCTTCCGAATGGACCTTGGAGTACGGAACCGTAACTACCTGATCATCGGGGGCACCGCGGGCATGGGTCTCGCCGCGGCACAAGTGCTGGCGGCAGACGGCGCTCGGCTCGTGGTGGCCGGGAGGAGCACCGAGCGCGCCGACGCGGCGGTTGGCCTCATAGCCGGTCCTTTCGTGCGGCCCATCGCGGGGGATGTCAGCCGTCCGGGCGAAGCTGAGCGCATCGTGGCGGCCGCACTGGACACCTTGGGCTCGCTCGATGGAATCGCGATCACCACCGGAACGAGTCGCGCCGCCCACAGCACTCTGCACGCCGCTACTGAGGCTGTGTGGGCCGAGGCTTTCGATGACGTTCTCATGGGAACCATAAGGTCGGTCCAAGCTGCCGTGCCGCACCTGATTGCCGGCGAAGGAGGGACGGTAGTCACGACGGCCGCCTATTCCATCCGCGCCTTTCACCCGGCGCGTGTCCCGTACGTCGTTATGAAGAGCGGCGTGGCGGCGTTCACGAAGACGATTGCCAAGGAATTCGGTCCCCAGGGAGTGCGGGCCAACTGCGTGTGCCCGGGAGCCATCGAAACCGAGAGCCTGGCGGCGATGCGGCACCAGCTTGCCGAGACCCGCGGCCTGCCGCCCGAAGGCCTCCTCGAGCAGGTAATGGTCGAGGAGTGGGGAATGGAGGTGGCGCTAGGTCGCCC
>Ga0182018_10003515_pt1 | contig 14030 bp, 10 predicted proteins | sample 812P2MmetaG_FD_120490 | JGI IMG/M metagenome (GOLD analysis project Ga0182018, IMG submission 120490) | Permafrost microbial communities from Stordalen Mire, Sweden - 812P2M metaG | ecosystem: Environmental > Terrestrial > Soil > Wetlands > Permafrost | place: Sweden: Stordalen | collected...
AGGCCCGGTTCCATCGCCGGCTTCGGCCAGGTCCTTACCTGCTTCGGCGAGTTTCCCCTCCGCCGTATAAAGGGAACTCCGCTCCGACACGGCTGCCGTCACCACTACCGGGTCGCCGGTAAGGCGCAGTTCCGTCACGCCACGGTCGGCGAGCTGCTGAGCGCGATCCAGTTGGCCCCGAAAGCGCGCCAACGTGGCTTGGAGCATCAGCATATCGCCGGAGTCTTCATGCGCGCCGGCTTGCTGGATGGTGGTCTCTTCGAACTGAAGGAGTCTTTCGGCGTCCTTCAGACTGCCCCTCGTCAAGTAAAGTTCGGCCAGTTCATTGCGCACCTCGTTGGGATTGCTGCCGACCTGGAGTTTCAAAGAAATCGCCTCCTGGAAATTGCGCTCGGCCTGCGGCCAGTTCCGATTGACCTTCTCGACCACTCCATAACCCACCAGAAGATTGGCCAGCTCCGCGTTGTTTCCAAGTTCGCGCGCGATCGCGACCCCCTGAGCATAGGCGTCTTGAGCGGCCTGAAAGTCGCCCGTGTAGTAGAGGTAGTTTCCGCGAATGCGCCACGCCTTGCTCACGCAATTCCGATCGCCGATGGCCTCGCAAATCTTACGGGCCTCATCCTGCACCGCAAGGGCATCGGGAGCACTCATGCTCTGCATGGCTCCGCCCTCGAGCAATCGAGCCGTGGCATACAAGTAGCGCGCGCCGCGAGCCTTGGCTTCCTCCGCGGCGGCGTGAGCCAGTGTCCGCGTGCGGGTGAAATCGTTCAAAGTGCCGACTGCGCGAGCTTCGGCCAGATCGATTCGCGGATCGTTGCCGGCCGGTTTCGGAAGGCGGCGTAATTGGTTCAAAGTAGCCGTGGCATCCGGCACGTGCTGAGCTTGCCACTCGGTGGACGCGAGGTTGAGTCCATCGTTCAGGCTATCGGGAAATAGCTTGAAAATCGTCTTATATATTTCGATGGCGCGGTCCCAATCCTTGAGGCTCGCCCGGTATCGCGCCTCCAGCCCGAGACGATCCAACCGGTCGAGCGTGCCCGCCAGTTCGTAGGCGCGCTTGTCTTCTTCAATGGCGCGGATTCCGTAGCCGAGCGCCGTCCAGGTTTCCGCCAGTGCAGAGTGGATGAGTGCGTTCTGCGGGTCGGCGGCGACGGCGGCTTCGAGATGTTGCCGCGCGGCCAGTGGATCGCCCTGGCGCAAACTCGCCAGCCCTTCCGAATATTCGCGCATGCCGCTGGCCGCCGGCCATTTGGACGTGGGGGCGACCTCGTTCTTCAGTCCCAATTGCGCCCGCAGACCATGGCCCAAACGGGTGGTCAGATCGAGCAGGTCGGCCGCCGATCCCTCCTCGATCACCGTACCTAATCGTTCTCCTGTGCGCGCCTGAATCACGCCGAGATCCACGCGGATGCGGCATTCGGGACAGGTCCCCGTCACGACATAGGTACCCAGGACAACCGTGTCGGCCCCCAGACCGGTACGGGCGGAATGAAGGACCGCGGATTGCGATTCATGGTCGATCGCCCCACCGGCGTCGGTTCGCCATCGGGCCACGTCTGCGGGCGGAACGGTCCGCAGCTTGTTCCCGGCGGCGAGTTCGGAAGTGAGCATTTCCGGAAGAGCGGTTTGCAGCCACGCTTCCGTGGAATTCTTGGATAAATCGCGGACCCGCAAAACGGCGATGGACGGGCGGGTGACGGGCGGTACGGAAACCTGATGCAAGCGGATCCACACGGCCAGAGCCGCAGCCACCAGGAGTACTCCGCCAATCGCCACCGGCAGGTTGGGTATCCGGCTGCGAGGAGGCCCAGAACCATTGGACGGCGCGGCGGTTTCTTCCCGAACATATGTTACCGGCGCGACGAAGCGGTAGCCGCGGCTGGGATCGGTGACGATGTAGCGGTTTTCGCCGCGCTTTTCTCCCAGCGCTTTCCGCAGCGCCGAGATACTCTGCGTCAGGTTGTTCTCTTCCACCGCGGCGCCGTTCCAGACTTCCTCGAAGAGCTCTTCCTTGGTGACGGTTTGCCCCGCACGGGCGACCAGCAGGAGGAGCGTAGCGAGCGGCTTGGGGGTCAGAGAAATGCGCGACCCGGCGCGCAGGAGCACTCGCTGCCGGGGCAGAAGCTCGAAATCGTCGAAGCGATATTTCTCCACCGGGTCGGCAGGCACTGCGGGAACTCCCTGAAAACACTCACATTCAGAAAAATTCAGGACGTCCTAAGGACTTCTCAGGCGTCTCGAGGTTAAAAAATCAGTATACGTAAACCCGATCTTCATCGGGGTGGAGGGATCGATGACAAATCCGGGAAGTGTTCGAATTGTGCTGGCCGGTTTGTTCCTGATGTGCGGTTTGGCGCACGCGCAGCGGCCAACTTCCGCCCAGCTGAACTGTCCGTTTCCGGTGAGTCCCAACTCACCCCTCTATAACCAGCCAAATCCTTGCGCATTCGGCTATCGAGTTCCACAGGAGCGGGCGACTCAAGTCGTCCGGGAGAATCCGCAGTGCACGAAATATGGGTTCGCTCTGGTCTATTGTCCGGGCCCTCTTGCCGGCAACTATGGACAAGTCCAGATCAAACCGGCTCCGGCTCCGCCGCCGGAAATTCACTTTGTCGTCCCGTCCACCCCGCCGCCTCTGGGTGTTCCTAGCGGGCAGCAGGCGGCCGCGAATCAATTATGGCAGCAAGCGTCCGGACTGCTCGACCGGAACCGGTACCGGGATGCTTACCCGCTGCTCATGAAGGCCGCCAATATGGGCGACAAGCGCGCCCAGGCGACTCTCGGCATCCTCTATCAAGACGGCCACGGTGTGAAGGCCGACGATCGGGCAGCGGCCTACTGGTTCAGCGCGGCTGCCGCGCAAGGGCATCGCGCCTCGCAGTTCGCGTTGGGCGGCATGTACGAGGAAGGGGAAGGCGGCCTCCCGAAGGACCCAGCCAAAGCCACGGAACTTTATATAAAGAGTGCGAACCAGGGTTTCGACATGGCTCAGGAGGCGATTGGAATCCAGTATGAGCTAGGCGAAAGGGTCCCACGCGATCGTCGAAAGGCGATCGCATTGTTGCGAGCTTCGGGGGACGGCCAGTGGATAGCGGACGCGCTGGAGAATCCGCGGGCGCCGGCGCGTTTCGCTGACGAGCGGGCTTTTGGTAACTACCTTGCCAGTCTCCGAAACGCCGAGTTTGCTGCTTCATGGGCCAAGGCGCAAGCTTCCTTTGGCGGTGCGTCGTCGGCGATGCACAGCAGTCTGGGAACAATGTTGTATGCGCAATGGAAGGGGCGGGGCGGCGCGGAGAATCCGAACAATGGTGGGCCTCCGCCCCACTGATCGAGCTCGAAATGGAGCTCAGGAGAAAAATGAACCGCAGCTCTCCAGTTTACGTTTCGATAACCACAATAGCCCTGGCTCTACTCATGGCGGGTAGCGCGATGGCAGGTTCAGGAGAGTTGAAGGATTTTAGCGGAGGCTGAGGAGGAAATTCCATGAAGATTTGTCATCTTTTGTTGCTCGCAGGAATTTTGGTTATCGGCGCCTCGGCGCAGGCTAAGCGTCCAACGTGCACTCCGACATATACAGATCCCAACGAGTTCCTCCCCGATGGCGATGGGACCATCCTGCTGCTTCCCGTAGCAGAAGACACTACTCCCGTGCTGACGGCGGTCGGTGTGACCACGGGGGACATGCTTATTGAATACCTACTGGACGGAGACGAAGTTCGGGTGGACATAATCCAAAACGATACGCTAACCGCTTCTATTATCCAGTTAGCTACATACAACCTGACGATCGGCGACGATTGTGGCCCGGGCTTCCAATTTAAGAAAATGGCCCAATCCAGAGCCAAAGCCACCTTGCAAGCCAACGCTTCCTCGTCAAGTCCGCCGCCTTCGGGCAAAACCAACGACGGTACGGCGATAGGAGATTTCAACGGCGACGGCGTCCTGGATGGCGCATCCATAACTTCTTCGGGCATCCAGGTTACTTTGTTCAATGCCGACGGGAGCGTGCTATCGACAGCTACTTATCCAATTGCCGGCATCGGCCCGAGCATCGTCGCGGTGGATTTGAACAAGGACGGAGTTCCGGATCTGGCAGCCACCGAAACCGATCCGTCCGGCCAGGGCAATCTGGTCGTCTTGCTGGGGAAGGGTGACGGTACGTTTCGGCCGCCGGCAAAATTTGCGGCGGGCGTCTACGCTTTCTATCTAGCCACGGCCGATTTCAACGGCGATGGAGCACCCGATATTGCGATTACCAATTTGCCTTCCACGGCCACGGGTGCCGGACAGGTCTCCGTGCTGCTCGGCAAAGGGGACGGGACCTTCGGCTCTCCCGTGGAATATCCGGTTGGACCGGCCCCGGCGACGATCGTGGCGGACGATTTCAACGGGGACGAAAAGGTGGATCTGGTGGCGCTCGATGCCAGCCTGGCAGCAGTCAATAAAGTCTGGTTCCTGCCGGGCAATGGAAACGGGACGTTCGGGACTCCGGTCTCCACTGCCTCGGGCACTGGCAGCGGATATTTGGCGTACACCGATCTGAACCACGATGGAAAGCTCGACCTGGTGATCGCCGACGAATTCGCAAGCGCGGCGGCGATCATGCTGGGAAACGGCGATGGAAGCTTTCAACCTGCGCAGGAATACGCAGTGAGCTCTCAGCCGGTATCCATCGCGGCGATTCCGATGGGCGATGGCAACACGCTAATACTGACCGGCGATAGCTCGGACGGGAATTTAGTCAACAATTTTGTGGCGAGCAATGGAACGGCTGCAATGCCGGCAATCCAAACTCTGGGAATGGGACCAGCGGCGATTGCCGCCGGAGATCTCAATGGCGATCAGCAGCCGGATCTGGTGATCACCGACCCGGCGCCGGGAAACGTTTATGTGAAGCTGTGGACCGGCAAGGGGCAATTCGGGAATCCCGTTACTTACTCGCTTGGCTCGCAACCGGGCGCGGTAGCGATCGCCGATTTGAACGGCGACGGCAAACTCGACGTCGTTGCGGCGGATGCGGCGGGGATTGATGTGCTGCTGGGAAATGGCAACGGCACGCTCGGCGCCGTGCGCACATTTCCCGCCAGCGGCAGTTTGAGCTCGATAGCCGTCGCCGATTTCAACGGCGACGGCAAACCCGACGTGGCCGCGGCGAGCGCCGCCAGTGGCGCCGTTTTTCTGTTCCTCGGAAATGGCGACGGCACGTTTCAGGCCGCTCAAAACATAATGCTCGGAGGTGGCTTGGTTCCTCTTTCCGCCGCGGCCGGCGATGTGAACGGAGACGGCAAGCCGGATCTGATCGTGGCGTTCAATTCCTCCGATCGAACACAGCCGGGCGGGGTCGCGGTGCTGCTCGGGAAAGGCGACGGGACTTTTCAGGCGCCAGTCAACATCACTTTGGCGGGGCCGCTGGTGCAGCAAGCCACGGGGAGTGCGGCGTCGGCCGTGCTTACGTTGGGCGACTTGAACGGCGACGGAAAGCTGGACGTGGTCACCGCGTTTCAGGGCAGCCTTTCGAATCAGGTCGCGGTGTTGCTTGGCAACGGGAATGGAACCTTTCAGGCGCCTCTGCTGAGTAACACCAATACCGCGCCCCCGATGATTGCCATCGCCGACATCAACGGCGACGGCAAGCCGGATTTGGTGCTGGGCGATTGTTGCGGCCTCAGCGAAGCGAGCGAGATGTTCGGTAATGGCGATGGGACGTTCCAGGCGGAGGTGCATTTTCCTTCGGGTCCATCGCCGGCGGCTATCGCGATTGCCGATTTTGAAGACAGCGGCTGGCCGGATTTAGCGATCGCCGGGCAGGTTCAGTCGCCTGGTCGCGGGACTTTGTCCATTTTGAGCAATCCGTTCCGATACGTTGCGATAGAGCAGGTCGCGACGGTGATTTCGTCGGCGAATGCCAATGCCGCGGGAATCGCGCCGGGGTCGCTCGCCAGCGCATTCGGCGCCGACCTTGCTACCGGTACGCCGGGCTCCACTTCCTTACCTCTGCCGGTGACCGATGAGGGAACTTCGGTATCCATTCTGGATGCCTCCGGAAAGACGACTGCGGCGCCACTGGTGTACGTTTCGCCGAAGCAGGTCAACTTTTATGTGCCTCCGGGCATCGCCACCGGCTCGGCCACAGTGACTATTACCAGCGGCGATGGGACGCAATCCGCCGCCACGGTGCAAGTTGCGCCGGTGGCTCCTGGCGTGTTCGAACTCAACAGCGCGGGCCTCGCCGCGGCGGATGTGTATCTTTATTCGGGCGGCACAGCCACCTTGGAGAACGTCTACAGCGTGAACAGTGCCGGCGCGATAGTGGCGAATCCCATCAGCCTCGACTCCGGGACAGCGTATCTGGTTCTCTACGGTACGGGCTTCGAAGCCGCCGGAACGGCAGGTGTCACGGTGACGGTGAATGGCGTCGCGGCCAGCGTCGCCTACGCCGGTCCGCAAGGCACGTTTACCGGCCTCGATCAGGCCAACGTGCTGCTACCGGCATCGCTGGCCGGAAAAGGCAACGTCACCGTGCAACTCACGGCCAACGGGATCGCAGCGAACTCCGTGAATATCACGATCCAATAGAACGTCGGGGGTGGAGGCGATCCGTGGAACAAACGGCCCCGCGCCAGCCACAAGTAGCAAGATTCGTGAGCTCTGCTCGCTCCGGTAGCACGTGCTACAGGGGGTCTCAGGGCGGGCAAAACAGTTCGAGTAGAAGGAGAGCAGCATGACTTTCGATTTTCCCACTCAGCTTATGCGCATCGCCGCGATGGTATTCCTGGCCGGAAACGCAGCGGCCCAACAGATACCCGGATGGGAGGACAGATGGGGTACGCCCCAGCGGGCGCTCCAAGGCTGCGATCCGCAGGTGGTGCGGGAATTCTGGCGTCAGAACGCGGCCCTGCTGAAGAATCCCAGCGACGAAGACGCTCTGGTAAACCGCGCGGTGGCCGCCCAAAGGCTGGCGCGGACCAGCCGTTACGAGATGTTCTTGACTTGGCTCGCCGCCAAGGACCTGGAGAAAGCGATCCACCTCGATCCCAAGGATTTTGCTGCCTGGCACAACTATGGCGACGTCAACTACGCCTCCGGGGACGACTGGATGCATCACAATCACGCCAACGCATTGCGGGCGCTGGATGCCTTCAACCACGCGATCGCGCTGAATCCGAAGTCGCCGCGGAGCTACCTGGGGCGCGGCTGGGTGTATTACACGTTGAACGACCGGGTGCACGCCAATGCCGATTTTCAAAAAGCGCTGCAGCTCGATCCCTCTTTACGGGCCAATATGCTGAAGGAAATCGGAAACATCGATGAGCGTCATCGCCAGGAAGACGCGGCGAGAGGAACGGTGCAGAGGATGGCCAGCTATTTCGTCGAAAAGAACGCTCACACCCAGGAGCAATGCGCCAAGTACATATGCTATTGGACTCAGGGAGAGTGCCGTTGTTCCAACGCCTTGAATCCCGGGCAGGAGTGAGCGAAGGAGCGTCCCATGAAATCCATCCTGCTTTGGGCGTCCCTGGGCATCGCGCTGGCCCAGCAAGCACCGCCGGGCGATATTTACGTCTCCGGAAGTGGAACGGCCGAAAATCCGCTTCGGGCCTTCATCAACCTGTACCAGGTCGGCACGGAGATGACGGGCAATCCGGGCACGGATTACGATCCCAAGAACAACCCCGATTTTCCATATCCCTCGGACATCCAGGCGCAGTGGTTCCGTGCCATGGCTGCCAACGGAAATCAACTGACGCCCGCTCAGAAGCAGCAGTTGATCCCGTGCGCGGCTCATCTCAATGCGGCCATCGACGACATGGAGCGTGGACACCGCATTGCCATCGGCCAACCAGGTAATGCGCCCGCCCAGGCGACGGCGCAGAAGCTTTATGCGGCAGGGCGCGGCCGCGAGGGCTGAACTGAATTTCGGAAAGGATGTACCGGCCCAATACGAAAGGCTTCCTTTATGTCAGGTTTATCCAACGGTTCAAAGGGCATCGGAAGAGTATTCGCCGGGACGAAGTTCATTGCCGAAGTGCAATACGATTTCGGATGGTATCGGCACTACGACGAGGATGGGATCCCCGAACCGCCCAGCCCCAACCTCGACGTTACCGATCCTCCACGGATTCAGGGCGAACGCCTGACACTACATATGAATGACGGGTGCAAACTGGATTTTTCGGTATCGGCGCAGGGGTATTGCACGGTGGAACGGGAGCCGTATTTATAGCGCCCGATTGTCCCGCTATTCGCGCGGGGCGCCGGCCGGCCAGAGATTCGATGAAGACTGAAATTGAAAACTCCGAAATGCTCTTTCGATCGGTGCGGCGATTGGTTTACCGGTGCTGACAGAACATCGAGTAGGCTGAGAAAATGCACTTTCTGGCACGGAAAGTGCAGCGTTTGCTGGCAGGTGCAAGCGATCCATGCGCAGAGAGCCTTCGCCGGCGCAGTTGTTGTGGCCCGAACTGCCGGGCGATGTTTACGATCTGCGCGCGCCGCGTTCGCGGGCAGCGCCATTGCAGTGACGCATGGGGGCGCGTTCCGGTAGCGCAGCTTTGGCGACTTGCCGGAGGCCGGCCGCAATCGACTTGCCCACACCTACGTGAACGGAGGTAAATTGCCCTCTGCCGTTTTCAGCGGGGATTTGACGGATCGTGCCCGCGCTGCGCTTCACGTGCGAAAGCGCCAGCCCAAACAGTCCCAAGCAGGCCAGGGGCGCCACTGACGTCCAGACGTAGAGGGTGACGGGCGAGGCCGCAGTCCAGCCGGAGTGTTCATCGTAATAGTGGTGAAGAGCCGTTTCCGGCAAATGATGTAACAGCAGGAAACAGAGGACAACGGCCGCGGTGGTCCGCCACGCGCGGAGACGTATCGAGTTGGCCAGCAAAAGGGCTACGCCGGGGTATTGCAGAACCTGATAGTGGCTCCAGCATACTGGAGCCGCCGCCAGGCTCAATGAAACTAGTGCGACCATTGCCCAGGGCAACTGCTCGCTGCTTAGTCTGCCGCGACAGCGGAGGGCCAGCACGAGTACCCCGACGGCGAGAGTAACCATCGCAGTGCCCGCGGATATCCACCGCAACTCCGGAGACAGGTGGAGGAAAACCGCTACGTTACCGTATTCCCAATCGTGCGGAAGAGCGCCACCCTGCTTGAGCGGACTGAGGAGCCGCAATACTACCGACGGGAGCGACCAGCTGAACATAGAGGGAGTGCCCATCCAGTAGTGCGCGCTTCCAGGCGCCTTGGCGCCCGTGAAAGCCCACAAAAGCAGGCCCCAGGGAATGAGCACCGCAAGTGCAGCCATCCCCGCAAACGCTAAGAAGGCACGCCACCCGCGATGCAGAATCAACGCTGCGGCGAGCACGCCGGGAATATACTTCAGTGCGAAGCCGATGCCTACCGCGGCATCTTGAAATTTGGAGCGGGGAGTATAAGCAATCGCGAGGGAGAGGACGAGGAGGGGGCTCAATTGGCCCACGTCGAGGGTCTCCTTGAAGGCGCCTCCGAACGCCCAAACGGACGCGATACAGCACAGTCCGATGCGGCCACTGCCCCAATCCCGCCACAACAACCACCCAGCCCACAGCAGCACGAGATGGGACAGTAGAAACCATGTCGACCGCGCCGTAACATAGTCGGTGAAAGCGAACGGTGTCATCAGGAAGGCCACCAAAGGAGGATAAAAATACGCAGGATTCTCGTAGGGGCTCGTGCCGCTCACGACGTCCTTGGCAGCGCGGTAATACACCGCAAAATCGCTTTGGCTTCGCAACCCAGGAAGAGGCCTCAGGACGTTCGTCTCGATATAGACGAAGGCGCACAATCCGAGGACAATAATTGTGACGATGTTTGCCCAATGTTGTCCAAAGAACGCGGGGAGAGGGCGGCCGCCGAAAACAGTCGAGATCTTAAACTCCCGGTTCTGCTTCGTGACAATTCGTCCGCCGTTCATGGGCATTCCTCTTTCCCTTATGATTCGCCATCGGTCATTGCCCGATGCTGGAGATCCGGCGTTCTTGGGCCCTTTCGGCTTTTCCAGGCCGGAGTGTGCCTCTCAAGGGAGGCCGCCGCGACGACTTCGGCTCAGGACCTCTCTTCGTCGGCCCCTCGATCTCGCAGCCATCGCGTCAGTAGCTTTGAAATCATTCTCGGGTTGGCTGCAGCATCCGACCCGCAAGCGACCATTTCCGCTGTCTTATAGGTGGCACGGGTCTCGCTAGGCAGATCGAAGGCCACTTCCTCGGGGCCTCACATTCCGTTGGTTTTGCCGGCTTCTCATGCCTCCCCGGCCGCGATCGTGCTTTGGTTGTCACCCCCCGCCCGAGGTAACGTCCGGCACACTCTCCCCTTTCTCCCTTCTCGAACGGGCCGCCGCCGACCGAGTTGTTGTGTAGCTCCAGCACGCAGTTGAGGCGAGCAAAGTGGGTAGTGTCGCCTTCGACGAGGCCCAGCGCCGGCGACCAGATTAGTCGCAGCAGGATTTCCATCGAAGGGCAATTAACAGAGGCAACACGTGTGACATTCGGCACTTTCGGCGCTTCTTGCCGAACGGACTGCAAAACCTGCACCTAACACTGGCGGACCGTCGGGTTTTTACCTCGGGTTGGCATACATTCGGCTTTGGTCCGCAATTTGCACTTGTACGGGATCGAGAAGAGGTGTGAAAAATGACGACTGTCCTGATTGTTCTCCTAGTGTTGTTTCTGCTCGGTGGCGGAGGGTGGGGATATTCTCGTTGGCGCGGATAAGCGCTCACGGGCAATTTGACCAAGCCCTCGGGCCGCCATACGAATTCTGGTTGCACCAGAAGAGCCACCTATCAAGCAGGATTGTACGAAACTCTGCAATTTAGTGGAAAGTTCTCGAAAGAAAAAGAGGAAAACCCGATGAAACCGAGCAAGAAAGATCAGATCAAGGGCGAGCTTCATGAACTGAAAGGCGGCGTCAAAGAGACCGCCGGACAGGTCACGAACAACCCCAACCTGGAAACCAAAGGCCAAAACGAAAAACTCGCCGGCAAAGTCCAAAAGAAAGTCGGCCAGATTGAAGAGGTGATCGAGAAGTAGAATGAACCGGTTCGCTGCGCAAGTGCACATGGCTCCATTTGGAGATAAAGGTCAGATTCTCCGTCACTGCTTTTAGCCACCGCCGCCAAAGGAGGCCGCCGTGAACAAAACGCTTGGGATGATCCTGGTGGTACTTGGTTTGTTCGGTCTTGCGTGGGGCGGTTTTACGTACACAACCAGGGAAAAGGTCGTCGACATCGGACCAATTCACGCTACACGCGAAAAGACGCACGACGTTCCGCTGCCTCCCATCTTTGGCGCGGTGGCGCTCATTGCTGGCGTTGTACTCCTCGTGGCAGGCAAAAAGGCATAACTTCCGGACGACCGGCCTCGACCGGAACGTCTGAATAACGGAAGATCGACAAGGCAGGTCCCTGATCGTCATTTTGGTTGGTGTTTGGCCTCGGCGGAGGGTATTACGGCCAGAGGCGCTGGGTCCCGGCGGAGGCACGGGAATAAGACTGGAGACCATTCTGTTGATTTTCTCATCGCCTACATGGGTATTCCTCTGAGGCTAGACTGCCCGTCTCCCACTTGAAGTTTCCGGTACCTTACCTGCTGACTGATGTTGCGTAACCTCACACTGCGCCTTCGCGCTGCCGCGTCGGCGCACCCGCTTCGCGCCATCGCCGTTGGGGCGACGACGAGCCAGGCGATTCACCGGCGAAATGTCATCCGGAATATTTATTTGGTACCTGCCGTGCTCTATAGGGACCGCTTAAGAAAAATGAAAGGAAGAAATCACAACATGCCAGCAACGAAAACCGCAACAACGATGTTTCCGACTCACGTTGACCTACCTGAAAGCGATCGGGAGCCTCTCATCGAATTGCTCAACGGCCGCCTCGCCGATACGGCAGATCTATATTCGCAAATCAAACAGGCACACTGGAACGTGAAGGGCCCGACGTTCTTCCAGCTTCATCTGTTGTTTGACCAACTGGCGGCAGAGGTGTTCCCCTATATCGATCTCATCGCCGAGAGGGCGACCGCATTGGGCGGGGTGGCGATGGGAACCGCGCGAATGGCGGCGGCCAGCTCGCATTTGCCCGAGTATCCCATTGAAGCCACAGAGGGACAAAGGCACTTGAAAGCCTTGATCGACCGCTACGCCGTATTCACTACCAACATCCGCAAAGCAATTGACATCGCAGATGAGCACCACGACAAGTCCACCGCGGACATCTTCACCGAGATTTCACGAACAGCGGATAAGCAGTTGTGGTTCCTGGAAGCGCACGTTCAGCACTAAATCCGAGAGATCCAGGGGCCTCTGGGTTCATCGACATCGACGCGCGCACCAATACGGAAAGGACAATTTCAATGCCATACATCACTGTCGGGAAGGAAAACTCCGGCAACATCGATCTCTACTACGAGGACCACGGCTCGGGTCAGCCGGTTGTCCTTATCCACGGATATCCGCTGAGCGGCGCTTCCTGGGAGAAGCAAAGCACGGCGCTTCTGGCTGCGGGTCATCGTGTCATCACTTACGATCGCAGAGGATTCGGCAAGTCCAGCCAGCCCACGGCCGGCTACAATTACGACACCTTCGCCGAGGACCTGCACAAAGTCGTCACGCAGCTCGAACTACGAGATTTCGCACTGGTTGGATTCTCCATGGGCGGCGGCGAAGTGGCACGGTACCTGGGGAAGTATGGATCGAAGGGCGTGAGCAAGGCGGTATTCATTTCGGCGGTTCCGCCCTTCCTGTTGAAGACGCCGGACAACCCGGAGGGTGTGGAGGGCAGCGTCTTCGAGGGGATCGAGAAGGCCATCGTCGCCGATCGTTACGCGTTCTTCGGCGAGTTTTTCAAGAATTTCTACAACACGGATCTCCTGCTGGGGAAACGCGTCAGCGAACAGGCCGTGCAGGCTGGCTGGAACGTCGCGGCCGGCGCCTCTGCTACAGCCTGTCTCGCTTGTGTGGCGACGTGGCATGAGGACTTCCGCAAAGACTTGACCCGCGTCGACGTGCCCACGTTGGTCATTCAAGGGGACGCCGACCGAATCCTACCTATCGGTGCCTCGGGGCTCCGGACCGCCAAATCGATCAAGGGTGCCCGAATATTGGTGGTGAAGGACGGGCCGCACTGCATCACATGGACCCACGCAGACGAAGTGAACCAAGAGCTGGTGAACTTCCTTCGGGAAGGGTCAGGGAAGGGTGCAGGTTCAGCGGCCCGGACCGAAACAGCCGCCTGAGCGGAACATTTGCGCTGCCGACATGGTGCAGTCAGGGGCAGGCAATGCGAAGTCGCCCGATCACCCGTAATAGGCGCACGAAGACATACGCGCGCTGCCCCATCAGACTCATCACTTGGCCGACTGCGCTCGCGCTCCCTGATGGTGTCGGACAACTCTGGCGGCCGCGTGTCGCGATGGCCGGTTGTGACACGGCTTTGCCCCCTCGCGTCATTTTCCGGAATACCTTCTGATCGGAAACCGACACACAGGGCCCCGGCCTTCTCGAAGTTCGCTAACCTCGTTGAACGTCCGAAGCCCTTACGACCTGTGGGGCTCCCAACCTCGCCTGCTCTCCTGGAGCCCCGCATCCCCAGTTGGGAAGCAGGAAAAACCGTAGCCGGGGATGGCCCTGTTCAACCCAGAGGGGGTTGACCGCGAGTCCCGTTATAGTCCGCCACCGCCGCTCCGAAACGTCTTTTCCTCCCTATGGGTCTCCCAGTAGGGTACCGCTCCGTAGTAGCTGAAGATTCGGGTTCCCCAACTGGTATCCGCCATGTCCGGCCAATTGTCTTTGTCAAATCCCGGAGCATTCTCCAGCTTCTTCTTGTCGACATCTAAAATAAAGTGCTTCTTGTCCTCGTCCAGCCTCAGTGCGCTCCATGGTACGGCGAACAGCTTATTACCCATGCCGAGGAATCCACCGAAGGACAGGACGGCATAGGCAACTTTACCGGCGGGAATATCGATCATGATCTCATCCACTTTCCCAAGGTCTTC
>Ga0182018_10003516_pt1 | contig 14029 bp, 17 predicted proteins | sample 812P2MmetaG_FD_120490 | JGI IMG/M metagenome (GOLD analysis project Ga0182018, IMG submission 120490) | Permafrost microbial communities from Stordalen Mire, Sweden - 812P2M metaG | ecosystem: Environmental > Terrestrial > Soil > Wetlands > Permafrost | place: Sweden: Stordalen | collected...
TTAATGAGCCCGAGAATCCTGATGCCATCCCGGGGCTGTACGGGATCAGGAACCGTTGCCGGCTTGGGCGGCGATTGCACATAATCGGATCAGGTCAGTTTCCTTGAGATCAGGAGGTCTGAACGTGGATGCGGAGGGCGGCATCGGGCAGATCAACCCGATCGCCGATTGACGCCGGACTCTTCCAGCAGCTTCACCAAGGCGTAGAGCGTATCGGAGACCGGCGTGGCGATTCCCAGCGCGGCCGCGCGGCGCGCCACGTAGCCGTTGAGAGAATCGATTTCGGTTGGCCGGCCGCGCGCGATATCCTGAGCGGTGGATGAGGTGGCGCCGCTCATCTTTTCGCCCAACTGAAGCGCGGCCTCCACCATGGCGGACTCCGATAGAGACACGCCGTCGGCGCGGGCCACTGCTACGGTCTCGGCGATGGCGCGCTCCGCCACCGCGCGCACTGGCGCGAACTGGATCAATCGGCCATAGCGCGCGCGGGTGAGCGCCGAGATGGCGTTGTAAGCGCAATTCATCACCATCTTGGTCCACAGTTCGGTTTCGATGGCGCCGGAGATCCGGCAGGGGATTTCGGCCTGCTCGAACATGGCGGCGAGCGGCTTCAGATCGGGCTCGGGCGGCCATCCCGCGCGGTGGCCCATCACCAGGTCTCCGCGCCCGGTGTGGGTGACGTGGCCGGGCGCGGTCATCTCGGCGGCAACGTACACAGCGACCGGGACGGCGTGCCGGTGAATCGCCGAGTAGATGCGATCGGCATTATCGGCGCCGTTTTGAAAACTGAGGAGAGCGGCTTTCGGGGCAAGGAAGGGCTGCAGTTCACGGGCGGCGGTTTCGGTATTCACGGTCTTCACGCAGAAGAGGATCACGCCGGCATCGCGGACGCCGTCTTCGAGGCTGGTGGTTGCCGCCATGGGGATGCGCTGGTGCACGCGCATTCGATCGAGCAGCAGTCCGTCGCGGGCGATGGCTTCCATATGCGGCGCGCGGCCGATCAACTTCACGGGCACGCCGGAGCGCGCCAGCATTCCTCCGAAATAGCACCCGACGGCGCCCGCGCCCACTACGGCGACCGTCGGCCAATGGTTGGCTTGCATGCGAGATCATTTTACCGCGGGTTCGGAACTCAATGCCCTGGCTGGTAGAGGTACTTCTGAATGCCCTTTTCGACGCGGGAGGGCGTGCCGAAGTCAGTAGTTTGGAACGTCGATGTTTAAGCCGGTAATCATGCGGAAGTGCTTTCGATTTTTCGTGGCGAGCCCCAGGCCCTCTTCGAGCGCCGTGGCGGCGATCAATGCATCAAACGTCCGCAAGCCGTCCGAACGCGCATGAGTTTTCATGAGGTAGTATGCCCGGCGCACGATTTCTTCGGTCGGGGGGATCGCGGGGTACGGTTTCGCGCTGATTTCGAGCGTCGGCGATCAGTTCCAGACTGGTCATTAAGGAGATAAATCCCGAGGCACTCCGCTCCCTAACGGTCGTGGCTCGGTGAGAGGACTCCAGACCGCTGACCGTGGAGAGTTCCTCGTGAGGGTTCAACAGTCCCGTGGATTGTCGGGAAGGCGGTCGACGTACGTGACGCCGTCCTGGATGTCGTCGCGGTCGGCCCACATGCCGACAAAGCCGAAGTCGCGGATGGATTTTGGCTTCGGCGCAGTTGCCTCGGGGACGTGAACCTCGACCACCGTCCCCTCTCGGATCGTCACATCCGCCAGGGGGCGAAAGACGCCGCTTTCATACTTTGCGGGAATAGTCATGCTGTTCCTGGCTTCATCGTAGCACTTCAGGCTCTTTCCGCTCACTCGCAACGATTCTTGCGAATGGTATTCTCCGCGGCCGACACGCCGGGGGCGAAGCCGATGCAGCGCGACTTCATCCCGAAGCCCGAAATTTCGTTGTCTTCGACTACGTTATCGCGCGCGGGCTCGCTCCATAGAATCCCGCGGCCCATATAGATACCCACCTGCAAGGCGTCGGGCTCGTCCTTCGGGTAGTAACAGCCGGACTTCGCCGCCTCCTCATTGCAGTGGGCCAGATTCACGTTCAGCAGACGATTGTGCGCGATCACGTGGCCCGTGCCGAAGGTGAAAATACCGGTGTACTTCACGCCATCCAGCAGGTTGCCGATCACGCGGATGCGGTTCGACCGCGTATGCGGATTGCTGTCGTTGAACAGAATGCCGATATTGCCGTATGGATAGAGCGCGCCGTCGGGCCGGTTCACGCAGGAATTTTCGATCACGTCGCCATCGTGGAAGCCGTCGAGGTCGATGCACTTGCCGTCGACCTCGGTGAAGCGGTTGCGCGTGTAAGAGGTGTGGTCCACGTCGCCGGCCGTGTCGATGGCGACGGGGTATGCCTGGTCCTCCAAATCCACCAGTTCGGCCGGATAGCCGATGCGCGTGCCCTGGTTCTCTTCCACTCGGACATTGGTGGCGTGGCCCACCTGGATGGCGTCGCGGGCCAGGTCCTCGAAGCGGTTGAAGGCGATCCAGCCGCCGGTGTTGCGCGGCGAGGTGAACAGCGAATGGGTCCACACGCCATTGCCGCGGATGTTGCGGAACGCCGAGCGGGTCACGCGGAACTCGCTGGCGCCTTCTTCCAGCAGAATGCCGCCGGTCGAATTGTTGCGGCCGCGGGTATCGTGCGAGCCGCTGTCGGCCACCTCCACCTGATCGATGCGGATATCGCGCGAACGGCTGACCAGCACGGCGAAGCCGGCGATGTGGCGGAAGCGCATATTCTCGATGCGCAGCTTCGAGACCCCCACCGCCAGGACGCCGTTGCCGCGGGTGAATTGCGAGAAGGGCTTGTCGCTGGGCGGCAGGCCGGTGCGCTGTTCCAGGGCGTCGCGGTTGCCGTCGATGGTGAAGCCGCGTAGCGCGACGCCCGCTCCGTGCACCACCAAGAGCGCGCGGCCGTCGAAATCGTCGGCGGCGCGCAGGACCGTGCCGGACGCGGCTCCGCGCAGTTCGATGCCGTTGGTCACGGCGAACTCGTGGTGCAACTCGACCGTGCCCGCCGGAAGTTCGACCACGCGCGGCCCGGGAGCGGGCAGGCCGAGCAGCACGGCGAGTACCGGCAGGGCCGCGGCTAACAGAAACCTCACGCCACCTCGATGGTCAGCGGAGGGAAGTCGCGCTTGCCCATGCCGATGCGTAATTGGTGGGCGCCGGGGCCGGCGCCGTGCGGCAGGCGGAAGTTGAATTCGTAACGCCGGATCATGGGGTCGGCGCAGAAGGAATCGGTCTCGAGCACGGGCATCCCGTCTACCGTGGCATGGAATAACCCGGCGCTGGGGACTTCCACCATGGTCACTTTGATGGACCCGGATTCGGTGCGGCGATCGAGTAGCAGGTTGACGCCGTCGGTCACGGTGCTGAGCCGCGCCACCGCGGGTCCGGGCGGAATGATCCGCACCCAGGCGGGCGCGCAGAGGGGCCGGCCGAGCCAGGCGGCTTCCACCGGAACGATGCCCGTACGGACCCGCTCGGGGAGCCGCACGTTCACCTGCTGGACGCCGTCGTTGGCGGGGACTCCGATATATTCGGGGCGTCCGGGGAGCCCGTCCACGGTGACGGACATGTGATTGAGGTCGCATTCGCCGGGCAGATTCTTCATCCACAGCGAGAGCGCCGCCATGGGTCCGTGGGCGGGCGCCACGGCTTCGCCGGTGAGCGCGTTGCTGAGGCTGCGGATGGACGCGGTGGGCTGTACCCCGCGGCCCTTGAGCGAACGCACCCAGCCGGTGGGGCGCTTGCGGCAGGTGATCCACATGTATTGCGTGTGGATCATCTCCAGGGCCAGCAATTGGAAGTCGTGATCGAGCGCGAATTGCGTGATCTGCTCCGGCGCGATGCGCACGCCGCTCCAGGTGTCGTACTGTTTGGCGGTGGGCGGCAGGCCGTTGATCTGGCAGCGCAGAATGCCGCCGGTCTTGAGTACGCGGCGGGCTTCGCGCAGATATTGGAAGACCACCTCGGCGCTGGGAATGTGCTGGAAGACGGCGTAGGAGTAGACGAAGTCGAACTTCCCGTCGGGAAACAGGCGCAGGTCGGAGCCGGAACTGTGGTGCGGGAATGCGTTGGGAGTGTTGCGCAGGCGTTCGCACGCCAGCTCGATCATGGCGTCGGAAACGTCCACCCCGTGGATTTCCTTGAAATGGCGGCTGAGCGGCCGCATCAGACGGCCGGGACCGCAGCCGATTTCGAGGGCGGCGTCGCGCCCGGGGAGCCGCGGCAGGTCCAATTCCAGGCCCTTGATAACGGGTCCCGCGGTCGAGAAGAATTCGGCTTCTTCCTGATCGCGGCGGCCGAACGCCACGTAATAGTTGGCGTCTTCGCCGGCGCGGCCGTTCCAGTCGGCGCGCATGCGTTCGAGTACGTTAGGATCGTCCATCGTGCAGTTGTTATTCTAACGTCTATGGCCCTCGCGTTTCGCCGTGTGACCTGTGAACCGTTGCAAAATTTCGACGCTGCCGTGCCGGATGGCGTGGTGATTGGAATTATCGGAGAGAACGGCTCCGGGAAAGGGCGCTTGCTGCGCCTGGCGGCGGGCATTGAGTTGCCGGCTTCGGGAAGCGTGGAACGGTTGGGCGCGGAGCCCGTGGTGTTGTTCGGCGAGACGCTTGCCAGCCAGGATGCGCTGGAACGCGAGAAGGTGGCGATGGCGTTCGACGGTCTGCGGCGCGCGGGGAAGTCGGTCTTCCTGATCTCCCACGAAGAAGGGCTGCTGCGCCGGCTGGCCGACGAAGTGTGGTGGCTGCACGCGGGGCGCCTGGCCGGCAGAGGCGATCCGGAAGAGGTGTTGACGGCGTACCGCAAGCACATCGCCGAACGGCTGCGCGCGTGGGGCGAGACGGCGCCGATGCCGCTCGCTCCGCGATGGCGCCGCGGCGACGGGCGGGCGGAGATCCTCGGCGTGGAGACGATCGGCGAGAACGGCGCGCCGACGGCGGTGTGGCGCAGCGGCGAGCTGGCGGTAGTGAAAGTGCGGGTGTGCTTCCGCGACGCGGTCGCGGACCCGGTGATCGGCATCATGATCCGCACGCGCATCGGGTTGAACGTGTACGGCACCAACACGGAACTGGAGAAGCTGAAACTGGGACCGTGCGCGGCGGGGGACATTCGCGAGCTGACGTACGCTTTCCGTTGCGAGCTGTGCCCCGAGAATTACACGCTGACGGTGGCGTCGCACGACCCCGACGGCGTGTGGCACGACTGGCTGGAAGACGCCGTGTCCTTCGCGGTGAGCGGTGAGCGGTATACGGCGGGGGTGGCGAACTTGCGGGCGACGGTGAGCGTGGAAAGAATTATTTAGCCGCCAACGCAGATAGGAAAGAACAGTCTTATCGGAGTGGCTTAGAAGGGCGTTGGTTGCGATCTGTGCCCCGAGAATTACACGCTGACGGTGGCGTCGCACGACTGGCTGGAAGACGCCGTGTCGTTCGCGGTGAGCGGCGAGCGGTATACGGCGGGGGTGGCGAACTTGCGGGCGACGGTGAGCGTGGAACGAATTATTTAGCCGCAGATGAACGCCGATAGGAAAGAACAGTCTTATCGGAGTGGCTTAGAAGGGCGTTGGTTGCGAGCCTGTGCCCCGAGAATTACACGCTGACGGTGGCGTCGCACGACTGGCTGGAAGACGCCGTGTCGTTCGCGGTGAGCGGCGAGCGGTATACGGCGGGGGTAGCGAACTTGCGGGCGACGGTGAGCGTGGAACGAATTATTTAGCCGCAGATGAACGCCGATAAAGAAAAATGCGGAACGAAGCCAAATCGGGCGGGCGGGACCGGGGCTAAGGGATTGGAAGTATTCGGGTTCGCTGGTTTGGACGGATGAGATTGGGATGCGAAACGAACCCAATGTGGGAGTGGCGCGGCGGTGTGTCTGGTTGTACATGACGGGCAAGACTTCTCTCCCATGCCTATTTTAACTTGCGAGACCAAGGGAAACGCTGGAAGTGGTTGAGAGGAAAAGAGAAAATCGCCGAACTAAGCGTTTCAGAGCATTTCGGAGTGGGTGGTGGCGGATGGCCTGTGGGTGAGGTATGCTGTACCCATGCAACCCGATCAAGCCGCCTTCCTTCTCCATGAAGTTTATCTGCCGGGACTCAAGAACGAACATCGCCTGACGAAGACTGTCATCGATGCGATTCCGCTCGATAAGGGCGACTATCGTCCGGACGAGATCTCGAAGAGCGCGTTGGATCTGGCCTGGCACATCGCGTCGACGGAAATGCGGTTTCTGGACGCTGTGGCGGCGGGTGGGTTCGATTTTAGCCCGATGCCTCGCCCGGATTCCATCAAGAACTCGGCAGATCTGGCTGGCTGGTACACACAGAACTTCGCTGCGCATTTGGCGACAGTGACGGGGTTGTCGAATGAACAGCTCGTCAAGACCGTGGACTTCCGGGGCATGTTTCAACTGCCGGCGGTGATGTACCTGAGTTTTGTGCTGCATCATTCGGTCCACCATCGCGGGCAGTTGTCGATGTATCTGCGGCCGATGGGGGCGAAGGTGCCCGCGATCTACGGTGAAAGCTACGACTCAGCACAAGCCCGCAAGGCGGCGCAGAGCGCGTAGATTCCGGTGGGTCCGCTCGATTCGGTTGTGGACCCGATTGGCGCGGCACTGTTTGGCGCCACGCCGACCAGTGTTTCTATCGACGGCAAATCATTCACTCCCTTCGACTGGGCTCAGGCACCGTCCAGTGAGAGCTGCAAAACTCGTCGCTTCCGGAATCCTCAGACGCACCGTGGAAGGCTGCCAGACCTATTTCCAGGCCAACCGGGACTGCCCGGTGTTCGAGGAATCGAGCGGACTTGTCCGGAAGAGGTTCAGTGTTGCCCAAGTACTGCCCCGGTGCATACCACGGCCCCCAGCGCTGAACTGTTCGGGATAAGGTCCGGTTGCAGGCAATCCGTCGCGGATTCGAAATCTCTCCGTTGATCTTCATCCTACGACAATGGACTGCCGTGCCGGCGGCGGTTTTGGTTCGCCAACTCCGGGAGCCGCACTTGAACACATGGCGGTGATGGAGGATGCGGTCAGAGCATGGCGGTCACTGCCGCGACATCGCCCAGCGGCCTTCCCAGTGCTCCGCCGGCCGATTGGAAGTGAGCAGGGTGCCAAGCCCTTTCGTAACGGCAGATAACGATCTCCAACAGGTCTTCGGCCGCGGTCATCGGCAACCGGCGCATGCCAAGGTCGTCGAGGGCTATTTCTGAATCACAAGATTGTCGGTCACGTCACGCACGTTCTGGACATGTTTTGCCAGGACAGACGCGCGTTCCTTGTCGGCTTGGCTCGACACTTCGCCCTCAAGCGTTACGTTCCCGTTTTTGACGACGATATGGATCCGCTTAACCTCCTCTACCAGGTAAAGGGACATTTGCTGGTTTATCGACTGGAGAATGGCGTACCGGATACGGTCATCGCTCGCGGATTCCGGCAGCACCTCAATGTCGTTTTGCACGCTGCCCACGCCTTCGATCCTCTTGACGGCGTTTTCGGCATCGCGTTTCAGATTCGCGTGAACCACGGCTCCGAGCAGCGTCACTTTGGCGCTATCGATACGATAAGCGAGCCAGTCGAAAGCCGTGTAGCCCGGGACCAGCAACAGTTCGTGCCGGACCTCCCGAATCAGGTTATCCGCGGCGGCGCTCGATCCCGCGGATGCAATCAGCCCGAAAACAATGACCAACGATGCTCGCATTGCTCCTCCGTTCAGGCGAGTCTACCATATTCATCTGGTCAGCCGCCGATGACGACCGAAGCGCCTGCCTCCACGGATTTCCTAGCATGGTCAGGCCAGCGAGTTTGCGGCCACCAACTGAATCTGCCGGTCGATCGCTGTGCGGATCCCGGCGGGCAGCAGCTCCTTTTCGGCGAGGGTCTTCCAGGCGGTGGTCGTGCGCTCGACGGTGTCGCTGACGATGGCTTGCACGGGCTTCAATGGGAGCCCCGCGGTATCGGTGAAACGGCGCACCAGGCGACAAGGCCGGCGCGCGGCCATCCGGGTAAAGCAGCGACCAGTTCTTCAGGTGCATGTCGGCGTTACCGATCGACACGGAGAAGACCACTCGCCGAACAAACTCGTACGTATCCTCTTCGGCCGTTTCGGCCCACAACACGGCGGCGAGATTGGCGTAGCTGTGGCCTTCGTATTTGTGGTCGGGAAAAACGCCGAAGACTTGCGCGAAATCCTCCATGTGAATGCGCCGGCCGGCGGGCGCGCGGTCGAAACGCTCGACGGCCAGCGCGTTGCCCTTGGGGCGTGCGGCATCTTTCGGCAAGCCGTGAATTTCTTCGATGGGAATCAGTCTGATTGCCGGTACGGCGATGCCGATGGCGCGTGCCAGCTCCAGCATGACGAACTCATTTTCGGGTATGGAGGGGAATTGCGTGGATGGCAGCTTGACGATCCACGATCCGCCCACGCCGTAGGCGGGAATGGTCAACCCGCCGGCGGCCTCCATCACGGCGGAGAACTTGAGCTGAACTCCGGCGAGGGAAAAATGCAGGACGCCGTCCTGACGGTGCTGGTCTTCAGTGCCGGGCTGGTGGTGACGACCGGGCTCGGCGGCTCCGAGCGGTGTGACGGTGACCGCCCTGGCAGATCCTCGCCTAGCGTCGCGAGAAGGAAGAACTCGCGTTCGGCCTTGACGCCCGCCGGTTCGGCCAGGTAGGTCCGCAGCGGGCCTTCCGGCAGCAGGTTGGAAAAAAACGGCGGAACGCGGCGGGTCACGGGACGCACGGAGGTGACAATGCCCCCGCTCCGTCCCTTGAAAGAAAGGCTCAAGGTCGGGCGGTGAGGATCGTCGAGGTAGTCCTGTTCGAAGGCAAAGAGCTGGCGATCGCCCGCGAGTCGAGTGATTACGCCAATGCGCCGCCCGCCAAGATGCACGGTCAGCGCGTTGAGTTTGGAGGGATCAAACTTCGCCGGCATAAAGGGGCTGTTCGCCGTCGCCGGCGTGCCGGTTGGCATCGGGATTGCGGTGATCGCGAATCAGGGCTTGCGCGACTGGTACGAGCGAGCGCGGGACCATCAGGAGGTCGTAGCCAAGCACGCGGACCAGTTCCAGGAGGGTGTCGAAACGGGGAACGACCTTGCCGCTCTCGATGACGGAGATGTGCATCTGGGGAAGGCCTACGCGCCGGCCCAGTTCGGCCTGACTCCAACCACGATTTTGACGGGTGGATCGGAGTTCCTCGCGCATGGCTTCCGGCAGGCCATGGGATCGAGGGCGTTTAATAGGTGATTGCATAGGACCCGTGCCCGAGTTGACAGCGAACCTATAAAGGGTACTATCATACCCAATATGGGTACCAGATACATCGAGGCCGCAGACCCCATCGGTGCGGCACTGTTTGGCGCCACACGCCAGGCCGTGCTGCGCCTTCTGTTCGGCCATGCCGACCGGCGTTTCTATCAACGGCAAATCATTCACTCCCTTCGACTGGGCTCAGGCACCGTCCAGAGGGAGCTGCAACAACTCGTCGCTTCCCGAATCCTTAGACGCACCGTGGAAGGCCGGCAGACCTATTTCCAGGCGAACCGCGACTGCCCGGTGTTCGAGGAATTGAGCGGACTCGTCCGGAAGACTTTCGGTGTTGCCCAAGTGCTGCAGACCGGCTTCGCCGCACTGGGGGCCCAGGTTCAGCTTGCTTTCATTTACGGCTCCGTGGCAGCCGGCAGCGAAACGGCGGGCAGCGATGTGGACGTTATGGTGGTTGGCGAGCATCTCTCGGTGGGCGATGTTGCCGGCGCACTGGGCGAGGCGCAACGAGATCTCGGAAGGGAAGTGAACCCCTCGGTTTATCGAACCGAGGAGTTCTGTCGTAAACTTGCACAAGGCCATGCGTTCCTCTGCAGGGTCGTGTCCGGCCCGAAGATTTTTCTGATCGGCGGCGAGAATGAGCTTGCGGGATTGGCTCCAATTCGGATGGCTCAAGGAGCACAAGACCAGCCGGCCGGAAATCGGCGACTTGTTCGCCGTCGCCGATAGAGATTTGAAGGCCTGCCAAACGCCGGATTTGGGTTCCGACTGGCAGTTCAACATCGCTTATAACGGGGCTCTTCAGCTAGCTTCCGCCGCCTTGGCTGCCGCCGGGTACAAAGCCGAGCGCGCCAATCATCACTATCGGGTGATTCACTCGCTCGAATTCACTCTCGGCGTCGAGGCGAGCTTGATTCGGAAGTTCGATGTCTTTCGCAAGAAACGGAATATTACCGACTACGAAAGGGCCGACACCATTTCGGAAACGGAGGCGGCGGAGATGCGGGAGCTTGCGGAAGCGCTCCGCCGGAGTGTGGACGCGTGGCTTCGCAAGAACTACCCGCAGTTCGTGCCATAGTCGCGGCGGCGATGTAGATTACGGTGGCGTTGGCGGGCGCAAGATCCGTCATTTCCTCGCCGCGAGTGCGGCCCGGCTTGAATGGAGACTGTCTCAATCTTTTTTTCGAGCACTTCAGGATGTCGTGCAAAAAAGTCCGTGCCGATGCGATCCGGCACGGTAAACGTCTTGGGATTAATTACCGCCGATGGCCGCCATGGCGGATTGTGGTCGTCGGCAAGCCGGAAGAGACGTCAAGCCGGTAGGTGCTCCCCGGCAGCCGCCCGGCGTCTACGACCAAACAAGCCAGCGCCAGACGCCTGCGGGTTCACTCCTCGAGTGGCGCAAGCAATGCCGCCAGGATGGGGTGAAGCGTGGGCGCAAACGGGTTAGTCACGGCTACTCCCCGCCATATAAACCCCTCCTGGAGATCTTCCGACAGGAGCAAGCGACACCCGGCCTCCGCCGAGGCGGCCAGCACAACCGAGTCCCAGATCGTAAGGCCATGATCGGACGCCAGATCTGTTGCGCCGACGATTACGGCAGCGGACGTCTCGCCCACCGCATACGCGTCGCGCCAACTGAGCACGGCTGCCCGCGCCCGACCCGGGCGCCGCTTGGCTTTTCGAACAAGTACATTGAACAATTCGCCCAGAGTCTGAACCGGCAGCACGATAGCCCCCGGTGGCAGCCGCTGAATCAGCTCCAGCGCCTTGTCTCGCATGACCGCTCCGTTGGCGCCCTCGGCATAGGCCAGGACGTTAGTGTCCAACGCAATCCTCATGGGGCGTCGTCGTACAACTCGTCACGCGTCCAGCGCCCAGCCTTCACAACTGGTTCTCCGCGGAGCCGGGCGAAAAGGGCGGAGCGCGCCCCCTCCGCGGCCCGATCGTCCTCCGCGACGGGCGTGATTTTGGCCACGGGCTTGCCGTGACTCGTCACGACGACGCTTCGGCCTTTCTTAACGGTTCGCAGTAGTTCCGAGAACCGGCGATTGGCGTCCGCGGCCGAGACTGCTTTGTCCATGCTGGTCTCCACAATGTAGTGACATTCACTACTATACCGTAGACCCGGCACCCGGATTGGGCGCAATCTGCCGTTAGGGCCGCAAGCCGCGACGGCATTCTCGCACGCCGCCGGGCCCGCCCGATCCGCCCGATCCGTTACCTGCCCACAACTTCCGCCAGCGGACTGCTGGCGCTGGCATACAGCTTCCGCGGCATGCGTCCGGACTCATAGGCCAGACGCCCCGCTTCGGTGGCCAGTTTCATGGCACGCGCCATCTTGGCGGCATCGGCGGCGGCGGCGATGGCGGTATTCATGAGGATGCCATCGGCGCCCAATTCCATGGCGATGGCGGCGTCGGACGCGGTGCCTACACCGGCATCCACGATCATCGGGACGGCGGTGATCGTCTCGCGCAGAATGCGCAGATTGGCGGGGTTCTGCACGCCCAAGCCGGAACCGATCGGGGCAGCCAGAGGCATGACGGCGGCCGCGCCGGCATCGATCAGTTTGCGCGCGTTGACTACGTCGTCATTCGTGTAAGGCAGCACCACGAAGCCCTCTTTCACCAGGATGCGGGTGGCTTCGAGCAGCCCGGCGTTGTCCGGAAACAGCGTCTTCTCGTCGCCGATGACTTCCAGTTTCACCCAATTGGAGAGTCCTACTTCGCGGCCGAGCATGGCCGTGCGCACGGCGTCGTCGGCGGTGTAGCAGCCGGCGGTGTTGGGGAGTATGAAGATTTTGGTGCGGTCGATGAAATCGATCAGGGATTCCTTGGTGCGGTCGGTGAGGTTGACGCGGCGCACGGCGACGGTCACCATCTCCGCGCCGCTGGCCTCGTGGCAACGCTGCATCTCCTGAAAACTGCGATATTTCCCGGTCCCTACGATAAGGCGCGACGAAAATTCGCGGCCCGCGATCGTTAATTTGTCCGACATTCCTTCATTGTAGCGGGGCTCGGAGATAGTGCGGCGGCCTGGTGCTGGGAGTGGTTGGGAATCGCACCCAAAAGGAAAAGGGCCGCTCCCCTTCGAGCGGCCCCTGTGCTATCGCACTAATTTCCAAAGAAGAAACAGCATCCCGGCGGCAAATCCAGCCCCGGCATTGTATTCCTGATTCGTTAGATACAAGGCCAGGCGAAAAGGATTCGGATTTCCGGCGCGATGCGGCGTGAGGCGCGGCAGCAGCAGCGGAACGGCGGCCGCATAGGCGGCATAGCCGCGAAACAGAACGTGAAGATAATCCGATTCATTCTGGATCACCGGCAGGTAGACGAAGACAAACACGGCGGCGAACAGCCCGCCTAACCCCGGACTGCGGGCGGCGGCGGCGAGTCCGGCGGCCACCAGCAGCGTGCCCAGGTAGAGCGGGTTCCGGGTGTAGGCATACGGTCCGCCGGTGGCCAATTGCCGATTCTTGGCCAGACAGCCGGCTGCCCAGGCACGCAGGGCCAGGCCCAGCAATGAGATTGGCAAACCGAATTCCAACGAGCCCGCGGTGGGGTGCGAGAACCAGGCGAATACCGCTACGATGACGAATCCGCTGGGCACCCGCAGGCGGGCCACCGCGTCGGCATACGGCTTGGAGAAGCGAATCATGGGGCTCGGCGCCTATCGGGATGGCGGTGCTCGCCGAGCACCGCACGCAGGGCCTCGAAGACTTCGCCGGAAGAGATTTTCCGCATACTGTCGTCAATGGCTGAGCCGCGCTTGTAAGTGGTGACCGCGTCCGGACTGCGCAATACCCGCAGCGAGTGGCCGTAAGGGCCATTGCGCGCCGGGTCGGTGGGGCCGAAAATGGCCACTCCGGGCCTGGAAAGAGCCGCCGCCAGATGCAGCGGGCCGCTATCCACACCCAGCACGGCGGCTGCCTGGCGGGTAGCGTGAATCAGACCGGGCAGCGCCGAATAATGGGCAATCGCGGGGTCGATCTGGCCGAAAGCGGCGCCCGGCGGTCCATTCAACACCAGCGGGATGCCCAGTTCGCCACTGAGGCGCGCGGCCAGAGCACGGTAGTACCGCAGGGGCCATTGCTTGGAAGCCCAGCCGGCCAGTGGGGAAGCCAATACAAATTCACCCGCCGGGAGATCCCCTTCGGGGCGGCCGGGCGGAAGCGGGAAAAGCGGCGGCTGGGGGCACACGCCGCCGGCGGCAGCCGCCAGATCGAGATTGCGATCCACCACGTGGGCGGCCGCGGTAGCGATTTTATGCCGGTAGAAAAGCGCGGCGGCCCGTTCGCGAATCTGGCCGGGGTCGAAGCCGTAGATGCGGCCGGAGTCTGCCGCGACGGCCACTAGCGCCGACTTGAGCAGCCCCTGAAAATCGACGGCGAAATCGTAACTGGTTTCGCGGAGGGCCCGGCGGGTGGTCAGCAGACCCGCGAGAGAATCGCGGCGCAGCACCAATACGCGGTCGACGAAAGGATTCTGTTCCAGCAGCGGCGTCCACTTCGGCTCTACTACCCAGGTGAGGCGGGCTTCGGGGTGGCCCAACTTGAGAGCCGCCACGGCGGGAAGCGTGTGGAGGATGTCGCCCATGGCGCCGAGGCGAACCGCCAGGATCGCGGGGCTAGCCGGCATTTTTCACACTCCGTCGTTTGATAGGGCGCAGACACTTTCCGGAAACCTCCAGGCAAGTCATCGATTCCAAAGCTCCGCTCCCCATGGCCCCGCGGGCCACCAA
>Ga0182018_10003520_pt1 | contig 14008 bp, 16 predicted proteins | sample 812P2MmetaG_FD_120490 | JGI IMG/M metagenome (GOLD analysis project Ga0182018, IMG submission 120490) | Permafrost microbial communities from Stordalen Mire, Sweden - 812P2M metaG | ecosystem: Environmental > Terrestrial > Soil > Wetlands > Permafrost | place: Sweden: Stordalen | collected...
CGGTCGCCGCTCGCCGCCGTGCGCGGACTGGTCGCCGGGGTCGCCGGGCCCGCCGGGTTCAGCCGACCGCTCGCCGCCGCCGGCCACTTCGCCACCCATGCGCGCCCGGAAGAACGCCTCGATGTCGGCAACTCCGTCGTGGAAACGATCCACGGCGGCGTAGACCTCGGTCCGCAGGCAGGTCGAGAGGACAACGGCTTCAGACAGGTTCGGGCTCGCGACGAGCTCCGCCAGCGCTTTGCGCAAGTCCTGCTCCCCGATGGCGACGCGCTCGAATACCTCGAGAGCTGCGTCCCGTTCGTGCATTCCGACGACCACGACCGCCACGGGCGGCTACCTCTCCCTCCGGCACGCCGCAATGGCGGAGCCAGGTTCCCGGCGCCTGTCAGGGGCGCTCCCAGCAGGCACCCTTTGGCCGGGTGCTCGCAGCGAGCGTACCCCGACGCTCACGAGCCGAGTCTCGCGACCGCCTCCGACCGACCCGCCGCCGCCTCCGGGTGAGCTTGATAGAACGCCAGCACCTGCAGCTCGCCGGAGAAGTCGACGTGTCGCACCTGTATCGAGGGCGGCACGCTGAGCACGGTCGGAGCGAAGTTCAAGATGGCGCTCACACCGGCGCCCGCCATGCGCTCACACACGTCCTGAGCGGCGGCCGCCGGCGTCGTGATGATGCCGATGGACACGTGTTCCTGCCGGCACACCGAAGCAAGCTCGGTGACATGTGACACCCGGATTCCCGCGACGATCTCCCCGATGGTGCCCGGCTCGACATCGAACAGGCCGGCGATCCGGAATCCTCCAGCGACGAAGCCCTCTGAGCGAGCCAGGGCGTGCCCCAGGTGGCCCATGCCCGCCATGACGACGCCACGCTCCAGATCGAGGCCGAGCTCACGCTGGATCTGGCCAAGCAAATAGTCGACCTCGTAGCCGGTGCCACGCGTCCCGTAGGTGCCGAAGTGGGACAAGTCCTTGCGGACCTTGGCGGCGTTGATGCCGCACGCGTCGGCCAGCTCCGCCGAGGAGACCGTGGAGACCGACTTCCTGGCGAACTCGTGGAGCACGCGCTGGTACACGGGGAGTCGGACGACCGTCGGCTCTGGTACTCGCCGACCGAAACGCTCACCCATGGAACGCGATCGTAACTATGGGTTCGACGCAGTAACAAAACCGCCCGTCTCCGCATCGGCGACGCGCCGTCGGACTCCGAGGTTCCTCAGGCGAGCGCCCGCCGCAGCACCTTGCCCTGGATTCCGAGTGGCAGCTCCCGCACGAACACGATGGCACCGGGGCACTTGTAGCGAGCGAGATGGTGGGCGCACCAGTCGATCAGTTCGACATCGGTCACCCCGTCAGGCGCTGGGGCGTCCTTCGACCAGGCGTCGTTCGTGGGGACGACGAAGGCGCGAACCGATTCCCCGAGCGCGACGTCGGGCACGCCGATGACGACCGCCCGGGCGACGGCCGGATGCTCCTCCAGTACCCGCTCGACCTCTGCCGGGAACACATTGAAACCCGAGACGATCACCAAGTCCTTGTTTCGGTCCACGATCGTCAGCGCTCCGTCCGAGTCCAAGACGCCGACATCGCCCGTGTGCAGCCATCCGGCCCGGTCGAGAGCAGCCTTCGTTGCGGCCGCGTCCTCGAAGTACCCGGCGAAGACGTTCGGCCCACGGACAAGGATCTCGCCGGGGTCGCCCTGCTCGACCACCTCTCCGTCAGAGTCGACGACCTGCACCTCGATCCCCGGCAGCGGCACCCCGACCGCCAAAGGATGTCGAGTGCCGCGAAGATCAGGAAACGTGACCGTTGGGGAAGCTTCGGTCAGCCCGTACGCCTGCCAGATGGGCACGCCGAACCGCGACTCGAACCGCTCTCCTACTTCCAACGGCAGCGCCGCGGCGCCGGAGCAGGCAAGCCGGACAGAGGCAAGCTCCTCGCCCGTCGCCGAGGCGTGGTCGGCAAGAGCGGCGAACAGCTGGGGGACGCCGGGGAGAACGGTGACGCCTTCGCTGGCAACGATTTCGAGGAGCGTCGCCGGGTCGAAGCGCTCCAACATCACGAGGCGTCCGCCCGCGAACAGATGGACGCCGAGGACGGCGTTCAACCCGTAGATATGGAACGTGGGCACGACGAGGAGGCCGACATCCTCCGCCGTGACGCTGAGGCCGACGGCCAGCTCCATCTGGTCGACGTTGGCGAGCAAGTTGCCGTGTGTGAGCATGGCCGCCTTCGGCGAACCGGCCGTGCCCGACGTGAACAACATCACGGCGACGTCCTCGGCTCGCCGGTCCACGATCGGGGCGGCATCACCCACGCCGCCATTGGCGGCTGCGTCGCCTGTCGGGCGAGCGGCCGGCGCCGTACTCGATCCGCTCCCGTCGTCCGCCAGCTCGACGACCGTGTAACCCAGCTCCGAGATCGGCCCCCGCAGCTGCTCAGCCCGCGGCCCGCCCAACAGGACGGCCTTTGCGCGAACCGTCCCGAGCTCCTTCGCCAGCTCCGCTATCGGGCTCTCTGGATTGAGCGGGACGGCAACTGCGCCGGCGCCGAGGACGGCGAAGTACGCCACCGCGAACGCCGGCGTGGTCGGGAGCACGATGGCCACCCGGTCAGCGGGGACGACGTCGCAACGACCGAGCTCGACCCGTGCCGCGGCACAGCGCGCCCGGAGCTCACCGTATGTGCAGCTCCGGCCGGCATGGCGAAAGGCCACGGCGTCGGCCGCGTGCGTTTCGATAATGGAGGCAAGGTTCACGGTCGCAGCTGCTCCTCCGCCCGGTCAGCGGCCGCGTGAGCCGTCCCGTTCGGTCCGCGGCAGCCCTGGTCGGCCGCCGTCGGCCGCAACCATAATGGGATCAGTCAGCCCGCTTCCGTGAAGCGCTCCGAGAGGTATCGGTTCACGTCCTCATCCCGCAGTCGGTAGGACTTACCGACGCGAACCGCAGGAAGCTGACCGGAGTTGATCAGTCGGTACACAGTCATGCTCGAAACCCGTAACACTCGGGCAACTTCCGCGACCGTGTAGAACTTGGCATTGGAATAGTCGATGCTCGTCAGATGGATCACCCCTCTCCGCCGAGATACGACTGTACGCCAATGTGGCTGAAGTGGAAAGTGTGACTAGGGGCGTATCCGGCGATAACCGCTGGCCACCCGGCCGAGGCGAGGGCTGCCTTCAAGCCAGGCTTGCGGTGGGGCCGGTTCTCAGCGGCGCCGACGTCACTCACGACCGAGCTCGCGGGCCGTTCCCGGCGGGGCTGACGTCACTCACGACCGAGCTCGCGGGCCGTTCCCGGCGGGGCTGACGTCACTCACGACCGAGCTCGCGCGCTCGCTCGGCCGCCACCGCCACCGCTTCCATGACTGCCGAGCTCACGGAGCGACGCTCCAGCACCCGCAGCCCGGCCGCTGTCGTTCCTCCCGGAGATGTGATGTGTGCCCGCAACACCTCTGCCGATTCGCCGGTCTCGGCGAGCAGACGTGCCGAGCCAAGCAGGGTATGGGTGACGAGCAGACGGCTGACGTCTCTATCGATGCCTTCGGCTACACCGGCCTCGACCATGGCCTCGGCCAGCATGAACACGTAGGCCGGCCCGGAGCCTGAAAGCCCGGTGACGGCGTCCAGCAGCCGCTCGGGCACGCGGGCGACGACGCCGAACGAGGAAAGCACCGCCTCTGCCCACTCCAGGTCCTCTTCGGATGCGGAGGCTCCTCCGGCCACGGCGGAAGCGGCGGCACCAAGAATGGCCGGCATGTTCGGCATCGCCCGGAGGACCACCGTCGCGTCCGGGAGCCAGGACTCGAGGCGGGCGATGGTGATGCCCGCCATGATCGAGAGCACTCTCGGCACGCCTGCCGCCCCGATCGATCGGGTTGCCTCCTCTGCGTCGGAGGGCTTGACAGCGAGCACCGCAGCCTTGGCTGCCACCGGCTGTGAGACGACGACGACACCCGGGAATCGCTGGGCAATCTCGTCCCGAGCCGGGGCGAGCCGTTCGGCGATGGTGATCTCGCCAGCCTCGACCCAGCCGGAGCGCAGCAACCCGCCGATGAGGGCGTTGCCCATGCGGCCGCCGCCGACAACGACCAGGCGCGTCATCTCAGCACTCGACGAGCTCGCGGCAGGTGAGATCCGCATACAGCGCTCGCAGGCGCGTCGCCGCCGTCGCCCAGGTGTACTCCCGCGCCATGGCCGCACCGCCCGCTCCGAGGTCTGCCTGGAGTATGGGATCGGTCACGATCTCGGCAACTCGTTCGGCAAAGGCGTCCACGTCACCGGAGTCCACGAGGTAGCCGTTTCGGCCGTCCTCGACGAGCGTCGTCAATCCACCCACCGCCGTCGCCACGACGGGCACACCGCAGGCGGAGCCTTCGAGAGCGACGAGACCGAAGGACTCTGATCTCGAGGGCACGAGGCAGCAGTCAGCCGCTCGGTAGTACGTCGAGAGCAACTCGTGGGGCTGCGGTGGCGAGAATGTCACGCGCGGCTCCAGCCCGAGTGCGACGACGAGGTCGTGCAGCGCGGCAAGCTCCGCCCGGCCGCGAGGTCCGCTCGGACCTCCGACGATGACGAGTCGTGCGTTGTCGATACCGCGCGCCCGCAGTGCGGCGAGCGCCCGCACCGCCACGTCCGCGCCCTTCAGGGGCTGGATGCGGCCGACGAAGAGCAGCAAAGGACCGCTCTGGTCGTCGAGACCGAGGGCGCGTTGCGCCATGCGCCGCTCGCCAGGAGAGAAGTAGGCGTGATCCACCCCCAGCGGCACGATCTCGATCCGCTCGCGGTCTGCACCGTAGAGCTCCACGAGCTGCTCGAGCTCGACGTCGCACGACGCCAGCAGGGCATCGGAGCAGCCGATGATCGTCGCCTCGGCTTGCGCTCGCCGGGTCCAGGCGGCTGCCTCTTCCTCTTCCGGGCTGACGACGGCTTTCACGCGGTCGAGTGTGTGGAATGTGGAGACGAGCGGGACGTCGAGGCGATGTTTGATGACGTGCCCGGCAACGCCCGACAGCCAGTAGTTCGCATGCACAGCGCTGGCCCCGTCCTCGAGCGGCCCGAAGCTGCCCGACCCAGGTGCCCGGCGCCTCGGCACTTCGCCCGTCATATGAGCGAGAACACCCTCGGTGAACTCCTCGACGTGCTCGTGGAGATGCTCCTTCGGCACTGATTCGGCAGGGCCTGCCGTCACGTAATGCACCTCGAAACCGGGCTCGACGAACACCGTGTCCGCCATATCGTCACCGTCTCGGCGCGTGTAGACGTCACAGGCCACGCCGGCCCGTGCAAGGGCGGAGGAGAGCTCCCTGACGTAGACGTTCATGCCACCGCTGTCGCCGGTGCCCGGCTGGGCGAGAGGTGAGGTGTGCAGGGAAAGCACAGCGAGCCTGCGCATCGGAAAAGAGCCTAGTGAGGCCCTCAGGAGTCCTCGGCCTCTCCGCCAGAGCTGTTTGGCGGGTTGCCGGGCGCGGCCTCCGGTCCGTCCTCGGCCTGTCCCCGGAACGAGAGGTAGACGGCGATGAGGACTTGCTTCTGGCTGTCGTCGATGTCCGAGGCACCGAGGATGTGCCCTACGAGATCGCCGTTGAGGTCCCGGTTGTCGTCGAGGATGCCGGCACGGACATAAAGCGTCTCCGCCGAGATGCGCAGCGCCTTCGCGATTTGCTGCAGGATCTCGGCGGACGGCTTGCGCAACCCGCGCTCGATCTGGCTCAGGTAGGGGTTCGAGATGCCGGCGATCTCCGACATCCGCCGGAGCGAGAGCCGCGCCATCTCACGCTGGGTCTTGATGAACTCGCCGAGATCGGCCCAGCGGTCAGGCATGTTGCTCAGGGTATGTCGTCCTCTGGGTCGAACGTCGTCTGGGCTCCGGGCTCCGATGTGTCGTGATCGCCGAGCAGGGCGTCGGAGTCGGCCGCACCCGACTTGTACCGCTCGACCATGATCGTCTGCAGCTGGTCGATTCGTTCATGCAGCGTCCGCCGCTCGGCCGACAACAGCGCCTCGTACTCCCGCAGGCGCTCGACCAGCTCTTCCAGCTCGGCGTTGGCGAAGCTCTCGAGGTTGGCGCCCGGCAACATGCTCCCGCTGAAGGTGAGCTCGTCGAGGCCTGCCGGCATGACGGCGGCAATCTCGTCGGGGGCCAGGTCCTCCTCGTCTGCGAACACCTCGGACACGGCCGGCATGGCCAACAGCGACGTGGCCTGCCGCCCGATGCCGGCTGTTCCTCCCGCCTCCGGTCGTATTCCGGCACCACCGGACGTCGGCGAGCCGGCGAGGATGCTCGGTAGATCCTCGACAAGCCGGCTCTGGTGGTCGCCTGCGCCGTGCTCGCGCATGTCGCGCTCTGCGGTCACAACGTCGATCTGACCCTGGACGACCCTGCGGAGATAGGAAACGAGATCCTCCACACGACGGCATTGCGCCCGCTTGGTGCGGATCTCGTCAACGGAAGCATCGACGAGGTCTTCGACGAACTCAGGAGCGAGCAACCTCTCGACGTCTTCTCTCCGGAGGCTCATCGACCCCATATTCCCGGTCCCTTCCGTGCACGCGCCCGGTTCCTCGTGGCCACTACCTCCGGCAGGCGCCAGCCCTCCGGCACCAGGGTTCTCGGTACCGATGCGAATGGTACTGCCTGCCCGGCAGGTGACCGGCTCAACGGCCGGCCTGCTGCGGATGGTAGGGCGACCAGTAGCACCAGAGCACCCGCCCGATGATCGCCGAGCGCGGAACCGGTCCGAAGTGGCGGCTGTCCCGACTGGCGTCGAAGTTGTCGCCTTCGACCCGCACCGAGCTCCGGTCGACACCGGACGCCCGCTTGACCATCACGCCCTCGTTCCCGTCGGGATCGGCGAAGGCGATGATGTCACCGACGGCGATTTGATCCGTGCGCAGCACCAGGATCCGGTCGCCCGGCGCCAGCACCGGCACCATGCTCACACCCTCGACTTCGAGGCGCACGAGCCGCCGCTTCGCAACGATCGCAGCCACGGCGAGCATGACCGTGGTGGCCGCCGCAACGCCGATCCGGGCCAGCTTGGCGATGTGGTCGCGATCCGTCTCGACGAGGGCCTGGCGCCAGCGCGCCCATCTCGAGGTCCAGCTCGCGATCACCCCGACAGGCTCCCACGCCGAAGGAGTAGCCGTGGCGACACGCGGGTAAGGTGCGTCGCAAGAACACATCGGTCTCGACCAAGGAGTCTTGGTATGCATCTCAGTCCTGGCAGGTCCATCTCTCGCCTACTGGCCGCTCTCGACCATTTCTCACCTCCTCGCACGGCGCGTGCGCACTGCGACCTCCCCTGCGGCGTCTACGACCCGGCTCAGGCACGGATTGAAGCCGACTCGGTGAAGGCGTGCATGGAGAAGTTCAACGCTTCGGACGACGACGTGTTCAAGGAGCGCGCCACGTTCATCAAAGAGGAGCGAGCTGACCTCGTCAAGCACCACCTCTGGGTGCTGTGGACCGACTACTTCAAGCCTGAGCACCTCGAGAAGCACCCGGAGCTCCACGACGTGTTCTGGAAGGCCACGAAGGCTGCGGGCAACGCGAAGAAGACGAATGACGTCTCGGTTGCCGACGGCCTGCTCGAGAACATCAGTGAGATCGACCGCATCTTCTGGGAGACGAAGAAGGCCTGATCAGGGCGCCGGCGACCCGCCGCCGGCGAGATCGTTCAGCCGCCGGACGACGCGCCGGCGAGATCGTTCAGCCGCCGGAGACCGGCGGTAGGACGGCCACCTCGTCGGTCGCATCGATGGCCTGGCCCTCGTCGGCCTGCTCACCGTTCACCCAGATGGCGCTCGTGGCGATGACGTCACCCAGCGTAGAGCCGAAGCGTTCGATTGCCGCGGTCAGCACGGCGCCGAGGGTAACGCCCTCAATTTCAGCCTCGCGACAGCCGGCAGCGTCGCGCGCCTGTGCGAAGAAACGCACTCGGGCCACTTACCCGCCGTCCGACTCGCCCGTATCAACCGACGGCGCACGGCCGTCTGACTCGCCCGAATCACCCGACGGCGCACGGCCGTCTGACTCGCCCGAATCACCCGACGGCGCACGACCATCCGCCTCGGCTGCGCCGGTCGATTGCCCATCGCCGGCCGGCGCGACGCCGGCGGAGGCCGGCTGGCAGTCTCCACACCACCGGGCAGTGGGATCAACCGTCAGCGCGTCGTCCGAGATTGCCCGACCGCAGGATGCACAGGTTCCGTAGATGTCCTGGTCGAGGCGCTGCATCGCTGCCTCGATGTCGCCGATCCGCCCCTCGATCTGATCCAACCCAGCAGCCGCCCGAGCAGTCTCGTCGCTCACGGCTCCTCAGGGTAGCGGGGCGAGACCGGCAAGGACGGTGCCGCCGCGCACTAGAACCTTGGGTGTGACGATCGCTACCATCAACCCCGTAAACGGCGAGACCGTGAAGACCTTCCAGGACCACGACGACGCTGCCATCGAAGAGCGGCTCGCCCTCGCCGACCAGACGTTTCGGACCTGGCGAGCCCTGAGCTTCAGCGAACGAGCTGACCTCGTCAGCGCCCTGGCCGACGTGCTCGAGGCCGAGGTCGAGGACATCGCCCGGACGATGACCATCGAGATGGGCAAGCCGCTCGCCCAGGCGCGCGGCGAGGTGACGAAGTGCGCGGGGGGGTTTCGTTACTACGCCGAGCACGCAGAGCGACTTCTCAGCGACGAGGACGTTCCCGGTACCGCCGCCAAGAAACGCTCCTACGTCACCTACCAACCAATCGGCACCGTGCTGGCCGTCATGCCTTGGAACTTTCCCCTCTGGCAGGTCGTGCGCTTCGCAGCGCCGGCCCTCATGCTCGGCAACGTCGGGCTGCTGAAGCACGCCTCGAACGTCCCGCAGACCGCCCTCTACCTGGAGGACGCATGCCTGCGGGCGGGCATGCCGAAGGGCGTGTTCCAGACGTTGCTCATCGGCTCCGACAAGGTCGAAGGTCTGCTTCGGGACTCCCGCGTGAAGGCCGTCACGCTCACCGGCAGCGAAGGCGCCGGGCGTTCGGTCGCCTCGATCGCCGCCAGCGAGATCAAGAAGTCGGTGCTCGAGCTCGGGGGATCGGACCCGTTCATCGTCATGCCCTCCGCCGACCTCGGACGAGCCGTGGAGGTCGGGCTCAAGGCCAGGGTGCAGAACAACGGTCAGTCCTGCATCGCCGCCAAGCGCTTCATCCTCCACGAGGACATCGCCGACGAGTACGAGGAGCGCTTCTCCGCCGCGATGAGCAAGCTGGTCATTGGCGATCCGCTCGACCCGGCAACCGACGTCGGCCCACTGGCGACACCGGGCGGGCTGCGTGAGGTCAGCGAGCAGGTCGAAGACGCCATCTCGAAGGGTGCCCGCGTGCTCTGCGGGGGCGAGCGAATCGAAGGAGCCGGCTGGTTCTACCCGCCGACTGCCATTGCCGACCTCACGCCCGACATGCGGATGTTCCGGGAGGAAGTCTTCGGTCCCGTGGCGTCGATGTTCACGGTGGGCTCCATCGACGAGGCGATCGCCCTCGCCAACGACAGCGACTTCGGGCTGGGATCGAACGCCTGGACCGAGGAGCCCACTGAGCAGCAGCGTTTCATCGACGAGCTCGAGGCCGGAATGGTCTTCGTCAACTGGATGACCACGTCCTACTTCGACCTCCCGTTCGGGGGCGTGAAGCGATCAGGCTTCGGTCGTGAGCTCGCCGACCCTGGCATAAAGGAGTTCGCCAACTTAAAGACGGTCTGGATCGACTGAGCTATTCGTCGGCGGCCTCCTGCTGCAATCGACCACATCGCCAGACAGTGGCGCCAACATCAGGAGGTTGACAATGGCCAACGATGTCAAGACCCCGCCCAACTGGGCGTCGCTGACAGCTGCCGGTCTGGTGCTGGTCGCTTTTGGGGCGCTCACGTGGTTTCTCGTGACGAAAGCACCCACCGGGGTATCGAACAGCGAAACGTGGACCCGCGACACCTACCTCTTCAACGCCGTTCAGGCGATCGTCGTCGGTGCGGCAGGGGTCTTGCCCGGCAACTGAGGGCGCCGGCCTCAGCCGGCTACTCGTCGTCCTCCAACCAACGCCGGCGCGTCTCGACGACCTCGGCGCCGCCGAAGGACCACACCAGCCGTTCCACGGCGTCGAGTGTTTCCGTCACCACATGCTCGGCCGACGCCACGGCGGCTACCTCCAGCAGCGCCCGCTGGTGCAACTCCTGGTAGCCGACCTCGGAGATCGCCACTCGATAGCGGCTCCGCGAAGCGTCCAGGATCGGGCGGATCGTGGCCCGCTTCTCCTTCAATGACCGTGCCGCAGGGATATGTAGCTCGACGGACATGACCCCGACCACGACCGAGCACCGTAGGCTCGCCGGCCGTGGGCGTCGAACCAGGCCCGAGCATCGTCACGGAGCGGCTCGTTCTCCGCCGCTGGCGGACCGAGGACCGCGCACCCTTTGCGGCGATGAACGCCGACCTCGCCGTAATGGAGTTCTTCCCTGCACCGCTGTCGACTGCCGAGAGTGACGACCTCGCTCGGCGTGCGGACGCCCTCTTCGATCGTGTCGGCTACGGGCTGTTCGCCGTCGAGGTGCTCGATGGAGAGCCCTTTATCGGCTTCGTCGGCCTTTCGCCATTTGCATCCGCCGACCCCTCACCGCTGCCGTTCGCCCCGGGGGTGGAGGTCGGCTGGCGCCTGGCACACGGTGCGTGGGGACGGGGCTATGCGCCCGAAGCGGCAGCAGCGTGCCTCGAGTTCGGCTTCACGCACGCCGGCCTCGAGGAGATCGTCTCGTTCACGTCAGTCCTCAACGAACGCTCGCAGTCGGTGATGCGAAAGCTTGGGATGCGCAGAGACCCGGCCGACGACTTCGACCACCCACGCATCGCCGAGACGGATCCGCTCCGTCCGCATGTGCTCTACCGATTGAGGCGACCGGTCGACTGAGCCGCTCTCGGGAGCTGGGTCGGGTACCGACTCACGGGCGAGCTCAGGTCTGCGGCGCCGCCAGCTCAACCGACTCGTACTCGAGCAAGGTGGCGAACCGCTCGCGCACCTGCGCCGAACGGGCGGGGTCGCGTACCCGCGCCGTGTGAGCCGAGTCCATGGCGAACAGCACGTGGTCCCGAACTGCGACGGTCGGATCGGAGAGCGCCGGCGAGAGATCGACTCCGGCCAAGCCCTCGACGCCGGCGGGATCGACGCCGGCGAGCGAGCAGATCGTGGGAGCCAGGTCCACGTGACTGGCGAGCGCCGCCGACGTCGAGCCCGGCGTCGTCACACCAGGGACCTTGACGTAGCAGGGCACGTTCATGATCTCCGAGTCGACGAACGGGCCCTTCGATCTCAAGCCGTGACTGCCGCACATGTCCCCGTGGTCGGACGTGAAGATCACCGCCGTGTCATCCGCCGCGCCCGAAGCCGCCAGGGCCGACATCACGACCCCGAGACTCTCGTCGGCGAGACGGTGGAGCTCGGCGTAGTAGTCGAGCTGCCGCAACCAGCTCCCCTTGTCCGACGGGTCGATGTAGCCCCAGACACCGTGCTGCTGGGAGTCGAGCAACGCGCGGTGGGCGGCGGGTTTCTTGGTGAGCTCGTCGCAGAAGTTCGCCGGCAGCTGGTCGAAGACTTCGGGATACTCCCGCTCGTAGGCCGGCATCGGGTCCGAGTCCTTCCACTTCGCAGCGGCCAGAAACCCCCGCGCCACTTCGAGAGCCTCAGCGTTCCGCGCCTGGTAGTCCGGTTGGTCGATGGGGAACCACATCACGTCGTGGGGATTGACGAGAGCGACGGTGAGGAACCAGGGGGAACCGCAGGCGTTCGCCGCCAGCCAGTGGGCGGCGTTGTCGGCGATGATCGGATCGAAGTGGACCCCAGTGCCGGCCCAACCCATGAAGTGCCGGTCGTCGCCCGACCAGTCGGCGTATCCGTAGGCCTCCATGTCCGGACGCGATCCGTAGGACAGGTGCCACTTCCCGATGTAGGACGACCGGAAGCCCGCCCGCTCGGAGAGGACGCGTCCGATCGTCGGGACTCTCGGATCGAGCTCGGTGTGCCACGGCATGATGACGTTGGCGAACCACCCCCTCGAGGAAGCTTCGCTAACTTCTCACCCGTCGTGATTGTTGCTTCCGAGCCATCTCGTGCGCGCTCACGCCGGCGCTGCGAGAGCGCGGCGGCGGCGCTGATGGTGGTGCTTGCCGGCTGCTCGTCGGCACGCGCTGTCGATACGGAAGGGGCGAACAGCACTCGGGCGACCCCGACCACCACCACGACGACGACGACCACGACCTCGACGGTGCCGGTCCCGACGACCACGACACTGCCACCACGGGGCAGCTTGAAGTATCCCGCCCGGATCATCGATCGAAGAAACCTCCCGGATCCCTTCGTCCTCAAGGTTCCCGGGGGCTACCAGCTGTACGCCAGCTCGACCGCGATCGTGTCGAGCGTCATCCCGACGGCGTTCTCGACGTCCATCTCCCACTGGCCGGCGTTCCACAGCGCTCTGCCCGTGGTGCCGCCGTGGGCGGTGCGTGGGTTCACCTGGGCGCCCGATGTGCGCTACCTCGACGGCCGCTACGTCATGTACTTCGACTCGATCGCGCAGCCATCGCTCTACTTCGACGCCGACGTGAGTGGATTCTCCCGCTACGCGCAATGCATCGGCATCGCCACCTCGAGCGCTCCTGGCGGGCCGTTCGTCGGTCAGCCTTCACCCCTCATCTGCGACTTCGCAGCCCACGGCGCCATCGACCCGAGGACGTTCCTGGCTGCGGACGGGAGGCTGTTTCTCGACTGGAAGTCGGACGACAATGCCGCCTACCCATCCGCCTTCCCGCCGACGAACCTGTACGCGCAGCAGCTGTCGTTAAATGGGCTCTCGCTCGCCGGGCCGGCGCACCTCTTGATGTCGTCGGCGGCGTCGTGGCAGGAGGAAATCGTCGAGGCTCCGGACATGGTCGAGGTGGCGGGCAGGTACTGGCTGTTCTACTCCGGCTCGTGGTTCAACAGTCCTACCTACGGCATCGGCTACGCCGTCTGCAAAGGCCCGATCGGTCCGTGCAAGGATCTGGAGCCGGAACGTCCCTGGCTCGGCTCGAATCGTGAGGGTGCCGGCCCTGGCGAGGAATCACTCTTCCGGGACTCCACGGGGCAGTGGTGGATGGTGTACGCGCCCTGGTACTTCGGCCGCCTCGGGCAGCAGGCGCGGCCGTTGGCAATGGCGCTGGTGGGTTTCTCGCCCCGTCGGCCGTACATCGCAGCCTGGCCGGCGACCGCGACGAGCTGAGCGCGCCGAACGATCCGGAGGAGACGACGATGGGCACAGAGGCACAGGAGTCAGAGCGAGAGAGGCCTGGGGCGGGCGACTCCGCGGTCGCGTCAGCACCGGAGTATGGCGAGCACGAGGAAGTCGGCGAGATCTGGAATCGGCGGTCCGGCTTGCGGGCGATCGTGGCGATTCATTCGACGGTGCTCGGGCCGTCGATGGGGGGTACGAGGTGCCGCGCGTACGCCACGATCGATGAGGCGCGTCGCGACGTACTCCGGCTGTCGAAGGCCATGAGCTACAAGGCAGCTCTCGCCGGCCTCGACTTCGGCGGCGGCAAGGCGGTGATCGTGGGCGACCCTGCGGCCGTGAAGACCGAGGAACTGCTGGTGGACTACGCGCGCTTCATCGAGACGTTCCAGGGCCGTTACATCACTGCCGAGGACGTCGGCACGACGCAGGCAGACATGGACCTCATCGGTGAACACACCCGCTTCGTGCGGGGGACGTCGGCGTCCCTCGGTGGATCCGGTGACCCGAGCCCGATCACCGCCTACGGCGTCGTACGGGCGATGGAAGGCACCGCCGCAGCTCTCTGGGGTTCGGACAGCCTCGCTGGACGCCACATCGCCATCAACGGCGTCGGCAAGGTCGGGGGCCCTCTCGCCGGGCTCTGTGTCGAACGGGGTGCTCGCGTGACCGTCGCCGACGTATCCGCTTCGGCTGTGGAGCTCGTGCGCTCCGCCGTCACC
>Ga0182018_10003521_pt1 | contig 14003 bp, 11 predicted proteins | sample 812P2MmetaG_FD_120490 | JGI IMG/M metagenome (GOLD analysis project Ga0182018, IMG submission 120490) | Permafrost microbial communities from Stordalen Mire, Sweden - 812P2M metaG | ecosystem: Environmental > Terrestrial > Soil > Wetlands > Permafrost | place: Sweden: Stordalen | collected...
CCCGCCGAAGAAATCCTGCTCTTGAGGCTCGCCCCGTTTTTCCTCAAAACCGGCTGAGACCAAACCACGCTTTCCTACGTATACCCCACAGCCACAATACTTCCCTAGGTGATCTATGAACTTGCGATCGACTTTACTTTGTCTCGCCCTGGCCTGTTCGGGCAGCATCGCCCGTGCACAAGATCCCCCCGGTCCCGGCGCCAAGCCAGCCACCGTCATGCCCTCGGTGCTCACGGTGCCTCGGGAAGCGCAGCCTTCCGCTCACTTCAGCGCTACGGCTGCCACCGGCGCCTACCTTGCGCAGATTCCTGCCGAAGCCACCGCGCGCTCCGACGCCTATTTCGAAGGTGGCTACTGGCTGCTCCTTTGGGACTTCCTGATGGGCGCGATCATCTACGTCCTCCTTTTGCGCCTGCGCTGGTCCGCCGCCATGCGCGATTTCGCCGAGCGTCTCACACGCTTCAAGCCCCTGCAGACACTGGTTTATTGGACCGAATTCATGATCGTCACCTTCATTCTCGGATTTCCTCTGGAGGTTTACGAAGGCTTTTTTCGCGAGCGCAAATATGGCCTCGCCACGCAAACTTTTGGACCGTGGATGGGCGATCAATGCAAAGCTCTACTGATCAGCATCGTTCTTGGCGGCCTGTTCGCCATGGTTCTATTTTCCGTGGTTCGCCGGGTGCCGCGCACATGGTGGATCTGGGGCTCCGTCGTTTCGATCGTGTTGCTTGCCCTTACAGTCCTGATCGCGCCCGTCTACATCGTCCCTATCTTCAACAACGTTACGCCGCTCGACGACCCCAAAATCACGCGACCCATCCTGAGCATGGCTCGAGCCAACGGCATTCCCGCTGACAAAGTCTACGAAATCGATGCTTCGCGCCAGACCACGCGCATGAGCGCCAACGTCAGCGGCTTCGGCAACACCATGCGCATCACGCTGAACGACAACCTCCTGCGCCGCGGCTCACCCGAAGAAATCCAGGCGGTCATGGGTCACGAAATGGGCCACTACGTTATGCATCACGTCTATAAAGATTTCATTTTTTTCTTCGTGGTCATCGTCAGCGGGTTTACCTTTCTCCGGTGGTCCCTCGACGGGTGTCTGGCTCGGTGGGGCGAGCGCTGGCAGATTCGCGGCATCGGTGATACCGCGGTCCTTCCGCTGGTTTTTCTGTTGGGCTCAATTTTCTTCTTTGTGCTGACACCGATCCTCAACACCCACACGCGCACCGAGGAGTTTGAAGCAGACATGTACGGCATCAACACCAGTCGCCAGCCCGATGGAGAAGCGCAAGCCGACATCCATCTCGGCGAATATCGCAAGATGAATCCAGGTCCAATCGAAGAATGGATTTTCTTCGACCACCCCAGCGGCCGGAACCGCATTTACGCCGCGATGCGCTGGAAGGCCGAAAATCTGCAACTGTTCGAGCCGCCACAAACCACAAAATAACAGCCAATGTAGGCGCCGGGCTTCAGTCCCGCCAACCGTTCCCCAGAGGGCTCAACCGAGCGCCACGTATTCCTCTTGTCGGTGGCGCAGCACGGCTGCGCCAGCTACCAAGGTCTGTCCCCACACGTGCACCACCGACTGCCCACTATGCACTATTCGCTACTTCAAAACGCCCAACGAAGTAGGACGCCGCCGGTGGTGTAACCAGCTCCGACCGCAGCGAGAAGCACCAGGTCGCCTTTGTGCAAACGTCCCTCGGCAACCGCGTCGCGCATTCCCAGAGGAATCGTGCCCGCTGTCGTGTTGCCGTAGCGATCGATGTTCACCATAACCTTGGAATCGTCCACGCCGAGGCGCTCCTGCATCGCGCGAATGATCCGCAAATTGGCTTGATGCGGAATGACCAGCGCCAGATCGTCGCTAGTGAATCCGTTGCGCTTCAGCAGGCATGCAGCCAGCTCCGCCATGCGTCGCACGGCGTACTTGAAGACTTGCGAACCATCCTGATGTACCACGTGCATATTCTTCTCGACCGTTTCATGCGTGGAGGGGTTCAGTGATCCGCCGCCCGGCATGTACAGATAAGCTCCACCGGAGCCATCGATGTCATGCTCGAAGTCCAGAATCCCTTCGCTATCTTTCGTCGGCTCCAGCAGTACCGCGCCAGCGCCGTCACCAAACAGCACGCATGTCGCGCGATCCTTGTAATCGAGGATTTTGCTCATCGAGTCGCTGCCGATCACCAATACCTTCTTGTGCGTGCCGCAGCCGACGAATTGTGCTCCAACGGTCAGCGCGTACGTGAAGCCCGAGCACGCCGCAGAAAGATCGAATCCCCAGGCTCGTTTCGCGCCAAGCCGGTCTTGTACCAGGCAGGCAGTCGCGGGAAAGAACATATCCGGCGTGACGCTGGCAAGGATGATCAGGTCGATTTCGGTAGGATCGGTATTGGTTTGCGCCAGAAGCTGTTTGGCGGCTTCGGTAGCCATGTCCGACGTCGCGACGCCGTTCTCGACAACGTGGCGTTCGCGAATGCCGGTGCGCGTCCGGATCCACTCATCATTGGTATCCACCATTTTTTCCAGGTCGGCATTGGTCAGCACCTTGGGCGGAACGTAACCCGCGACGCCGCTAATCTTGGCCGCGATGCGATGAGACATGGCGCTCCTTGTGCTCCCTCACCTGCGCAATAAACTTTAAATTCTATGTGATGCCGCCGAGGGGTGGCAAGAAGCGTTCAACCGTGCGGCGGAAGGATTTCGTACCGCCACTCGAGTGTAGCGGTTTTCTTCAGCATCGCGGACACGGAACAATACTTTTCCTCGCTTAGTTCGATAGCGCGCTTCACCGCGGCGTCTTCCAGCGTCCCGCGAAATTGATACAGCAGCTCAAATTTGGTCCACACTTTGGGCGGCTCCACGGCTCGGTCGCCGGAGCAAACCACGTTCAGCGCTTCGAGCTTTTGCCGCTTCTTCTCGAGGATAAGCACCACGTCGACAGCGGTGCAGGCGCCCAGCGCCATAAGTAGCAACTCCATAGGGTTCGGCGCCTTGTTGGATTTCCCATCGGCGTCCATCGTGATGGCGTGTCCAGACGGGCTGGTCGCGACGAATTTTTGCTCCCCAATCCACTGGACCTGCGCTGTCTGCATGGCCGCCTCCTTGCCGTCGAACAGCATAACAGGAAGGCGCGGCGAGATGCCGCTATGGCACCACGGTTTCTGCGTGAGCTTCGCTTTTTTGTCAGGGCACCGCTTCGGCTACTGCCGCAGCTGGCGCACATCAATAGGACGTGGCTCTCCCAGCGATGAGTGCCGCTCCCGCTATGTTCTGGCGCGGGTTCCAATGGCGCACAAAGATGACATGCGTATGACCCTTCCATGACAAGACTGGTGGCAGATACCGCGATCATGCCACTTGTACGGGCGAGACGGATAAAGGCGCTCGCTCAAGACCAGAGAGGTCGAGCACTATGATTACGGCAACCAGTTCGTATCGCGCCAACCCGGCGGCGGCGAGCGCGAAAGGCATCTTGCTATGTCGTGTGCCGCGTCCGGCACGCCACTTTCCGAACAACCGAAAACTGGCCGCCAGAGCGGAAAGCAAGCCGGCAGAGACCAAAAGCAAGCCGGCAGAGACCAAAAGCAAGCCCGACAGCGCCTTGTTGAATGAGACGTTGCGACTCGCGCAGCAGGGCGACGCCGGTGCCTTTGAGGAGATTTATCGACTGCATTCGAGGCGTGTGTTTTCCCTGTGCTTGCGCATGCTCGGCGACCCGATAGAAGCCGAAGACCTGGCGCAAGAGGCTTTCCTTCAGCTTTTTCGCAAGATTCACACGTTCCGCGGCGAATCGGCGTTTTCGTCGTGGCTGCACCGCCTGACCGCCAACGTCGTGTTGATGAGCTTTCGCAGGAAAAAAGCGGTGGTCGCATCACTCGACGAAGTCATGCGAATCAATGAGGAAGACAGCGCTCCGCGTTGGGAGATCGGCGGGCCGGACCTGCGGCTAGCCGGCGTGTTCGACCGGGCAAACCTACAAACCGCCGTCGAACAGCTGCCCGAAGGTTATAAACGGATGTTCCTGCTGCACGACGTGCACGGTTATGAGCACAACGAAATCGCCGAGATTCTAGGCTGCTCGATCGGAAACTCAAAATCGCAACTGCACAAAGCCCGCAAACGCCTCCGCGAGCTGCTGCGCGGACTAAAACACCAGCGGCCACAAGAGAATCGGCAGCTATCGGCCCGTTGTCCTGCCTTTGCTGTTTGAGCGCGCCCTGAGGATTACGAGTTGCGAGCGAGCGAGGCGACTTCGATTATGGGATTGGGGAGCTGGCTTATGGTGCGGACGAATAGAGTCACAATGCTGCCATCGAATTGGGCGTTGGAGCAGCGTTCGAGTTCCGCGAGCGCTTCTGCGGCGGCACGGGCTTTCTTGTAGGTGCGATCGCTGGTGATGGTGTCGAAAGCGTCGGCCACCGCAATGATGCGGGCGCCCAGCGGGATCTGTTCCCCGTTTAGTGCGGCGGGATAGCCGGAACCGTCGAAATATTCGTGATGGTGCAGGACCATCTCGCGGATGCGCGCGAGCGGGGTGAGCGGATCGAGGATCTTCGCCCCAAACGTGACGTGGGATTTCATGATTTCCCACTCGTCTGGATTTAGCGGGCCACTCTTGTTCAAGATATTTTCCGGGATAGCGACCTTGCCGATGTCGTGCAACACCGCGCCCAGCCGCACTTCTTCCACTTCGACGTCACTCATGCCGAGAGCTTCGGCGATTAACGCCGCGTACGCCGAAACCTTTTGCGAATGACCCTGCGTGTAATGATCCTTGGCGTCGATAGCGAACGCCAGCGAGGTAACCGTATCCAGAACCGCCTGTGGCAGCGCTTGCGGAATCTCGGAGGCTTCGGCGGCCCCGGTGTTGATCTCCGTAGAAGCCAGAGACTCGGTGAACTGCTTGAGCCGCGAGTAGATCTCTTCGAACGCTTCCGGGCCGGTCGAGAACAGCCGCTTAAGCGTGACGCCGAGATACGCTTCGAGGACGTCGCGCTTCCACTTCTTGGCTTCGTTGGGATCGAAATGATCCGCTGTAGAAACGGCGTTGCCACCCTGGTGTTTCGATAGATACATGGACGCGTCGGCGACCTGAATCAGTTCCTGTGGCGTGGAGCCGTGAAGAGGATAGCAAGCGATACCGAAGCTGGCGCTGATGTTTTTCTCGCGGAGCAGCGGATCAGCGGAGACCCATCCGCGCAATTTGGTGGCCAGCTGGCGAGCATGCTCCATGTTCGTTTCGGGCATCAGGATCACGAATTCGTCCCCGCCATAGCGAGCGACCACGTCAGAGCGGCGGCAATTGGTTTCCAGGATGTGTCCGACGCGCTGCAGAACCAAGTCGCCTTCCAGATGGCCGTAGAAATCGTTCACAAACTTGAAGCGGTCCAGGTCCATCAGGACCAGCGCAAAGGCGCGGCCTGCGCGGGTGGAACGTTTCCATTCGGCGGAGAGCGCTTCCATAAAGAAACGGTGCGTCTTCACGCCGGTAAGCCCGTCGGTGATGGCCTGTTCCTGCGCCTTCTGGAACGTGAGCGCGTTGTGCAGGGCGCCAGCGATCAGGTCCGCCAGCGTGCGTAACAGCAGGACTTCCTCTTCGGAGAAATCCACCTGCTTTGAGGATTCCACATAGAGAATGCCGTGCAGCTGTTCGGCGTAAAAAACCGGCAGCGCGATGGCGGCCAGGGAATCCGGCAAGAGCGGCTTAAGGCCGGCAGTCGCGGGGTTAGCGGCACTGTATGCAGCCATCTGACCGTTTCGTGCGACGTGACCTGCCAGCCCGGCGCCCAGCGGAACCCGCTGGCCCACTGCGCCTCGCCGCGCCCCGGATTCGGCCTGGATCACCAGTTCGCGCGTGGAATAATCCAGCACGCCGATGCCGATGTGGTCGTGAATGAGGCCGCTCTCGAGCTGCTCGGTGATCTTGTCGAGCATCTCGTCGGGATTGAGCGTGGCGATCGCGTTTCGCGAAATCGCGTTCAGCAGCGAGAGGTGGCGCGCCTTGGTGCGCTCCTCGTGGAACAAGCGAGCATTCTCAATGGCGATGCTCGCTTCGCTGGCGAGAACGCGCATCAATTCGAGATGCCCCTCGTCAAAAGCGTGATCGTGATCGGAGAAAACGCCCATCACGCCAATGGCATGATCGTAGGCAACCAGCGGCACGATGCACAAGCATCCCTTCGAGCGAATCGGCTCAACGCCGAGTTTCTGAACTTCGGCGAGATAGTTCTCTCGGATCAGCACCGGCTGCCGCGTTCGAATCACGTACTCGTTCAAGTGATTGCCGGCAGGGCGCGTGCGCTTGGGCATGCGCATGCCGTCGATGATCTCTAGATCGAAGATGACTTCGTCGCGCAACGGGTCGAGCCCCACAATATAGAAGTTCTCCACGTCGAACAGCCGGCGTAGCTCTTCCCAAATCTTGCGCAGCAAGTCCTCTTTGTTCAGTGTGGAGCTCAGTGCGCGCCCGATTTCATTCAAGACGTGAAGTTCCTCGGAACGGCGCGACGTTTGCTGCACGAGATAGCTGTTTTCGACGGCCATGCCGATCTGGTGGCCCAGCGCGAGAAGCAGTCGGAGTTCGGCCGGGGTGAAGCGCCGGTTGTCTGGCGTACCCAGCAGCAGAACGCCGAAGGCCTGCTCCTTGGCTTGCAGGCTGATGATCACCACGCTGCGAAGTCCTTGGGCGAGCGCCAATTGCCGGAAACGCCGGATGCATTCTTCCTTTTCGAGCGCGGCGAGGGACGAATCTCGCAGGTCGCGGAAGCCAAGAAGTCCGCCCAAGCGCGCGACTAAACTGACCAGATAGTCGTCGAGTCCTTCTTCCTGCGCTACTCGGCAGAAATCGTCATTTAGTCCCGCGGCAACGACCGAGGTCGGACCTGCCGGATCGCCGTGGTGCAGGAACAAAGCGCCGGCGGGCAACCGCACGACCCCCAGGACCCTATCCAGCGCCTGCGAGAGCATGCGTTGAATTTCACCACCGACGAAACTCGACGTCGCCAGATTCAGGTTGGACAGCGCAAGCATGTTGCGTTCAATGCGCCGCTTTTCCTCTTCGTAGGTAGCCATGACCATGAGCATGGCGACGAAGGCGGAAGGTACCGCGGCTATCGGGGGGAAGCCGACGTCATCCGCTCCAGCCGTCTTCTGAGAAAACAGGAATACCGCTAGACGAAGAATTGCCCAAGCGAAAAAGGATATCGCAAGCAACCGGTCGGCGAGCGTTTCCTGCCGCCTGCTCTCCAGCCAAAAAACGCCGGCGACGCCCACAAACAGCAATATCGAGGGGATGACGACAGGTACGACCGTGAAAAAATGCATCGCGTTCGCCGCTGCCCATAGACCCAAAACACCCGCGGCTATCGCGCAGGGCACCACCCATGGTTTGTGCTGTGCGTAAAGTTGTGCCCCCAGAAAGAAGAACAATGCGGCGAGAGCGTAGAGCCAATGATTCAGCGAGTTCTCGAGATCACTGCGGGGAATCCGCCCTACCAGCGCCGGACTTAGATAGTGCAGAGCGAACAGGCTCCAGCCCGCGGTCCACAACAGCAGGTAGGTTTGCCGCTTCAGGTTGTAGATATACGCGAAAAAGCCGGCCACCAAAGAGGTCGCCGCCAGCAGAGCCAACGCAATGAAGCTTTCGTGAGTCAAAGTCGAACCAATTCTCCGTCGATCGCGTCGGCCGTATGCCCACTCGCTAAGATCGAACCAAAGCCACAGGATGCTTGTATATTAGAACCCTGCCCGTTCAAGGCGCGTGCGCGCGTTTCGCGGCGCATGCAGCCAGACTTCGACGAACAAAACAAAGTACTTGCGTTAGATTATGGCTCACAGATTTTTACGCGAGCAACCGTACCAGCGTACTGGTGGCTAAAGAGACAGGAGGTCGGGGGAGTACTACTAAGTCACAACGAAAACCCGCACCCGAACAACCGGGACAGGGCGGCTGTTGGTTGGACGGCATGGGGAGCTTTCGCTACACTGAAGTGTTCTAATTCCATCAAAAGACACGGCAAACGATGACGGAATCACAGAATAGAACAACAAGCGGCGTGCGCGTGCGATTCGCGCCTTCGCCAACCGGGTATTTGCACGTCGGCGGGGCCCGTACCGCCCTGTTCAACTGGCTGTTCGTGCGCCAGCAGCGCGGAACGATGATCCTGCGCATAGAAGATACCGACGCCGAGCGGAACAAGCCCGAGCTGGTCCAGGGCATTATCGACGGCCTGACCTGGCTGGGCGTGGATTGGGACGAAGGACCGTTCCATCAGTCGCAACGCCTGGACCTGTATCGCGAAGCCGCCAAAAAATGCCTGGCGAATGGCAGCGCATTCCTGTGCTACTGCGCCGCGGAGAAATATGCCGGCGGAGATCACGCCGCGGATGGCGCCACAGGTACCGAGAAGGTCCGGCGCATCGTGCGGTGCTCCTGTCGGGACAAAAAGCCCAGCTCGCCGGACACCAAGCCCGCGATTCGCTTTCGGGTCCCGGCCGGGAAGACGGTTTTTTCCGATGAGGTTTTCGGGCACCGAGAGTTTGAAAACGACGAAATCGAGGACTTTGTGCTGCTGCGCTCCGGCAAGGATGGCGAGGAGTGGGGCATGCCAACCTATCAGCTCAGCGTGGTCGTGGACGATATCGACATGCGAATCACCTACGTGATTCGAGGCGCGGACCATCTGTCAAACACGCCGAAGCAAGTGTTGTTGTATCGCGCGCTGGGAGCCGAACCGCCCGTCTTCGCGCACTTGCCGCTGATTCTGGGTTCGGATAAGTCGCGCCTGTCGAAGCGCCACGGCGCAACCGACGTGAATATGTACCGCACCGAAGGGTTTCTCCCTGAGGCGTTCCGGAATTTTCTGGCGCTGCTGGGATGGGCGCCCGGCGGCGACGAAGAATTTCTGCGCACTAAGGATCTGATCGAGAAATTTTCGCTCTCCGGAGTCAGCCGCACAAATGGTGTGTTCGATCGGCCGAAGTTGGAATGGTTCAATACGCAGTATCTACAGAAGTTGCCGATCGAGGATCTTTTGCCCGAGGTAGAAGCGGAGCTGAAGCGCAGCGGCTTGTGGAAACAAGAATGGGCCAGTGGCGCCGGGCATGAATGGTTCTCGAAGACGGTGGATTTGTTGCGCCCGCGGATCCGCTTGCTGCCGGATTTTTCAACCTGGTCGCGCGCCTTTTTCAGCGACCAGTTCCCGATCGAAGAGGCGGGGAAAGCCAAATTCTGGAAGGACCCGAAGGTGCCGGACCTCCTGGCGAAGCTCGCGAATGCTCTGGCCGCGCTGCCGGAGTGGAATCACGACGCCTGCGATCACGCGCTGCGCGCTTTGGCGGAAGCAGAAGGCGTGAAAGCCGGCTTGCTGATTAACGCAACGCGCGTCGCGATCGTAGGCCAAGCTGTGGCTCCGCCGCTGTTCGAGACCATGGTCGTGCTTGGGCAAGAGCGCGTGGTACGCCGCTTGCGTGCTGCCGGCACCGTCTGATCTTCAGCGTTTATTACCTGGCTTTTGTTCCTTTTCGTCGCCGCCCATCTGCTTCTTGAACGTCTTGTGAAAAACGCTGACTCCCAGCACCGGAGCTTGACGCGTGCCGGTGATGGTGATGGGCAGCACCGTGCCGGCCCCTTCCTTGTTGAAAAACGGGTCCACCGCCTTCAGAAAAAAGGATTTCTTGCCGGTCACCGTTTGCGATAGTTTGGCTTGTAATCGCAGGTGCCCGTTGAAATCGAGCTTGCTCTCTCCAATGTCGTAGCTGCCTTGCAAATTCAATTGCGCTCCTGGCACGCTAAAACTCAGCTTGCGAAACAGGGCCACCGCCTTGGCCAGATGAAAATCGCCGTGCAAATCCGAAACCGAGCTGCCGGCATCCTCATTCTCCGGCTGTCCCTCCGCTCGGCGGCTCAGCGACGCGAGCTTGTCGCGAATCTCCGGGCTCCCCCACTGCGCGTCTTCCACGCCGACCTGCCCGTCCAGGATCATTTTCTCCAACACTTTTTGCTTGCCGGGCGGCAGAAGCAGCTTGGCCTTGATCGTTGCCGGGCCAGTCATGAATGGCTTGTCGGAATTCATAGCCAGAGCGAGGATGTCCTGAATACGCGCATTCGGCGCGCTAACGTTGAGTTTAATAATGTGGCCCTGTTTCTCGGGCACGCGAACCACGCTGCCCTCCGCGACAATCAGCGATTGGCCCAGCGTTGCGCGCACCGGATGCAGATACGTGTCGCCGTCGGTGCCATTTACCGTGGCCGAGAATTCGGTGTGTAACGGCACCGCGTGTCCCACGGGATCGAGCGAGAAGTTCGGTGTGTCGGTCTTGCCTTCGACTTCGATTTCGTTCAATTGCCCGTGATAGTTACCCGTGGAAGATAGCGTCCCGGCGATTCCTGGAAGAGGGCCGAGATCCGCATCCGTAAAGGTGTAGTTGCCGGTAACCGGCGTATCGCCGGGTTCGTCGGCATTCCACGGGCCGAAGGTGCCCGTTGTGGCGATTTCACCTTGCGGCTTCGCATTGGTCAGGTTTCCGTGGAAGTCGAACGGTTTGCCCGCGCCGACCGATTTCAAAACGAGGTCGTGAATGTCGAAATCCAGCGGTTGTTTCCCCTCTTTCTTGGGCACAATCACCAGATCGGTATCATTGCAAACGATTTGGTCGACGATGGTGGTCGGCAGGTTCTTTTTCCCCCAAGCCTGCTGCGCCGGCTGTTTGTTTTCACCGCGCGGCGGAATCGTGATGGTCATATTCTCGACGTAAATCCCTGCGATATGGCGGGGCGCGCGCAGAATACCAAGCACCCCCAGGTTGAACGAAAATTTTTGAACATGAAACATTGGCGGCAGGTCGCGGCGATTGTGATAGCGGATCGAGAGTCCTTCGCCATCGACGCCCATCTGCGGCAGGAGTTTCACATGAAGTTGTTCGAGTTCCACATCGCTGTCGAAACGCTGTTGCAGTTGGCGAACTACCCAATCACGGGTGCGGTCCTCAATATTGCGCGTTCGGAGAAAGACAAACAGGATCAAGCCGGCCAGAAGGCCTACTACGACGCCGGTGACGTACGGCCACTTGGGTCGGGGGCGGGTATCAGCAGGCACGGATTGCTCCTTGAGTAGCGGGTCCACGAGTACAAATTTAGATGCACTAGCGCTGTGATTGGAACAACTCAGGGTGAGCGGGCCGCGCGGCAGATGCAACGGTCACGGGCGCGTCAACATCCAGCGTAGTGGGCGGCAAACAAACTTCGCTGCTGCATGCTTGATAGCGCAGCTTCAGAGGAATGTGCTGCGCGCCCAGTGGAGCGTTGGGCAGCGCGGTGACATCCACGCGGAGAATTACTTTTCCTTCGTAAACGTTGAGCGGTTTCTTCGAGAAAGTAAATGTGTGCAGCTCGCCTTTCGGATAGCTCACATCGCCGACCTTGAATCCTGCAGGCGCCTCGGTGCGCAAATCGGTGGCGATGAGATATTCCTCCGATTTCTCCCGCGCGTTGATGTGGAAGCCTTCGCGGATTTTCAGCACCACCGCAACTTGAAAATGGCCGCCGCGCGCGACCGGATCAAACGAAGTAAACGCGCTGGGCGATACCACCTCGCGGCCAGAAGGTATCTGCGCCGGTGGCCGCGCCGCCGCGTAAACCGCGCCGGCGACCAAGCTGGCAACAAGTGCGGCGCGAACTTTCAAACCGTCACCTGCTGCCCCAACTGCTGCGAAACGACGCGGCTCATCACGCCGTGCAAATCCTCGCCGGTCTTCTCGAGTACAAAAGAATTTCTAGCCTCGGACCAGCCCAGCTTGAAACTCGTGGAAAGCGCCGAAATCCAGATTTCGCGCACCGGAGTATTCGGCGAAATGACGAATTTAGCCTCTTCAGGTTCCTCAAAAACTACTTCAAGCTTGCCGCTTTCGCCTTCCACGTCAAAGCCATGTTCATCGCCAAGCGCAAGCAAACGCCGCTTCAATTCCTCAAAGGCCGCGTCAGCCTTTCGTTGAAAATCTTTCTCGTCCAGCATGATTGGAGAGTATCAGAGTTGCGATTCGATGGTTCTGGAGATTTCATCCTGGCTGATAAGGCCAGTGATGCGCTTGATCACTTTGCCGTCGCGGCCGATCAACACGCTTGTTGGGTAACCGAGTAAACCGCCGAACTTATCCGCTGCGGCGTCGTTGCCGATCACGATGGGATAGTTCATCTGGGATTCGCCGCCGGTTATCTCGAATTTTTCTTTTTGCACGAACGGCGCCACAACGCTGCGCCCCTCATCGTCCATGGCCACCCCGAGCACGGTGAATCCCTTGGCTCCGTACTTCTGCTGCATCTCGATCAGCCACGGGATTTCAACTTTGCAAGGATCGCACCACGTCGCCCAGAAGTTCACCAGCACTACCTTGCCCTTGTACTGCGAGATGCTGACATCTTTTCCGTCCAAATCCTTGAGGGTGACCTCGGGCGCGGCTTTCGCGTCCGGTGCATCCGATTTTGCCAGGGCGACCGAGGCGGTGACGTGCGGCAGCCGCGTAGCCTTGTCCGCGTAGTGAGCTGCAACCACGATTACGGCTAATATCGCAATAACGATCCAAACGGACTTCTTCATTTCAGCCCTCAGATTTGATTTTCTCAGAAACACCGGGCCTAAATCCAGTCAAGCAGCCCGCGGCCCTACTTCGCCCCCGTCAACGAGCGCTCCAGCCACAAAACCATCGTATTGAGGAAGCTCAGCTTACCCGCCAGCCAGGTCAACCGGTTGACGAAGACCAATCCGCCGACAAACAGCAGCAGCGCTCCGCTAAACAGTTCGACGGCGTGGAGGTGCTTTCGGAAGCGCTGATAAAATTTCAGGAACTGGCCGATTCCCAGTGCGGTCAGCAAAAACGGTACCGCCAGACCCGCCGAATACACCGCCAGCAGCAAAACGCCTCTCGCAATCGTATCGCTGGCGGCCGCCAGGGCCAGCACGGTTGCTAAAATCGGCCCGATGCACGGGGTCCAGCCAAACGCAAACGCGAATCCCAACAGAAAGCCGCTCCACATGCCGGGTTGCGTTCCGCCGCTCCGGAGATGCACATCGCGATTCAGCCAGCGCGTCATCGCCGGCCCGAAAAACCCGATCATCGAAAGCGAAAAGAAGTGAACCGCGCCCAGTCCGGCAAACAGCGTGCCGCCCCGCACAAGCGCGATGACGCCCAGTACTGCGAGCAACACGCCGAGGATTATCCCTACGCGAACCGTCAGCTTGATCAGAAGGCCAAGCAGGTGCAACCCAAAGAGCAGAATCAACGCACCCGCGATGGGCGCCAGCGTCCCGCGATGTTCGCGCAGAAAGGACCCAACGGCGCTGGCGGAAGCGCCGAAGGAAATGAACACCACCGAAAAACCAAGCACGAACGCCAACGCCGAAGCAAAAAGTCCAGAGCGAGGCGGCTGCCCCTGCCGCAACTGCTCCATGCCGATGCCCGAGAGCATCGAGATGTAGCCCGGAACCAAGGGAAGAACGCAGGGCGAAAGAAACGAAACCAGCCCTGCCAGAAAAGCTGCTACCAAGGAAACGTCGGTCATGCGTGATCAGTCCTCAACGGTCTGCATCCGAAAAAGGGGCCGCAAGTGTACAAGTGCATTCCCAGAACGTGCAATTTTTCATTGTCCCACAATCTGTAGTGCCGCCCTGGTCAGGCCAAGCAAAAGAACCAGACTTTGACTCCCTCGATACACCAATGCGACAGATGCGGGTCGGGCAACGGGCCGGTTTCTCGCCGTGTGCGCGTCCTCTATAGGGAACCAGTTCGGGGTTCGCTTGTCCCGCGTCCGGCATCATTTCTTAGACGCTGGTTGCACCGCATAGATGACAGTACGTAAGCCAAAGGGCGACAGATGAAAGTTTTCGATGGCGCGCGAGGCTTTGCTCCATTTCGCACCACCCTATTAAGCTACTGATAATAGGTAGGTTAGGTCGCGCTTAGGTGGCACGCGCAATGCACTGTTCCCGTCG
>Ga0182018_10003522_pt1 | contig 14002 bp, 17 predicted proteins | sample 812P2MmetaG_FD_120490 | JGI IMG/M metagenome (GOLD analysis project Ga0182018, IMG submission 120490) | Permafrost microbial communities from Stordalen Mire, Sweden - 812P2M metaG | ecosystem: Environmental > Terrestrial > Soil > Wetlands > Permafrost | place: Sweden: Stordalen | collected...
CTCCTGGTCCTGCTAGGTCTTCAGCCCAGTCATCCGAGGAAAGCCTACTGCGTGTGAAGGAACGAAAGTACCGCCCCGGTTCGCTTATCGAGCTGGATAATCAGCTCACCGCCCAATTCGCCAACCCGCAGATGAGGATCTCCGATCACCGTCCAGACGTTTTCCTTGAGACCCGCTCTGAGCGGTAGCTCGGATGTGACTATGTCTTTTCCCCATATCGGGATCGCAACAGCCAACGCGATTGACTTTGCAGTCTCTGCGTCCGGGACCACTCCTGCTGCCGGGAAAACGGCCTTATGGTTCACAGCAAGCCGGCGGTCGTATTCGATCATGTCGCTATCGCTGACGCCCGATTGAGCTACAACATCGCCCAGCAGAACGGCGCCAACAAAACACGCAACCAAGCCGTTTCTGACAAGAGACGCAATCAAGCTGTTTCTGCGCATAATTTCACTCCTGTCCTATTGCTACCTGTTTGCTGACCCTGAGCAGGAAACTGTGCTCGCGTAGAAAGAAACGGCATCGCTTGCCCTTAGAACTGAACTTACGTCGTGTGTCCAACAAACACGATCGCCCCGGTCTTCTTGTCCAGTTGAACCATGCCTTCTCCCCCGCCCCGGGCCTTGCCGTTAAAAGTTCCTACAACGGTCCAAACGCCATCCTTTAGCCCCGTGTGCCAGGGTTTCTCAGCATCTATTGTGCTTCTACCATAAATCGGGGCAAGCACAGCGGTCGCGATCGCGACAGCCGTTTCAGAATCTGGAACGTAACCAGCGGCGGGCACATATGACTTCTCACGGCCAATTGTTCGCCGCGCGTATTCAAGCGCCGGATCGTCGCCTGACTGGGCCATCGCGATGGAAGCAGCCAGTACAGTCGCTAACGCGAATCGGACAAGCATGACGATTCTCCTTTTGCGGGGTTGTCCAGATTCCCAAATCTACTCAGGCGCTCCTGCTAACCGCCCCGATTGCCCTGGCGACCCGAGGCCATCGGTTGTCCCCGGCTTATTCATGGTCCGGGTACGCGTGATAGTTGAATCCCGGGACGCTACACGCGTAGCCAGTGCGAAACAACTGAAATTCCCAAAGCGCCCGAGGCGTCTTAAGGACCGCGTCTAAGGGAGCGAGCGTATCGCAGATCTTTTTAGGATCAAGGCTTACCCTTGCGCTTCCCTTCGAGCATACGACCATATCTGACGACGGAAGGCGCTTATAGGATCCTAGGGCTTCCGTCTTTTCTGACTCTTGCCAAGACAGGTCCGAAAGCATCAGCCGTTGCAGCAATTGTTGCATCTCGGCCGCCGAAATATAAGCCGTCCGCCCCTCAACGCCCATCGGAGCGGTGTTGAGCCTCTGGTCCCCTTGCGCCACCGGCCGAAAAATCAACGGAAAATGAAAATAGTTCTCCTCATCGTGATAGAAAAAACGGACAGCTGGGCCCCCATCCACCGGGCAGTCGAGCATAGGTTTCTTCACAACGGCCGGGCCAGTGCTGAGCGGCGTGATATTTACTACTACCAGCAGCAGCAAAAGCGCAGGGAAACTTCGATTGATCCAGGTCAACGGCGTGTCCTCACCCCCTGGGGACTCAGGAACGGGCTCGGCGGTCGGATCATTCGCCTACTCTGATCGTCACCCGGTTTGAGGGAACAGCCCCCTTTTCGCGGCTCCAGATCGGCAAACCAAAGTTCATGCTCGATGGAATCGGGCTGTGATACTCGGCTACCAGTTCATACGTGCCGCTCTTTTGCACGTTGAGTTGCGCCAACCTCGATCTCAGCACCACCCCGTAAACATGGTCAGGGGGAAGCCTAACAAACGCATCCTTGGAGCCGGGCGGTGGCGGCAGCGCATCAGCGATGAATTGTTCTGGGACATCCTTTCCCGAAACTGCATCCTTCAGCCAGAGGGACAAACTGGCGGATTCTCCCCAATCCAGCGGGGCATAAATGTACAGCGGGGATTTAGACGTGTTTATTAGTAGCACCTGAAAACTGATCTCATCTCCCAACTTGTAGGAGTCCCTGTCAGTCTTCAGTGTCACCTCCAAAAGGGACCCTTCATGCGCCATGCCCCCGACCTTAGTACCGCTGGCGGGGGATTGCCCCGAGGTTGTTCCGACTGACAGAGCGACAAAGACCAAGGCGCACAGAAAACACGGAAGGCACTCAAGCATTCGCAGCGGCAAGCCCCTCATTACTTTCCGCAAGGTGCCATCGGGGTAATCGAGCGAGATGCGCTCGATTTTTGCGTCGTGAAACCCGTTCGGAAGACTGTGCTCGACCTCTTCGAACGCCATTCAAATCACCTGGCGGAGCTTCACTGCTTCGCTCCACTGTGTTGCTGCAGCAACTCCTTCAAGGCCGCTACTTGATGTTGTGTTAGCTTGGCGCGGAGCAGGTCAGCCTCCATCGGATAGATGGAGCCGTACTCGGCCTGTTTGTCCCTGGCTGGGTACATCGCGTCCATGTACGCGTCCCGGTAGGCGATCCAAGCTCGTTCGGCAGCTTTGATCTTCGCAACTCCTTCCTGTTGGCTCGCGGCCTGTGACAGCAGTTCGCGATACACGTCGTTCAGCCGTGCATCGACGTGTGCTGCTTCCTCACTAGCACAGGCATTCATCTCACCCTGAGCTTTCGCCTTGCCGATGCAAGAGCGATACAATCCCGAGTCCTGAGCAAGGCCCGGAAGCGAAGCTATGAGACACACAACCGCCAAGTATCGCATCGAAGTAATCCTTCCTAACGATCTGTGTATGACTCACAATCAGTGAGAGGAGGCGCGAGTAGCTCTTTGACGCGAATAGCAAACCTGGGCTCCCTTTCGATGCGCTTGATGGCCGACGCGAGATGCTCCTGCGTCCATGTGCCGCCAAGTGGCGGATCGTACGCCCTGGTCGCCTAGAAACGCGGAAGACAGCTACTCCACAGCGCGGGCAGGATGGTTCGAGTTTGGCTTCACCATCAAGCGCTCGTAGTTGAGCTATCCACCCGGCTGCTGCCCTATCGGGAAAAGGCGCGGCGCGATTATGTTGTCTGGCCAGTACACCATGACTACCGCGCCATTTTGGCTCAGGACGCACCGGGGACCGAGAGGGTCGACAATTGGCCCGAACGGCTGGGAGCGGAATATTTCCGATCCTGTACTCTTGTCCCACACAGCGTATTGCTGTTTCTTGACCTCGCGCCGCCCCTCCAGCCCACTGCACAGCCGGCATTCATGATATGTCGGAATGTAGCCGAGGATCGTTTTCCCGTCGGCCGAGGAGCTGATCGGCCAGTCTACGCCGAGATGCGCGTCGGAAAGCTGTTTCTCTTCCTTCCCTGAGTTGACATCCCATAGCCGAAGAACCTGTTTGGAAGACGAGCGTACGGGCTGCTCCTGCACCGTAACTACTTCCGATTCTCCCGAAAAGACCAGACCACGCGGAGCATCCCCGGCTGAAAAGTGGGAAAGCAGCTTCAATCGCTGTGTTTCTCGTATCTCCACATTCGAACCATTGGGAGTTTTCCGATCAGTATTTTCGAGCAAAATGGCAAGCTTCGATCCGCTCGGAGAGAGATCGATTGCAGTAAATTCTCTTCCTGTCGAGGAATCCTGACTCAGTTCGGCAATCTGTTCGCCGGTTGTAAGATCGAAAAGCCTGACGAGGCCCCATCCAAACCGGCCACCATAAGCGCTTATCGCAAAGACGCTGCCTCTCACGGAACACGTCATCCTTACGCCAAGAACAGCACCTCGGGTATCGTGCCCGCGCGGATTTCCCAAGCTGATTCTGGATTCAACTCGATATGAGCTGGCATTCAAAACGTACAGGGTGCCGATCAGATCATACGCAACCAAATATCTGCCATTGTCGCAGTAGCTCATGAATCCATCCGGTGTCGACACAGGGGCATCCTTGAAGAGCGCTGCGCTCGGGATCTCAATCCTGGCGATAACTTTTGAGGAGGACGGCTCTATCACTTCTAAGGATTCGGTACTGTCCCAACTCCCATCTTTCCTTTGAACAGAATGCCCTAGATTGGCTGCAACGTAGCGCCCATCAGGAGACACCGCAGCAACGACCATAGGTGCGTCCAATCGGAGCGTGGTCAATTGCTGTTGCGCGTGGACGCTGTATGTTCCGCACCCGAAAGTGCCGGCCAAGCCGAGGCAAATCAGCCCCAACGCTGTTCTGAACGAGACTGGCTTCCGTTTCATCCCTAGTGTCCTCAATCAAGGCCGTCAGAGTGGAGGAAGAATGCCATGCCGACACCAACATCCCAAACAAAATGGCCGATCATGGGTCCCAGACCGTTGTTGGGGTTGAACCGATCGATGTGCGAAGTCACGGTTAGAAGACCGGTGGTCGGGTCCACGCGGGCTTTCTCCGCATAGAGGCCGCCGTCAAGCTGGACGCCCGAACCATATCCATTCTGGGAAACGTCGCCTGGAACGACGCCTTTTCTACTGGCTTCCGATAAGAATTTTGCTTGATCCTCCGGCGTTTTGAACGTCAGGGTATCCGTCTCATTCTTGTGACCACCTTTGTTGAACGGCGGGTCTGTCGTTGGGGTTACGGTCGCGACGCCAGGCACGTCTTTTTGCAGCGCATTTACTATGGGATCGCTGGGTTTGCTAGTAGTGGACGTTGTTGTGGCTTGAGTCGCGGTCTGATTTTGCGCCGCCCGAAGCTGGTCAGCGGCATGGATCTGGCTCAAGGTCGCTCCTGCCGCGTTCATCGTGGCATCAGCGCCTTCGTCTGGCGAGATGTCGCCGGCCCAGCCACCACCGCCCCCTCCGCCGATCCACCAGCACGAGGGCCCGCAAGCGTAGTGGCCGTCGAGGTCGGCAAAGCTCTCGGGATTATCCCTGACATCGAGTAGAGATTCAGCGTTTGCGGATTGGTGAGATTCGCATACGGCACTGGCGCGGGCGTGGACGACCAATCCGGAGAAGTCCAGCGGCCAAACGCTGAAGAATAGTACCTTGCGCCAAAGTCGTCGTTGCTGGTTTCCGTGTCGCGTTCCTTGCCCTCGAACTTATAGTTCTGCGCGCAGGTCGCGTTGACCGCGCGCTCTCCGCCAAAGGGATAAAAGTCCGCGTCGTAGCACGAGATACCGGCAGGCGTCACAATCGCTCGCGAGCTTCCGAGCATGTCCTCGACATAATAGGTAATCACATTGCCGCTCACCACCCGATGGGCGATGCGCTTGCCACCAAGGAAAACGTACTCGTCGGTGATATTGCCGGAGGCGTCCGACTCGTCGAGAACTTGGCTCCCGGCGCCGTACCAGTAGATTTTCCCGTTTGATTTCTGCACCCGGTTGCCGTCGCCGTCATAGGTGTAGCTGATTCCGGCGCCGGTCTTAATTTCCGCTTCCGCGTTCCAGGCATAAGTGTTGTGGGTATCGTTCAGCACGTTGCCAGAGGCGTCGTAACTAAAGGTGGTAATTTGGTTCTGCGAACTGGCGGTGACGCCCAGGCTTTCTTGGGTGCAGCCGTTGTAAGCCGTGGAGGCCGCGTTGATATTCGTCAGGTTGCCAAATTCCCCGCCCGCTGCCTGATTGTCGTACACGTAAGCCTCGCCCCAGCAGTGCGTAGGGCTCGTGGAATAAGTGGAAGTGGTTTCGCCGGTCACCAGCCGATTCACCTGATCTTAAGTGAATTGCTGCGACCGGGTGGTGTCGCGGTCGGAAACTGTGGGCATCAGGCCTCGGCGGGCTGGAACCGCCGGACACGAATTGTGTTCTGGCGCCGGCGCGTGCGAGCGATGTCGAAGGACGATTGCATGCGCATGAGCGTATCCATGCTGACGCCGAAGCCTTTCTCGATCCGCAACGCCATGTCGCCGGACAGGTCGGCGCGCCCGTTGAGCAACTTGGATAGGGTCGGCCGGGAGACGCCGAGCACCTTCGCGGCGGCGTCGACGGTCAGGCCGAGCGGCGCGATAATCTCGGTCCTGATAAAATCGCCGGGATGAACCGGGTTCAACATACGCATCATGAGCTCCTTCCTAATGATAGTCCTCGAAGTCAACATCGCAGATTTCGTTTTCGTGGATCCGGAATGTCAGCCGCCAGTTCCGCGTGACCGAGAGGCTCCAGCTTCCCTTGCGATCGCCCTTTAATGAGTGGGCTTTCCAGGCCGGCACCGACGACATTTCCGCTCGTTCTGCATATCCTGCATGAAGGTCAGCATCTTGCGCAGTTTGTCGGCTGCCGCCGCCGGGACGCTCTTGGCGCTGTCTTCGGTGAACAGCTTCTCCAGTCCCTTGTGTTTGAAATTCCGTACCCTCACACGTTAACTGTAACGCAACGGGCTACGAAAAGCAACCTCTCTTCGCTGAAACAACTCAGAGCGAATCATTATTCTCGGCGGCGTTGATAGACTAGCGAGCAGTCCAGGTCCCGCCGTCGCCTCGCTGACTGATTGCACGGGCAGAGCCCACATCAAACATCCAAACCGCAATCTTGAGAATCCTATGCATCCAGCGCGAGACTTTCGTTTAAGGGCCAGGTTTCGCAAGCGCCATTTGACCATCTCTCCGGGCCGTGGCAGCATCTCAGAGACGAGAGGATTCCTATGCGTAATTTCATGAGTATTCGGGCGGTATTTCTGGCGGTCTTGGCCGCGTCGCTGGCCATTCCCTTTCAGTCGTTCTTGACGGCTGCGCACTCGGCGGAGCCTTCGCCCGCGCCGCCGCAGCAGGCGGGCCCGCAAACTCCGCCTCCGGCCACCCAGCAGCAAGTTCCTCCGCCCGCGGAAGGGCAAGCCCCGGCCCCCAAGGGCGACCAAAAGAAGCCGACATATTCCATCCAAGTGGAATCGAACCTGGTCAATGTGGATGTGGTGGTCACCGATCAGAATGGCGATGTGATGACCGGCCTTAAGAAAGAGAATTTCCGCGTCCTCGACGATGGCCAGGCCCAGATCATTACCAATTTCGCCCCCACCGACGCGCCCATCACCGTCGCCATGGTGATGGAATACAGCGCCCTCTCTTACAACTACTACGCCGCTAAGGCCACCTATTGGGGCTCCGACTTTCTGAGCCATCTAAACAAGGAAGACTGGGTGGCGCTGGTCACTTACTCGATGAAGACCACCGTGCAAGTGGATTTCACCCGCAACAAGGACGAAGTCTACCAAGCCATGCGCACGTTGGGTTTTCCGGACTTCCATGAAGCCAACATGTTCGACGCTTTGATCGAAACCCTCGATCGCTTACAGGACGTCAAAGGCAAGAAATCGGTCCTGCTGATCACCACCGGCAAAGACACTTTCAGCAAACACACTCTCGACCAGACCTACAAGCGCCTGAAGCAGACCGACATCAGCGTTTTCTGCCTGGCCCTCGCGGAAACCGAGAACATCATGTCCCGCTCGGGAGGAAGCATCGGCTACCTGCAGGCCAAGAACGAGCTCGAAAGTTTTTCCAGGCAGACCGGAGGTTTCGCCTGGTTCCCCCGCTTCGATGGCGAAATTCCTGAAATTTTCCAGACTATGGCCGCCTTCCTCCGCAATCAATACACCATTAGCTTCACGCCCTCCAACCCGGCGCACGACGGCAAATACCACAAGCTGAAAATCGAAGTCACCGAGCCGGATGGCAGTCCGCTCAACATCACCAACAAAAAAGGAAAGCGCATGAAGGTCCAGGTATACGCGCGCGAAGGCTACACCGCGATGACCGGCCAGGTAGGAGACTTGCGGTAGCCAACTTACGCTCGGCCGGTTCTATCCTGTCTCGCGTGAGTGGCGATAAGCTCCTGCCGGGCACTTAAAACCCTGGCGCGGTGTCTCATGAATAGCGCCATGCTCATTCTCACCCGTCACTTGGATCTGTCCACGGTGTGGCTGCCCCTCTCCCTCACCGCTAGAATCTACCTTCTCTGCCTTCTCGCTGTCGCTGCACACACCGCGTATTTTTTCGTACGCACGATGCTCCGTCTCCGCCGCAGAAGAATCAAATCGATCCCGGCCGCGCGCCTGGCTGAAATGGTTTGCGGAGCGGAAATGGTGCGGCAGCTGCACACGTTCATGTTTCTGTTGTTCGGAGTTTGTTGTGCGAGCGAGACGTTGGGTGCGATTCGAGCGGTCGAATTGTCTAAGATGTCGCTCTCATCGGCAGGGATTGAGGTATATGAGCCGGTCGCTGCATTCACATATGTCGTTCTTGCGACCTTGCTTTTTCTCCACGCCCTTCAGTGGGCAGTGGCAATCCGTCTGCGAACGCGCATTGCAGAAAGTCAATAGCCACGCCCAGGATCGACGCGGTTCCGCAGTTCCCTCCCCGCAAACCAACGCTCCAGATTTTCCATCACCAAATCGGTCTGCCGGGTCCACAGGTTTTCAGTCGACGCGCTTAAATGCGGCGTGATGAACACATTTTCGAGGTCCCACAGCGGACTCTCGGGCGGTAGCGGTTCCTGGCTGGCCACGTCCAAAGCCGCACCAGCGATTCGATGCTCACGCAGCGTCTCGATCATCGCGGCTTCGTCCACCAGCGAACCGCGCGCCATATTCACGAAATACGCATCGGGCTTCATCGCCTGGAATTGCGCCGCGCCGATCATGTGATGCGTCTCAGCCGTTTCCGGCGCCGCCAGCACGATGTAATCCGCCTCCCGCAACGCCGCATTCAGTTCGCTCGCCGGATAAATTTTCTCGGCTAGGTTCGCGTCGCCTCGGCCCGAACGCGTTACCGCGTGAATCGTCATTCCGAACGCCTTGGCCATCTTGGCTACTTCCTGCCCCACGGCGCCAAAGCCGACCAGCAGCAGTACCCGGCCATGCAGCTCGCGCGGTCGCGGAATCCGATCCCAAATTTCCTGCTGCGACCAACGATGTTCCCGCTGCTGGCGCAGTATGTCCGGAAACCGCCGCGCCATCGCCACCAGCACGCCCATCACGTGTTCGACCATCGGTATGCTGTGCACCCCGCTGGCGTTGGTGATGATTACCTCGCTTTGCCGGAGCTCGGCATACATCAGCTGGTTCACCCCCGCCGCAGTGGCATGTATCCAGCGCAGCTTCTTAGCCCATGCGAACTGGTCCGCGCGCAGCGAAGGACCGATAAAAATATCCGCGTCCGCCAATTCTTCCGGCACGCGATCGTAATTCGGCAAGTGCACCACACGCATTTCCGGCCAGCGCTGCCGAATTCGCTCGCTCATTTCCGGAGGTGGCTGCCACAAAGTAAATTTGTGCCAGACCGCGATCAGCACTTTGGTTTCGGAGGGGACAGGCAAATCCGGGGTCATCGTTCCATGCCGCCGGGCGTTTTGGTCCTGCATTTCAACCGCGTAGTCACTTCGGCAGAATCCGCATGTCTTTTCCGGTCATCTCGATCGGTTCCTGCACTCCCAGCATGCCAAGCAGCGTGGGCGCGATATCTCGCAACGATCCATCGGACCGCAGCGGATGGTGCCGGTCGCTATCCGCCAGAATAAACGGCACCGGATTGGTGGTGTGATAGGTATGCGCACCGCCGGTTACCGGATCGATCATGGTTTCCGCGTTCCCGTGATCGGCGGTGATGATCCACGCGCCCCCGCGCGCTTCCAGCGCCTGATAGATCCGCCCCAGGCATTCGTCCACGGTTTCCACCGCTTTGATTGTCGCATCCAGCTTCCCGGAATGCCCCACCATGTCCGCGTTCGCGAAATTCATAATGATCGCGTCGAAATCGCCCTTGGCGATCGCGTCCACGATCCCATCCGCAATTCCCGCCGCCGACATCTCCGGTTTCAGATCGTACGTTGGCACCTTCGGCGAAGGAACCAGCAACCGTTCTTCGCCGGGATAGGGCTTTTCCACTCCGCCATTGAAGAAATACGTCACGTGCGCGTATTTCTCGGTTTCCGCGCAGCGCAGATTCTTGTAATTCAGCTCGGCGAACACCTGCGCCAGAATATGTTCCACTTTCTCCGGACCCACCACGTAGTGCAGCCACGGCCACATCTTGTCGTACTGCGTCATGCCCACAAAAAACAGATTCTTGGGACGGGCGTCGTCCGTGAACCCGTTGAAATTCGGTTCCACCAGCGCGCGAGTCATCTGCCGGGCCCGGTCGGCGCGATAATTGAAGAAAATCACCGCGTCGTCGTCCCTGATCTGTGCTCGCGGCTGCGCGGGCTTTCCCTCGCCGCCAGCCTGTGTAATTACCGCCGGCACGATAAATTCGTCAGTGACGCCCTTCTCGTAATTGGCCTTTACCGCCGCCGAAGCATCGCCGAATTTCTCTGGGGCGTCTCCATGCACCATCGCCCGGTAAGCCTGCTCGATTCTTTCCCAACGTTGATCGCGGTCCATGGCGTAGTAGCGGCCCGAAACGGACGCGATTTGTCCCACGTTGTATTCCCGAAGTTTCTGCTCGAGCTGCCGGACGTACTCGATGCCGCTGTTCGGCGGCGTGTCTCGTCCGTCCATGAAGCAATGCACGTAGACGCGTTCCACCTGATTTTCTCGCGCCATCCGCAGCAGCGAATAAAGATGCTGGACGTGCGAATGCACTCCACCGTCGCTCAGCAATCCCATCAAATGCAATTGCCGTTCCCGGCCGCGCGTCATCGCTTCCTTCAGCAGCTTTTGGGAATAGAATTCACCGCTGGCGATCAGTTGATCCAGCCGCGTCACATCCATCTGCACGATGCGTCCCGCGCCGATATTCAGGTGTCCCACTTCGCTGTTGCCCATCTGCCCCTCGGGCAGCCCCACGTACGGCCCCGAGGTATGAATCAGGGTGTTGGGAAACCTCTGCAGCAACTTGTCGTAGTTCGGCTTCCGCGCCAGGGCGATCGCGTTTCCCTTAGTTTCGGCGCGATATCCCCAGCCATCCAGCACCGTCAATACAATTGGTTTTGGTCGTTTCGCCATGGTCACCCAGAATACACAAATCATGCGCCGCGCGCATGCTCACGGATTCACCCGCCTAAGCCATCCCCCACAGTGTGGATCTGCCCACAAAACCACAAAACATCACCGAGCCCGCGGGCAAACAAAAGCCACCCGCGCGGATCCAGCGACCGCCGCCAATGCAGGCTGCAGCGCCCGCGGCGCATACCGCTGCACCTCTCCGCGAATTTCTTCCAACCACCCCGGATCGGTAGGTAACTCAAAAACGTCGGCGCGGTCCGCGTAAGAGTATTCCCTGTAACTTGGCCCTCGCGCCGCGGCCTGCTCCAGAATCCGCTCCCACAGCCCCCGCCTCTGAAACCACCTCTTCGGCCCGGCCACTTCGCGGTTTAGACGAACCGCAGGCCGCGGCGGCGACCCTCCGAATTCAAATCGCACCTCAGTACATTCCCCGATGCGAAATGGCCGGCTCGGCTCAGGCCCGGGAAAGGTGGCCAGCAAGCGCTGCAAATCGCCCGTTTCCGCCTCGAAACCCTCCCACCAGTACCGGTAAGAATGAAAAACTACCGTCCCTGACCGCAGCAGTGTCTGGATTCGCTCAACGTTTTTGCCGGTAACCCCCAGAATCATGTCCACCAGCTCCGCGATGCGGAACGTCTGGCGGGTGATCGGGCGCAGGCTAAGGTATTCAGCTTCTTCGGCGGTGTACTTCACCGGGATAGTCTCGGGCAGGCTCACAGCGGAGGTGGTGCAATGTTCCACGTGGAACAATTCAGTCTTAAGTGCTTCACTTCGGCGCGGATAGCCGCTCCCTCACCCGGTCGCTCAGCGACTTCCCATCCACCGTCTTGCCTTCCAGCTTCGCTCGCGCCGCCTTTACCACTGTGCCCATTTGCTTTAGCGAATCCGCGCCCGATTCCACGATTGCCGCTTCCACCGCCGCATGCATCTCCGCATCGCTTGGCGCCGCGGGCAGATAGTGTTCGATCATGGCAATTTCTTTGGTTTCTTTATCCGCCAGGTCTGGCCGCCCGCCATGAATATACTGCTCCACCGATTCGCGGCGTTGTTTTACAAGGGTTTGCAACACCTGCAGCGCCTCCAGATCATCCAGCGCCTTCCCTTTTTCGATTTCCTTGTACTTGATTGCGGACTTCACCATCCGCAGCACGCTCAGCCGCAGCTCGTCCTTTTCCCTCATCGCGGTGACTAAGTCTTTTTGGATGTGTTCGCTAAGCGGCATATCCCCTCCGGGGGTCAATGCAAGAATAACATACGACAATTGTGCGCGAACCGCCATTTGACACCGCCCTATTCGCCTCGTACGCTGAATGTATGAAAATTGTAATCGCAGACAAGATCAGCGAGCGCGGCATTACCCTGTTGCGCGACGCCAAATGGGACGTAGTTGTCCCCGCCGCTGCCGCTCTCCATCAGGAACTGCAGGACGCCGATGGTTTGATCGTTCGCAGCGCCACCAAAGTCACCGCCGAGCTTCTCGAGAAAGCTCCCAAACTCCGGGTGGTCGGCCGCGCCGGCGTGGGAATTGACAATATCGACGTTGACGCCAGCACTCACCGCGGGGTCCTGGTCATGAATACTCCCGGCGGCAACTCCGTCGGCGTCGCCGAACTCACCTTGGCGCTCATGCTGGCCATGTCTCGCTCCGTACCGCGGTTGAATACCTCCATTCACGAAGGCCGCTGGGAAAAGGCCGGCGCAGGCGGCACCGAACTCCGTGGTAAAACGTTGGGTTTAGTGGGCCTGGGACGCATCGGCGGTGAAGTGGCGCGGCGCGCGCGCGCTTTTGAGATGAAGATACTGGCCCACGATCCTTACGTTAGCGCGTCGGTGGCCCGGGAACTCGAAGTGGATCTCGTTCCCCTCGCGGACCTGCTGAGCCGCTCGGACTATGTGTCGCTGCACACCGGCGTCAGTCCCGCTACCGAGAAAATGATTAACGCCCAGACTCTTGCGCAGTTCAAAAAGGGCGCGCGCTTGGTCAATTGCGCTCGTGGCGAATTGGTTGACGAAGCCGCATTGGCCGAGGCATTGAAATCCGGCCATCTGGCAGGCGCTGCCCTCGATACTTTTGCGATCGAGCCGCCCAAGAATTCTCCCTTGATAGGTCTTCCGACGCTAATCGCCACACCACACGTCGCCGGCTCAACCGCCGAAGCCCAGGAAGAAGTCGGGACGCAGATCGCCCAGCAGGTAAAGGATTATCTCGGGGAAGGGCAGGTTCGCAACGCCGTCAATCTCCCGTCGCTTTCCGCCGAACAATACCACCGCATCCGTCCTTACCTCGGACTTGGGGACCGTTTGGGCGCTTTCCTGGCCCAAGTGGCGGGAGCCGAAAGCCTTGGCAGTTCTGGCCGCATTCGGATCCGCTTCGCCGGAGAACCCGGCGAACTCGGCACCCACGTGCTGAGCAGTGCGGTTCTCGCCGGCCTGCTGAATAGCTTCATGGACGAAAAAGTGAACTTGGTGAACGCCACCGACATTGCCCGGTCCCGCGGCCTGGAAATCGAAGAGAGCACCCGGCGCCGCGAACGCGGCTTTGCCAACACCATTGAAGTCGCCTTGGTGAACGCCGGCAAAGAGTTGGCTGTTGAGGGCACCGTCCTCAGCGATTCTTCGCTGCGCATTCTCCGCTTTGACGGTATCCCCCTCGAGGCTCCACTCGAAGGCACGCTCCTGCTCACCCGCAATCGTGACGTGCCCGGCGTGATCGGAGAAATCGGCACTACGCTCGGCCGCCTGGGGGTGAACATCGCCACCTTCGCGCTCGGCAGGCGCGCCCCCACCATGGGCGCGGATGCCGTAGCTTTGGTGCGCGTGGACGGAGAAGCCAACGAATCCATCCTGGGCCCGATTCGCGCAATCCCCTCGATCACCGAAGCGCGCTTGATTCGTCTTCCACAAAACTGATTGAATCCGCCTGTCGCCGCATGCATGCGCCGAACCTGAAACCGGCCCGCAACCCAGGTTGCAGCGAACCCAATCCCATCGTAGACTGTTAGCACGCAGTAAGCGCGCAATACGCCTCGGGGCGTGGCTCAGCCTGGCTAGAGCGCCTGGTTCGGGACCAGGAGGTCGGTGGTTCAAATCCACTCGCCCCGACCACTTTTCTCCTTGCCATCAAGCACTTACGGCAA
>Ga0182018_10003523_pt1 | contig 13992 bp, 14 predicted proteins | sample 812P2MmetaG_FD_120490 | JGI IMG/M metagenome (GOLD analysis project Ga0182018, IMG submission 120490) | Permafrost microbial communities from Stordalen Mire, Sweden - 812P2M metaG | ecosystem: Environmental > Terrestrial > Soil > Wetlands > Permafrost | place: Sweden: Stordalen | collected...
AGTAATTTTCCCGAAGCGGAGAGCAGCACGATCGATGTGTCCGGTGGGGGCTTGTCCGCTCCGCAGATGGTCTCGACGGCCTCGAACAATGGCTCAGGTTTCAGCACCATCCCTTCGCCGCCGCCGAAGGGACGATCGTCGACGGTGCGATGGCGATCGTGAGCGTAGTCGCGGAGATCGTGAATCGCAACGTCAATCAGTTGCGCCACCCGCGCGCGGCGAACGATGCCGAAGTCGAGTGGGCCAGTGAAAAACTCAGGGAAAATTGTGACGATGTCGAAACGCATCAGGATATTGCGAATTGTAGCGCAAGGATGCCCGATAGGGCGCCGAATCGGTTGGCGGTCAAGAGCGGGAGTTAATTTCGCGCAAGCCGTCCGGGAGAACCACTTCGATTCGCCGCGCTACCGTGTCGATGCGCTGGCAAATCTCCGCAGCCAAGGGAATCAGAAGCTCACCCTCAGGGGTATCGACGATCAAATTCGGCGTGCCGCTGATCATCTCGCCGGGAACCATCACGTCACGCACCACGCCTAGGTTCTGTCCACTCTCGAAAACACCGCAGCCCACCAGATCCCCAATGTAGTACTGATCGGTTGGAAGAACCACGCGTTCGCTGGCGGGTATTTGCACTTCGCAACCCACCAGCGTCTTCGCATCATCAATCGAATTCGAACCTTCGAAGTGAAATATGGCTTGGCCGCCGCGGCTGTGGCTGATCCAGCAGGAATGGATCGCGACACTGCGGCGGCGGGAACTGCGGTCCAGCAGGTCGGCTTTCTTCAGTTTCGTGAGACGTTCCGGGAAGTCGGTGAGGATCTCCGCGGCCACTTCGCCCCGGCGTCCTTGCGGGCGCAGGACCAAGGCCAAAGTAACGTAGGCAAGATCGCGAGCAGGCACTACTCGAGGATTTCCAGTGTAAATCGCTTTTTCAATTTCATGCCGGCGGCGCCGAGAATCGTTCGAATCGATTTCGCGGTGCGGCCCTGACGTCCAATTACTTTACCCAGGTCTTCCGGATGTACCCGAAGCTCCAGCACCGTAACCTGTTCGCCCTCTACTGCTCGGACCCCCACTTGTTCCGGGTGATCGACAAGCGCTTTCGCAATATCTTCCACTAAAGTTTTCACGCCTGTCCTCCACAGCTTGCCAGCTCAGCCTACCCGCGGGAAAATGAACGGGAGCCTAATTCGGTGCTGTGGAGGTAGGACGTTTCAGACGATCTTTTGGTTACGCAAAAAACTGGCGACCGTGTCGGTGGGCTGGGCGCCGTTGGCTAGCCAAAACTTGATGCGCTCGGCATCGAGCTTAATTCCGGCGGGCTTCGTCAGCGGATCATAAGTGCCAACGATTTCAACAAATCGGCCATTGCGGGGACGAGTCTTTTCCGTCACCACTACGCGATAAAATGCGCGCTTCTTCTTGCCAATCCTGGACAACCGAATCGCTAACACTCTGCAATCCTCCTGAGATAAACCGTCTTGTTATTATAGCGGATAACGGCCTTTTGGGCTAAGGGCATTTCCGCCCGGCTACGGTCGTAAGCCGGGCTCTCTGTGGCTACCCTGATCGGGGGATCATTAGGTAGAATTGCTGGGCTGCGGCGGCGTTCAAAGGCTGCCCTTCCAGCAGAAACAAGGGGAAGCCTTGAGAACTCAGCGCTTGGCAGGATGGCTGTGTGGTCCGCTCGTTTCAGCGCTGGTTGTGTTCGCTCAACCTGGTGCCGCCGGGCAGGGGCAAGCCGCGTCGGCTGCAAGCACGCTGCCGCCGCCAGTCCATTTGACCTCTGAGCAGGATCATCAGCGCACTCTGGATCTTCTCCACATCAGTTCAGTGCGGCGCGGCCCGGACGGCGACCCGAAGTCGCCACATGCCGCCAATTTCGACGAGTCCAAGGTTAGTCCCTACCCCAGCCTTCCCGATCCTCTATCATTGAAGAACGGAAAAAGGGTCAAAACGGCGCGAGAGTGGCGACTCGAGGGACGTCCGGAAATCGTGGAACAATTCGACCGGGAAATTTACGGCCGGGTACCGAAAATCACTCCGAAAGTGAATTGGCAGGTGACCAGCACCACCAAAGAAATGAACGCAGATTTCCCGGTCATCACCAAGAATCTCGCGGGCCGCGTGGATAATTCCTCATATCCGCTAATTACCGTAGAGATCCAGTTGACGCTTACCACTCCGGCGAATGCCGCTGGCCCTGTACCCGTGGTTATGGAGTTCGGCCTAAGTCCCGAAGCTCTCGCTGCCATGAAGAAGCGCTTCTCCGAAGCCCAATGGGCTGCTTTCGCAGGAAATGGTCCGCCGTGGCAGCAGCAGGTCCTGGCCAAAGGCTGGGGCTATGCCACTTTGATTCCCGCCTCGATTCAGGCCGACAACGGTGAGGGCCTCACCCAAGGGATCATCGGCCTGGTGAACAAAGGGCAGCCGCGCGGCCTCGATGACTGGGGCGCGTTGCGCGCTTGGGCCTGGGGCGCAAGTCGCGCGATAGACTACTTCGAAACGGATTCGTCCGTGGACGCACTGCAAGTGGGCATCGAAGGCCTTTCGCGCTACGGGAAAGCGGCGCTGGTAACCATGGCCTACGATCCGCGATTCGCAATCGCGTTTGTCGGTTCCTCAGGGGCGGGTGGCGCCAAGATTCTCCGCCGCAACTTCGGCGAGCAGGTGGAGAACATCGCATCCACCTCCGAATATCACTGGATGGCCGGTAACTTCCTGAAATATGCCGGTCCGCTAACCGTGAATGATTTGCCGGTGGACGCTCACGAACTGATCGCACTGTGTGCCCCACGGCCGGTGTTCATTAGCAGCGGTTCGCAAAGCGTGGAAGGCGGCTGGGTGGATGCAAAAGGCATGTTTCGGGGCGCAGTCGGCGCAGGGCCGGTGTACAAGTTGCTGGGCAAACAAGATTTGGGCACCACTGAAATGCCCCCCATGGAGACCGCGCTAATCGCCGGCGACATCGCCTTTCGCCAGCACAGCGGCGGGCACACCACGGGCCCGAACTGGCCCACCTTCCTGACGTTTGCCAGCCGCTACCTCAGCGCCCCGCCGGTCGCGAACGCGACTCCGGCGCAGACTCCGCCTTCCGCTCATAAATAAAAAGGATTCTTCACCGAGGACTGCAAGAACGACGGATTCGACTGGATCGGGGTTGGAGCGATGTGGTTTTACTGAAGCCCGGCGAGCTTGCCAATGCCGCGCATGCGTCCGGCGGTCTTGCCATACTGCTTGAGCATTCGCTTCATGTCAGCATACTGCTTGAGGACCTGATTTACTTCCTGGACGCTGGTGCCGCTGCCGCGAGCGATGCGTTTGCGGCGCCGGCCGTCGATCAGGTTGTCATCGGCGCGCTCGGCCGCGGTCATGGAATTGATGATCGCCTCGACGCTAGATAGCTGCTTTTCGTTTACCTGCACGTCTTTGGGAAGTTTGGCGAAGGGTCCCACCTTGGGCAGCATACCCATAAGCTGCTCGATCGATCCCATCTTGCGCACCTGGCGCAATTGATCGCGGAAGTCTTCCAGGGTGAAATCGTTCTCGCGGAGCTTGCGGTGCATCTCGCGAGCCTGCTTTTCGTCGATGTGCTTTTCGGCCTTTTCAATGAGCGAGAGCACGTCGCCCATGCCCAAAATGCGCGAAACGATGCGGTCGGGATGAAACGCCTCCAGCGCGTCGTATTTTTCTCCCACGCCGATGTATTTGACCGGCGCCCCGGTTACTTTGCGGATCGAGAGTGCCGCGCCGCCGCGGGCATCGCCATCCATCTTGGTGAGGACTACGCCGGTCACGCCCAGCCGCTTGTGAAACTCAGCAGCAGAGCGAACCGCGTCCTGTCCGATCATGGCATCCGCGACGAACAAAATCTCCGCCGGCTGCAATTCTTTCTTCAGCGCGGACAGTTCATTCATCAATTCGTCGTCGATGTGCAGCCGCCCCGCGGTATCGACCAGCACCACGTCGGCGGCCGAAAGCCTTGCCTCTTTTAGTGCTCCGCGCACGATTTCCAGCGGCTTGTCGGTCCCCGCACCTGGCCAACACGGAATGCTGATGGCTTTGGCCACTTGCGCGAGCTGTTCGCGCGCTGCGGGACGGTAAACGTCGGTGGAAACCACGATCGGCCGATGGCCGTGCGCCCCAAGCCACTTCGCCAATTTGCCGGTGGAAGTGGTCTTGCCGGATCCTTGCAGCCCGACCATCAACCACACCGAAGGAGGCCGCGAGGCGAATTGGGGCTTAGCTTCGCTCCCCAATAGAATCGAAAGCTCGTCGCGAACAATCTTGAGAACCTGCTGGTCCGGGGAAAGCTGCAGTAGCACTTCGGAGCCCAGCGCCCGCTCTTTGATGTGCGCGATGATTTCATCGACCACCGCAAGGTTAACGTCGCCATCGAGCAGCGCGTCGCGAATCTGCGCCAGCGCCGCGTCCAGGTGCTCGTCGGTGAGCTTGCCCTGCCCGCGCAGGTTCTTGAATACGCGCTGTAAGTTGTCTGTTAAATTTTCAAACATTGATCGGTTCGCCGCAAGCGCTTCGCTGTCATTCATATTGTAGCAAGAAACGGAACGGAGTCCGAAAGGTGCGCTTGGACGAGTCGCTTAGTCTTCTGGCGCTAATGTCTCTGCATCACTTTCGGCGAACTCCTCCAAAATGAGGAGAGCCTCTTTCCGATAATCAGCGTCTTCTCCCATGCCGCGGAAGGACTCATCCATTGGCTTCTCGCGCTTGATGCGATCTGCTTTAGCTTTAGCTTTAGCTTTAGCTTTCGTTTTCATCAAAACCTCCAGATCCCTAGCGGTGCCCTTTCGTTGACTTTGGCCACGCTGGACAATATCGGCGGGAACCACCTATTCCTTCAGCAGCCGTATTAGCGCCTTGGACGCGTGCGAGAGAGGGCGGTCGCGCCGATGCAGCAGGAACAGATGCCGCGGCAGGTGCATATTGCGCACCTTCACCTCGATCAGCTCGCCCTCCTCGATTTCCATCCGCACGCACATTCGCGGCACGATCGCCACGCCCATCTTCATGCGCACGAATCGCTTTATGCTTTCGATGGTCGGCAATTGAATATCCATGCGCAGCGGGACGTGATGGCGCGCGAACAATTGCATCACGTTGTGCCGGTAAGGCGATTCCACGATATGGGCAACGAAACTCTCTTCGCCCAGGTCGGTGACGTCCACCTGCTTCCGCTTCGCCAAGCGGTGGCCCGGGTACACAACAAACGCGAGCTCGTCGCGCAGAAACTCCACCGCGGTGAGCAAGGGATCAGACGGCCGATAGGACACCACTCCCAGATCGAGCCTGTAATTCAGCACTTCCTCCGGAATGGCGCGCGAAAAAACGCGGTGGATCGACAGCTGAATCTTTGGATAGAGCTTGCGATAACGGGCCAGCGTCGGCAGCAGCGCGTGAATCGAACTCTCGTTCACTCCCAGGGTCACCCGGCCCCGGTCCAAATTTTGCAGGTCCTCCACCCCTCGGGAAATTTCGTCGCGCAGGTTGAGCATTCGTTCCGCGTATTCCTGCAGCAGCACGCCCGCCTCGGTGAGCTGCCCGGCGCGCGAACCGCGGACAAACAAAGGCTGCCCCACCCAATTTTCCAGTTTGCGAATGGAGATGCTCACCGCAGGCTGGCTGCGAAAGAGCTTAACGGCAGCGCGGGAAAAACTGCGTTCTCGGAGAACGGTTAGAAAAACTTCCAGGCTGGCCAAATCCATCGGAGGCCTCCGGAGGAGCGTAAGCCAATCGAATCAAGGTGTTTCAAGGGCCGCACCACCGAGATCGTCAAGCTCGGCGGATTTTCTGCTAAGACCGGCATTTCGCGGATTCCGCGCGCATCCCCTGTATAACCCTACCTTATGGCGGGGCAAAAAACTATAAATTTGACCCCAGGGCTCCGGCAGGGTCTACTGGTAGAGGTAGACGCATCACCCAATGGAAATCGTCCGCATATTCGATACCACTCTGCGCGACGGCGAGCAATCGCCGGGCTTCTCCATGAACCGCGAGGAAAAGCTGCGGATGGCGCATCAGCTCGAAGATCTCGGTGTGGACGTGATCGAAGCCGGTTTTCCGATCGCTTCCAAGGGCGATCGCGAGGGAGTGCGCGCCGTGGCCGCCGAAATTCGCGGATGCCGGGTTGCCGCACTGTGCCGGGCGCGCCAGGAAGACGTGGATGCGGCGCTCGATTCGCTGGGACCTGCCGCCAGCCCGCGCCTACACATTTTTCTCGCCACTTCCGATCTGCACCTGAAGCACAAGCTGCGCGTGACCCGCGAAGAAGCGCTCGAACAGATCGCGCGGATGGTCGAGTACGGGCGCGAGCGCTGCGGCGAAGTGGAATTTTCGGCCGAGGACGCCAGCCGTACCGATATGGATTATCTCGCGGAGGTTCTGACGGCGGCGCTCGCGGCCGGAGCCACAATTTTGAATCTTCCGGACACCGTGGGCTACTCCACGCCCGAGGAATACGCCGCGATGTTCGTGCAGATGCGCGAACGACTCGGCGATCCCGCGGGAATCACCTGGAGCGCGCACTGCCACGATGATTTGGGGATGGCCGTAGCAAATTCCTTGGCGGCCATTGGCGCCGGCGTCCGGCAGGTCGAGTGCACCATCAACGGAATCGGCGAGCGTGCCGGAAATGCCTCGCTCGAGGAAATTGCTGTCGCGCTCAGCGTCCGCCAAGCGCGCTATGGCGCCAGCACCAACGTTCATCTCAATCGCATCTACGCCACCAGCCGGCTGCTTTCGACGATCACCGGCGTTACCGTGCCGCCCAATAAGGCGGTGGTCGGCGCAAATGCCTTTGCCCACGAAGCGGGAATCCATCAAGACGGCATTCTGAAAAATCCGCTCACCTACGAGATCCTGCCGCCCGAAGCTGTCGGCGTGCCCGCCCGCAGCCTGGTGCTGGGGAAGCACTCGGGCCGCAACGCGCTGCGCGCGCGACTCGAAGAGCTGGGTTACACCATCACCGCCGAGGAATTGGATCTCTGCTATCGCGCCGCCATGGTGCGCGCCGATGAAGTAAAACAGGTGAACGACCGCGATCTACTCACCATCGTCCATCAGGTGCGTCGCGGGCAAGGATCACCGGTTACCGCGACAAGCGCGACCGCAAATTAGCTGCGAGTGAAAATCAAGCATGCCCGGCGTTCATAAAACGATTGTTGTCCTTCCAGGAGATGGGATTGGTCCGGAGGTTACCGCCGCAGCCACCCAGGTCCTCGAAGACTGCGCCGAGGCATTCGGACATCGCTTTGAATTGCTGCCCTATGATTTTGGCGGCGTGGCCATCGACGCCTTCGGCACACCGCTCCCCAAAGAAACCTTAGCTGCCTGCCGCGCGGTGGACGCAACCCTGTTGGGCGCGGTTGGCGGGCCCAAGTGGGAGTCGCTGCCACTCGAGCAGCGGCCCGAAGCGGGATTACTCGGAATTCGCCGCGGCCTGGGCCTTTTCATCAACTTGCGCCCGCTGCGTCTGCGGGAATCCCTACGCAGTATTTCTCCTCTGCGCCTCGAGCGCATCGCCAACTGCGATTTCGAAATCGTGCGTGAGCTGGCCGGCGACATTTATTTTGGAAGGCATCAGACCGGCACGGAGAACGGGGTCGAAGTCGCGCGCGATGAGGCCGTCTATAGCGTTCCGGAAGTGGAACGCGTTGCGCGGTACGCCTTTCAGCGCGCGGCGGCGCGACGCGGACATCTCACCAGCATCGACAAGCACAATATTCTGGCTACTTCGGTGTTGTGGCGCAAGACGGTCGTCGCCATGGCCCGGGAATATCCGCGCGTGACTCTGGACCATCAGTACGTCGACAACGCCTCGATGCAATTGGTTTTGCGGCCCGAGCAATTCGACGTCATCGTCACCTCTAACATGTTCGGCGATATTCTCAGCGATGAAGCGGCCGCGCTGGCTGGTTCCATTGGATTGATCCCGTCGATGAGCATGGGTAACACCGCTAAGGGTGCGCTCTATGAACCGATCCATGGCTCGGCGCCCACGCTAGCGGGAAAAGATGCCGCCAATCCATTGGGTACGATCTTCAGCGTCTGCATGATGCTGCGCGAATCGTTCGGACTTCGCGCAGAAGCGGACTGGATCGAGCGCGGCGTCGACCGCGTGCTCGACCGCGGTCTGCGTACCGCGGATATTGCCGAAAGCCCCAAACAGATTGTGCCCAGCTCGGTGTTTCTCGAGCAACTCCGCAAAGAACTCAGCGAAAATCTGCGGCCCACCGAACAGCACGGCTGGGGCGTCTAGCTTCCCGATCGCCAGGGTAGGTGGCACAGCCAACCTGGCTGTGCACTCTCGAACCAAGACTCGTCAACCCGCGAAACGAATGCTCGCTCCGCCCGACGTTCACGTGGGTGGCACAGCCAACCTGGCTGTGCGTTCTCGAACCAAGACTCGGCAATCCGCAAAACGAATGCGTCGCTCCGCCCGGATGTTCACGCGGGTGGCACAGCCAACCTGGCTGTGCGTTCTCGAACCAAGACTCGGCGAAACGCTTTATCCACACATCCGATTTTGTCCGTAGCACTTTCTCCGTGTTTTACCTCAATTGACATTTCTCTCAACGAGCGCGACTATCGCGCTGCGTCACTTCAGTTCCCCAACTTCTCGCAGCAAACGGAGGAAATCATGATGTCCAATCTTCAGAAGTGCTTGGTGTGTCTGGCCCTGGCAGGATGCTTCCTTCTGAGCCCTGCCGGCGCCCAGCAGTCCGCTCCCGCCGCCTCGCCGACTCCGAGCACCCCGAAAGTTCAGTCGGCTTCCGCACATACCGGGAAGACAGGCCAGACTTCTTCGCGCCGGCCTTCGCTCTCGCCTCATCACCGCAAGCACTCGCACGGCACGCGGCATCGCAGTAGCCGCGGCCGTCGCAAGAAAAGCACCAGCGCCAGCTCGCAGGGACAGTAACCGCGGCACAACCATTGCTGGTTGTGGTCGTTTGACTTAGGGTTGGTTCACGCTTCCATGCTTTTGGGGTGCCCCACTCTTCCCTGGTTTTGGGAAGGGTGGGTGTTTTGACTGTGTGGTCCGTGGGCCCGTACCCACGGACCGGCGCTAGAAGTCCGTCATATCCGCCGCAGCACCAGGCAGCTCGCAATCATGTCGTGCAGAGCCTGCTTCCTTGCCGTGAAGCCGGCCATGATGTACCCAATCCCGAAGGGTATCAGCCCGGTAATGATCTTGCTGAAAAAGCGCCCCGAAGCACGGCCAAACGTCACCGGCCGCCCTTCGAGGTCGGTCACAATCAGTCCAAGCGCCTTCTTGCCGAGCGTGCCTTGCCACGTTGAGCTTTCACAATAGGCGTAATACAACCAGCCACCGACGATCGCGATGCTTATAATCCCGAAATACATGCCAATAATTCCCATCCCCAACAGCCCTACCACCGCGTGGGGCGGATCACTCACGTCCATGTTGTGCATCGCCCCCAGCGCCCCCGTCAGCACCAGGATAATCAAGACGATGGCGCAAACCGGAATGCCGAGTATCAGACTATCGATAACGTACGCGACGAATCGCAGCCAGAAGCCCGCGTAATCCGTCACCGCGCCGGCCGGGCTCGCTACCGGCGTAGTGCCCGTGTACATGGTCGGCTGCGCGCTCGCCTTGAATTCCACCGGCTGCCCGCAGGCCGCACAGAACGTGCTCCCCGGGTCCACCGCTTTACCGCATTTCGAACAAAACATATAAACCTCCGAATAGACGCTGGGTAGGCGGAACGTGCTCGCCCGCTACGGGTCTGCCCGCAGCGCGCGTAGCATCCGTCCCTCTAGTTGACGGAGTTTCCGCACCTGGAGCAAAACGTGTTGCCCCCGTGCGCCATGGGCTACCGCCCGCCCAAACTCCGTGCCGATGCTACGTGCCGCGTCGAAAATGGTCAACAGCCAAGTAAAGGCAACAACGCAGGACAGAGAGATCGCATTAGCTACCTGCCTTCGGCAGTTTGTACTGGCTCAGAATCATCCGGTCCAACGTGCGATCCGACAAGATTCTCCGAAGATAATTCATCGCTGTCGCTGTGGGTGTGACGGGATAGCGAGCCTTCGGCCTCGCTGCGCGCAACGCCTTCAAAATCGCCCGGGCACAATCGTCAGGAGTGGTTTTCGCTTTGGCAGTCTCTGCCGTCCATATGTTTTCGAAACCAGTCTTGATCGCTGCGTACGGCCCGGGCTGGCGATTGATGTAGGCGCCGGAAAGCTCGCGCGCCGCGTTTTCCATGCCGCTGGGAATGATTCCCGGCTCGATGAGTATCACCTGAATGCCAAACTGGGCCAGCTCCAGCCGCCACGCATCGCTGATCGATTCGAGCGCGAATTTGCTGCTGCTGTAGGCGCCGAACAGTGGAGTGGAAACTTTGCCGGCGACCGAGCTCATGTTCACGATCCGGCCGCGGCCCTGTGCGCGCATCCCCGGCAAAACGTGCTGGGTCACCCGTACAACTCCAAACACATTCGTTTCATATTGCCTGTGCAGATCGGCCAGAGAAATTTCTTCCATCGGCGCAATGAACCCGATTCCGGCATTGTTCACCAGGACGTCGATCGTGCCCGCAGCATCCTGCGCAGTTCGTATTGCGCGGCTTACCGAATCGTCGCTAGTAACATCCATCTCCAAAGCCGTGAGCGCCAGCTTCCGTTGCGAAGCCTCACTTTGAAGCGACGCAAGCCTTCCGGCGTTGCGCCCACCACCAAAAACGCGATACCCATTGGCGGCAAGCATCATTGCCGTGGCTCGCCCCAGCCCATCCGTCGCGCCCGTTACCACCGCCGTCTTCAACTTGCTCGGATCATTCTCGGCAGACATTGCTACCCTCCGCAAAACTCTTCAGCTCCTGTACGCGTTGGAACATCCCCTTGCCGGTTGTATGGCATCACTCTATCGACGTGCGAAATCTTCGATAATGAGCTTGCATCCACTTTGTTGGCGAACCATCTTTACATCGAAGGTCGAGCAATTCGTATATCTGCTCATCACAAAGCGTTAGAATGACCTTTCTTTGCGGCATTGAATCGTTCCAGACGGAGTTGATTTTTCTCTGAATGCCTTCCGATGGAGCTCGACGTGTCACGATCACTCCAAGTCGCCCGATCCTGTCACCTAGGTAAGTTGCTGTTTGATTGATGTGAGTAGAATCAAGCCGGGTCGTATTCTTTGCCTCAGACATGATGACAATTCCGTCGTGATTCGTACGAACGTAGTCCCAAAAATTCTCGTCGGAATCGTTCGTAAACATGATGTCTCTTCGTTCGGTCCCCTCGATTGTCCGGACTTCGGGTTGGCCGTCGATCAGTTCGGGATTGAAAAGAAAGTTTAGGATCTCAAGCATAAGCCGCTGATACTCTCCGGCCTGTTCGTGGCCAGGCTGGAGCGCGGCAAGCTTCATTTTTAGAGACTCCGCTTCTTTACATGCGTCTTCATCAATGTAACCAATTGCTGGGCGAGCCTCAGCTACGAGCTGCTCGCGGGACCGAACGTAGCGTTCGACTAATCCAATGTCTGCGCGGGTCACAATTACGACCTGGCGCTTTGCCGCAAGGGTAGGCGACCCGTCTATTGAAACCGCACCCGTAGACCTCCGGGCTGCTTTCCGTTTTGCCGAAAAGGTAGGCACTAAATTCAGTCCGAAGAAAATCGTCATAGTTAATCCACGGCAGAACGCGTACCAAGCGGCGGGGAACCAGCAAGATTCGGGACCCGTCTACCTCGCTCACTGGCAAATCAGCGTGGAAATCCTCCCATTCTTGAGAATTTTCATTATAGATGTGATTGACGGGTACGTCCTTCTTGAGTTCTATACGCCAGATGGCACATTGCCGTTGCGTGTATTCGATAAGAAATCTTTTCAGCACGTTGGCCGTAATATCGCTTACCCGGTCAGAGCCGATCCCCGCGGACACTAGCTGCATCTCTTCCACATGCCGAATTCCGCGCTCTTGCAAGCTCGGAGAGCCTTGTAGCGTCTCCACGATTAACCCAGCTAGATGAGCCCCTACTCCCGAGCCTCGTTTACCACTTTTGGTGTAGCCGAGACCGACCTCCGACACCTCAGGAAAGTCTAGAATCCGCTTTGCTTCGCCTAGTGCCGCGCGTTTCACAGCTGCCATTCCCGCACCAAATGTACTAAGAAGAAGTTGGTGTAGTCTCCGGTACTCAGGGTCACGGCTCTTGTACAAAAGGAATGGATCTATGCCAACGGGCACATCTATACCTATTCTTGGAATTACGAAATCGACGTCATATTGGGAAACACCAGCTATTAGCGGAGCACGAGGGTCCGATCGGTTCATGGCTTGTCCATTTCGAGATACGCTTCCACTGTCTCACTATCCAATTGCTCGAAGTTAAAGTATTCATCCAATGAATCTCTATATCTCGAGAAACACGAACTACTAACCTTCCCCTCGACATAACTTTCCACCCTTTCCTTGCTCGGGTAATTCTTATCGTCATCCTCTTCCTCAACAGCCTCTTCATCGAAAAAGTACGTCAAAGCTCCGATGACGGTTTCGGCCTTCTGAAGCTTCCTTCTCAGGCTTTGGATGCGTTCCTCTAGATGCTTATCAAATCGGGCGAGGCTATCTCGAACCGATCGGATGCTGATTAGTACATCCGGGTAGTTGGGATTGTCGCCGGCCGCAACGAATTCCTTAATTCGATCCAAATGAATGTCGCCTGTGACGATTGCTTTTGCATCTCGAATGATATCGTTTGCGCAACCCATGATGAGGTCGGTTACTGCTAACAAGGCTTTGCCTTTGGCCAGCTTGTCGATCTCCTCATAAAAGCCCTCGGAGTGGTCCGATAAGACAGTACAGCGTTTAGCGATTGAAAGCGTTTCGTCGACGCGGGCTTGCAAAACGTCGATCGCTTTTCCAAATTCAATGAGTTGACGATCTCTCCTATCTCTGAGCGCTTTCTTCGTCTGGCCGGACGTTGTCTTCGTTGATTCGTTAACCTGTTTTGGCTTATTTCCTTCCATGCGGATCTCCTATCCAGCGGGAAGAACAGTGCCACGAAACGCTTCCGACGCCCCATCCAGCGGATGCGGCAAATTTACTTATTCTGTCAGTCATCATATTTCAACTGAACTAAAGTAGTCTAGGCGGGCCGCTATCTGTGCGTGCCAACACAACATCCTAGACAGGTGAGGTGCACCTTCGGCGAGCTGCTAGAGCTGGAGATGAGCCGATGGAGGGAGCGCCATGCACCGGTTGTAGCTTCACAGTAAGATTGATTCACAGATTCTTGGGGATCGAACCGAAGGCTAGCGCACTCTGAAAAAGCCCCACAAAATAAAAAAGGCCCGCAAACTCTTTCGAGCTGCGAGCCTTTTCTTAAGTTGTAATCCCTGGCGGCTACCTACGTTCCCGCACCGTTACCAGTGCAGTATCATCGGCCCAGCGGGGCTTAACTGCCGTGTTCGGGATGGGAACGGGTGTGACCCCCGCGGTAATACCACCAGGAAACTCGTATGAAGCGCTGCGGCCCGAGGCACAACTCATCCCCATCCTCGTAGGCCAGGCTTCAAAAATCCTGGGTTTTTTGTTTTGACAGTGAAGGAAGTTGGCTACCACAGATTTTGTGTGCTACTGCGCTTAAAGTTGTTTCTGAAAATTTCGAGATCCAACTCCAAGCTTGCAGCTCACGATTCTGCTGATTCGAGCGACACGCTGGGAAAGTTTTATGGTCAAGCCGAACGGCCGATTAGTACGGGTTAGCTACACGTATTGCTACGCTTCCACTTCCCGCCTATCAAGGTCGTAGTCTTCGACCGGCCTTCTTAGATGACCGCAGTCATCTTGGGAGACCTTATCTCGAGGCGAGCTTCTCGCTTAGATGCTTTCAGCGATTATCTCTTCCGGACTTCGCTACCGAGCTATGCCACTGGCGTGACAGCTCGATCACAAGAGGTCCGTCCATCCCGGTCCTCTCGTACTAGGGACAGCTCCTCTCAAGTCTCCTGC
>Ga0182018_10003526_pt1 | contig 13984 bp, 13 predicted proteins | sample 812P2MmetaG_FD_120490 | JGI IMG/M metagenome (GOLD analysis project Ga0182018, IMG submission 120490) | Permafrost microbial communities from Stordalen Mire, Sweden - 812P2M metaG | ecosystem: Environmental > Terrestrial > Soil > Wetlands > Permafrost | place: Sweden: Stordalen | collected...
CTGATTCACATGTCCGCGCCGACTCGCAGACCACGCGACTGATTGACCAGCCACGCCGGCACGTTAAGTGGGCCAGCCGAGCAATCTCTCCTAGTTCGGTAGACCTCAAATCTCGATTACGTAACCATCGGGGTCCTTGATGTAACCATAGGGGATTCCCGGTGCATGCTCGCCCTTGTCAACCAAGGAGCCCCCAGCCGCGATGGCTAGGGAGATGCAATCATCAAGCTGGCCTCTGTCCTTGACCGTGATGCCGAAGTGTTCGTATCCGCCGCTGATACCAACTCGGGCCTTCTCCTCATCAGAGACGGCAAGATGCAACGCGAGGTCGTCACGCCTGTTCGGCGAACAAAGGAAGAGGATGTCACCGTCTCGAAAGTCGATCTCCATGCCGAATACGTCCCGGTAGAAGGAGGCTGAGCGATCGTGGTCGGCAACCAGGATATGAACGTGCCGTATCCCTAGAGTCTCGACTGCCATTTCAGTACCTCCGCCAGGTGTCGCTGCACATGTTTCCTACCAGTCTTGGGACCCAGCCGCCGCCGTGGCTGTGAGCATCAGCCACGAGACCCCGGGCAATAGTCGAAGGCGTGAAGGCGCCCGCCGATCTCGCTACCATCCGGAGCATGTCATCCCGGCTCGATAAGAGTTGGTTGGTGTTGGCTAGCCACCAGACGGCGGATGCCAGCCGGTGCGTAGACATCTTCTCGCGGCCCAACAGCACCTTTGGTTTTGAGGAGTTCCGCCGCGATCCTGAGGACATGGGCGTGTGGACTCCCGTTGGCTACTACTCGGATCGTGAGTTTGCGAGCGAGATCGACGCGGTTCAGGCCGCTCGGCAATCTGTCTCTTGGGTCGCTCAAGTACTCGATTCCCCGCGGTGACCGAGCACGTGTTCTAAGCAGGGCTGATCAAACCGGGCACGGAGCCGGGCCAGTCAGCCAGATCGGTGCAAGGGGATCGTGTCTCTGAGCTGCTGGAAATGGTGCCCGAGGGCCGGTCGGAGCGGCTGCGCGACTACTCGCCGTGGAGGCGTTCAGCCGAGTGGTCCTGGCGCGACATGGATCACGATCGCTTGGCACCCTTGAGCGGCGTTCCACAATCGCTGAACCAGCTACCCGACTCGTTCTTGGCCTCGGCAATATGGATGACTTGATCGATCGGTTGGCCTTGCGAGACAACGGTCGCGTCCATGTAGAAGGTGTTGGGACATCGTCGTCGTAAGCCCACCGCGCGTGTAGTCATAGGTCGACGGCCCGGTGACCGCCTTGACCGTGACAGCGGCGCTGGGATCGGTCAAGGTCGAGAGAAACGATCGACACTCATCGGTGCCGTAACGGTCGATGACGGCGGCATTCAATGATTTCAGCTCGCTGTTGACGTTGCCGGTGGCCCGCCTCGGGTGACGCGCTTGCCCCCCTCATTCATGGGCACGTCGAACATGACGAACGTCAGCCGCGCTTGCCTGTATCGAGGGACTTGCGCTGTCGATTGGTTGGTGTGCGTACCGGCGCGCGGGGTTTCCTGCGGGATGGCTCGGTTCTAGTCGTGGCATCGGTCAGATTAAGGCGGTAGACGGTGCTTTCGAGGTTAGGCAGGATGTCGGTGATGTCGATGTCGCCGTTGAGATATCTAATGAGTGCACCATTGACCGCGTTGGTCAGAATCATCGTTAAGTCTTGGGCAAAGGTTGGATCGAGTTTGTCTGCGTAGAGTTGGCTGAGTGGTCCTACTGCGGCGTAGCCCTGTGATTGGAGACGTTGCCCTCCGGTCGTGTAGCGAGCTCGCACGAACACCTGCAGCATGGTCGGGTGCTGTTCCCAAGGCTCAAAGACCTTGTGAAGGATATGGATAAGCGCCTCGGCCAGTGAGGGGTCATCTGAGGGGTCCTGGATCGTTTGGTATACATGTTCGTTCATCCAACGTTCGACGGCTGCGACGATGAGTTCCTCCCTGGATGGGAAGTGTTTATAGATGGTGGTCAGGGACGCGTGCGCTCGCTCGGCGACGTCGCGTAGTTGCCAGCCGTCGTAACCGCGCTCCTCGAGGAGCCCGATCACTTCGTCGAGGATGTCTTCCGGATCGCTGCGGGCCAATTTCGTAGCCACCAATTTCGTAGCCAATGAGCTCCCGTTATGGCCGGTCAGTAAGTGGGGTTACTGTATGGTCGATTCCCGAGGCAGTCAAGAAACCCGAGCGGTTCGCGGGTAGGGCATTCAGCTTGGCTGCCTTCTTTTCAGGGGGATGCCGAGCTCGGCCGGGGGTTCTGTTCTGAGGGAGCCATCGTGAGCCACTTTGGCCTGCTGGTGGAAAACGTTGCCTGGAACCGAGCAATCTTCAGTAACAACGGGTCGGCATAGATGTGACTCCTCCCAACTCGCGGCGGGCGACCGTGCGCTGGTTAACTAGCCATTGGAGCCACTGGGGCTGACCGCAATCCGTTCGAGCACCGTCGCCTCCAGGTCCATCGGCATCAACGTCGTCCCGATGAAGCTCTTAACCGCTGGGTTGGCAGCGTTCGTCGCTGGCATCGGCGGCGGCATGTTGGCGATTACCCTCGGAGTGGCGAACATCGGAAACTATTCGACCCTTGGGGCCGAAGTCTGGCTTGTTGTCTTGGTTACCCAAGGTATTCGGTCGAACGTCGCAGCCCTTTTCGCTGGGTTGAGTACGACTCTGGTTCTCGGAATCTCTCAGGTCTACCTACCAAAGTTCTTCGGCCACTTCACTGCAGTTGCGTTCGGTTTGGGTGCGATAGCGCTGATTAGCTCCCTGAAGGTGTCCTCACGACACAGATTCGGCAGTTCCGTTCGGTTCTCGCTCGGGTGCGCACCGCAACAGCAGCGTTGTACACGTGGCTCAAGATCACGAGTTCGATCTACCTCACCACCTTCGTTGTCCTGATTGTGACTGCGCAAAACGGACTTGCGATGGTTCGCGTCAGATCGAGCACGCGCATATCCGCCAAGTGATCGGACACAAAGCGATGAATGAGGTGGCACCTGGAACCATCAGGGATGGTGCGACACCTTGGTCGTCTGCGCCTCCATCGATGGGTGTGAGCCGAGAAACACAGCCCGCGCAATGTCGTCTCGAGCGAGGAGGTCCCGCGTGGGACCTTCGAACCGTACATGGCCCTTCTCCAAGAAGACAGATCGATCGCACAGCTCGGCGGCAATGTTGAGGCTCTGCTCGACCACGACGAGTGACACTCCAAGCGAGTTGACACGGCGCACTAGTTCCAAGAGCTCGGCGACCACTATTGGGGAAAGTCCGATTGACAGCTCGTCGATGCACAACACCTTTGGATCAAGCAACAAGGCTTTCGCAAGAGCAAGCTGCTGCTGCTCGCCGCCCGAGAGCGTTCCCGCCTTCTGGCGCCGGCGGTTGCCCAGCACAGGGAAGGTCGTGAAAACGACGTCAAGCCGCTCTCGGAGAGACGCCGTGCTGAGCCGGGCCGCTATGGACTCCATCTCGAGGTTGTCGGCCACGGTCATATCGCCGAAGATGGCCCGGCCGCCGACCACCAGCAGCAGCCCCGCACCCGGGAGCTGCTCAGCCGGCCGGCCCGTGATGTCCTCACCGAAGTACGTGACCGTCCCGCGGGCAGGACGCTCAAGGCCAGCAATCACTCGAAGAAGGGTCGACTTGCCCGCGCCGTTGGTGCCGAGCAACGCCACTGCCTCACCCTCCCGCACCTCCAACGAGATGCCGAACAGCACCTGCAAAGGCCCGTAGGAGAAGTCGATGTCCTGGACTCGCAACGCGAGCGGGTCGCTTCCTACCTGAGTCACGACGCTGATTGGCGGAATATCGGATCAGGAACCTGCCAGCACGTGCACGACGAGTGGTAGTACACGGCGCGCCACTCGGCCACGCCGTACGACCGCCCAGCCGACGCAGTCGAGAAGTTGATCGGCGCGAACGGATAAGGAAACTCAAGGGTTCCGACCTTGTGCATCGACGAGATCTGTGCAGTGGGTGTCACCGTCGACGCGTGGTTCAGCAACGCCTGCACGAACCACAGGTATGAGCACACCACGCCGCCATAGCCATCGAGCTGCTTGTAGACGCTCGGCTGGCCGCCTGCGGCATAGATTGCGTTACAGGTCTTGGTGCCCCCCGAGGGCTCGAACCCCGGAGTCGTCGCCTCGCCGTAGCCACCCTCGACGATGTTGATCGTCCCGTTGAAGTTAGTCGGATTGGGCGCGTCGGGGCCGGTGAAGTTCGAAGCAGCCGCCGCGCTGTCTGTGAACACGTAGTGGGGCCTGTAGTTCTGTTGCTGCGCCACCTGCGAAAAGAGGCCCCAATCGTTCACACCCACCTCGGTCACGTCTGTCACCCCTGCACTCTTGAACGCGAGGACCGCCTGCTCCATGGAGGCAGGGGTGTCCGTCTGGCCTGCTGGGCATCCAAGGTTGAAGTAGTCAACGGATTTGGCGGGGACCTTCGCCGCAGCGAGGGCCGATTGCTCAATGCTCAGGACTCCCGCGGAGCACGTGTGATACATGACACCAAGCTTCTTGAATCCCTTGGCTGCACTGAAGTAGCCGAGCTGGCGCAGCGCCAGAATCCCGGTGCGGAATGCCTGCTGCGCGTTTCCCCCAATATCGAGGGCATACCGGCCGAAGGTCGTCAGATCATCAGGGGTCAAATACGACGAGGCAAGCAGAATGTGGTGCTCCGGGATGCAGGCGCTGTCGCCGACCTCGGTGAGTGCGCCGCTGTCGAGCACGATGTAAGGGTGCGCCGCGGCAATAGTCAGACACGCCTGTTGTGCGTTCGCAGCGTCGACCGGGTTCACTTCGTAATAGCTCATCACGATCTTCCGGCACCCGGCCCCGCCTTCGCTGTTGATCTTTTTCGCCACCAGGTTGTAGTCGGCTTCTTGTTGCGTGGTCGACGGAACACCCACAGTGGCATTAGTGAGCGACCCACCGGAGACGTCAATGATGGAGGCCGCCACGTTCACTTGATGCGACGTGATGCCCGAGGCTGAACCGGACGGGCAGGAGGCGGTGGTGGCTGCACCTGCGGGTGCGGCGACATTGCTGCCCAAGGCAGACGATCCGACCAACAAGCCTGTGGTCACCATCAAGACGACGACGCACACCGACACTGCCCGCTGCGTCCACGTCCCGAGAGACAGGGATTGGGTCACAATGCTTCTCCTTATGTCGAGACGATCCCGGCTCGGCCGGGGTCGCGGACTGACTTACTGCCAGAACGGGAAATGGCCGCATCGTCGGTTCCGAGGTAGCTGGCGATGACGGCAGGGTCGTTGCAGATCTCCGCTGGTGTGCCCTCGGCAATGACCCGGCCTGTCTCCATGGCGTAGACCCGGTCGCAAAGGCCCATGAGCAAGGGCATGTCGTGCTCGATGATGAGTACAGAGCAACCCAAGGCGTCACGGATTCTCCGCACCAAAGGACTAAACGTCTCAGCCTCACGCTGGGCGACGCCTGCGGTCGGCTCGTCGAGCAGCACGACGCGAGGCTCGGCGGCGACCTGCACCATGAGGTCGCAGATTCGGCGCATCCCGGTCGAGAGCTCGACCGTGAGCGCATCCGCCCACGGCGCCAGCCCAAATGCGTCCACGAGCTCGGAGGCACGGCGCCGATCGGCCCGTTCGGCGGAACGGGACCACGGAGCCCCGACCAGCGCCGGGAGCAGCCTTGTCCGCGAGTGATGCGCCAGCGTGACTTGCACGGTCTCGGTCACGGTCAGACCGGCGAACAATGCTGCATCCTGGAAACTGCGGGCGAGTCCATGCCCGGCACGGATATAGGGAGGACGTCCGGCGACCTCGTGGCCGAACACTCGTACGGAGCCATCGTCGGGACGTAGGAACCCGCTGATCACGTTCATGAGGGTCGTCTTGCCGGCTCCGTTTGGGCCAATCAGGCCCACGATCTCCCCGGACCGCACATCGATGTCCACATCCCAGAGCGCGGTAATCCCTCCGAAGTGCACAGATACCCCTTGTACCTGCAACGGTGGAACGGTGCCTGGTGAGGCGACGACGCTAGGGCGCACGACGCGCTCGGGGAATATTCGGTTCGTTAGGGCGTCGATCTCATCAGCGTCGTCAACCGGTGCGACCGGACTCGGAGTTTGAGGCTGAGTCGACGATGGACCCTGTCTGTGTGCGGCGCGTACATTCAAGAACTGCTGCCAGCGCTGCTGGACCACTCCGGCGATCCCGTTCGGGTACGACACCATGACGCCGATCACGCCGACGCCGCCGAAGAAAAGAAGAAAGCCTTCGTTCTGACCGAGCGATCCGAAGAGCCCGCTGACATGGGGCCCGACGAAGAAGGTGCCCATATAGAGAAGAACGGAGGCCGCCACCGCACCGCCCACTGAGCCGATGCCCCCGATCACGGGCAGCGCCAGCACGGCGATGGAGGCATCGGCAGGAAACTGGTCCGGGGTGAGACTCTGCCATGCAAGTGCCCAGAAGACGCCGGCGGCCGCAGCGATGAAACCCGAGAGTGCAAGTGCTCTGAGCTTGACGGTCGCTGCCTTTATCCCGAAGGACGCACTGGCCGGCTCGTTATCTCGCACGGCGAGGATGACTCGCCCCGCGGCAGATCGTCGCAATAACCTCATGGACACCAAGGTGAGCACGAGAGTTCCGAGCACCGCATAGTACAGATCGAGGGGTCGGTTCAGATGCCCCACCCCGGGGAGCAGGGTGGTCGGATTGACCAACGTCGTGAACGGAGTCGGCCCGACCAACGAGGTCTGTTGGAAGAGCCAATCGGGTGCGATCACCGCTAGCCCAAGTGTTGCCACGGCCAGCGTCAGTCCCCGCACTCGCAGTGCTGGAAGTCCGATCACAACTGATACCGCGGCCCCAGCCAGTCCCGTCACAATGAGTAGATCCACCACGTTCCAGCCAGCGCTCCCAGCCCACCGCGCGGTCAAAAAAGCACCGATACCAACGAGGGCGAAGCTGCCCAAGCTGACTTGCCCCGCCCATCCGACCAGGATGGTCAATGACACTGCGACGAGCGCGTATACCAGCACCAGAAGAAGGAGAAACTGGTTTCCCGACGAGGCGAAGTACGGCAGATGTGGAAAGAGCGCGGCCAGAACGAGCGCGCCCACCCCCAGGCCTCGGGGTGCCCATCGCGTCCACGGCACCCCTCGTAGCCTCTCCGGCACCCGTACTCCCGGCAATTCTGGTACGGGCGCGCCCGTCACAGCGAAAACCCTGCTGATCGCCCGACCCCTCACAAGGACGATGACCAGGATGGCGACGAACACCCAAAGCTCGGCAGTCCCCGCATTCTGGGTCTGCGCGACAACGATTTGGTAGATGAGGCCCAGACCGATTGCTCCGCCCACCGCGGCTGGGAATGAGACAAACGCTCCGCAGGCTGCTGCGCCCAACGTCAACATCAGCAGATAGGGCCCCAATGCTTCCGCGTTGAATGACGCTGTTGTCGGTCCGTTGAACACGGCCGCCAACGCGGAAAGGCCTCCGGCCAGTCCCCAAACGATAAGGCTCACGCGGGTAGTAGAGATGCCGCAAAGACGAGCGGCATCGGGATTGCTCGCAGCCGCCCGGATCTGCTTGCCCAACCGGGTCCATTCGAAAAATACGGTTAAGCAAACAAGGAGCACCGGAACGGCAATCAAGGTCAGGATGGACATCCCGGTCAGCACCACGCCGCCGACCTCGAAGTGGGAAGTAAACGGTTGCGGGTACCCCGCCTCTGAACGAGGGGTCAGTCCGGGGATGTAAGTGAGGGCCAAGAGCACGTTGCCCACGCCGACGGTGAGGATCAAAAGACGAACCGTTGATTTGGACCGCTTTCGCACCACCGACACGATGAACCGCTCGACGACAAGGCCAGTGGCAATCCCTACTGCCAGACAGACGATCAGCGCCGACCACCAGTTCCAATGCCAGTCGAGCACGGTCTTCGCCAGCAGGAGAGCCGAGACGGCGCCCAGTTGGGCAAGGGCGAGGTTCAAGAATCGGTTGGCCTTGTAGACGAGAACGAAGCCGACGGCCAAGAGGCCGATGATCATTCCGTTGATGAGACCCAGAACAAGGGTGCCAGAAGTCACGGATCCAGCTGCCAGCGACTACGAGGTGTTGCTCCTAGCAGTTCGGCCGGGCCGGGAGCACGCCAGGGTGCCCCGAACACTACGAGAGTCGTGTCACGGCGAACGATCGAATCGACTTCTCCGCCGTCTTTCAAAGGTGCCCCCATTTTCGCCTCGGCCTCGAAAACAAAGAGACGGTCACCTGAGCGTGCTGGGACTCCGGGAGCCTGCTGACTTCCGTGAGTCTCGTTTGTAGGCAACTCGACCGCGACACCAAGCGCGGCCCCGTCACAACAGGGCCCCCCAACCCGTTGGCGGGCGCAAAGGCTCTTGTTCCAAGAGTCCACACCCCCTCCCCGGGACCACACTCAAGTAACAACCCACCCCACTAGGGTCGGACGCGACTGTAAGGCCATTACTGCGGGGCGTCAATGCGAGAACCGAGGGTTGCAGGAGAACTTGCCGGCCCGACGACTCCATGCGAACTTCCACCCAGACGAGGGGTGCCGCTAACGCATCAATGCGTCGATGCTGTCGAGGTCAGGTGGGGAGGTCGGCGGTCTCGGCGCGCGCGTACATGTCGGCGGCGTCGCCGGGGTGGATCACTTCGGTGTCGACGAGGTGGTCCACGGCCGCCTTGTACTTGGCGAACCAAGCGGCGTGATCTGGGTACAACGACCGAACCTTCTCCACCGAGAACGGCGTGCTGTAGCCCAACCCGAAGGGAGGTCCGCCGGGTTCGGGTTCCGCCCGGTGCGTACCGAGCGGCGCCTCCAGGTCGGGCCAGCGGATGCCGCCGATGGCGTTGCCGTGGTCGTCGCGGGCGAATGCGGGGTCGTCGGTTCGGCGCTCAATGCGTGGCTGACGGGGAGGTGCCTGTCCGCTGTTGATCCACTGGTGCAAGGAGTGGACGGCTCCGCGCTTGGCGGCGGCAAAGCAGATTTCGGAGTGCGGGATGCCAGCGAGGGCGCGGTGCTCGGCGAACTCCTCGGCGGAGAGCGTTCCGGCATGGCCAGCGCCCGCGATCTCCCAGACGCGGACGTGATCGCTATCGGACTGGGTGTTCGGGTAGCAGTCGATTGCCTCGGCCTCGGAGTTCAGGACGATGATCGGCGTGATGAGGTCGTCGCGGAGCAGGTACGTATTCCAATCGAGGAGCGCGAAGGGGTTCGGGCCCCCCATTCGGGGCAGTGACTCGAGTGCCGTCGCTGCGTCGAGGGCGCACGGGGCGTTCGGGGACACCGTGAGCAGGAACCCGTCGAAGAAGGAATCGAGCGGCTGCACACCGTTGAAGTAGGTCATGAGGCGTGCGCCAGACTGCGATCCACCCGTGGCAACGACGTGGCTTACCGCGAAGCCGGGCAACGGATCCGGATCGCCGGGCCGATTCGGCCCCAGCAGCTGCGCCGCTTGGGTGAAGATGTCGTAGGAGTAATCGTCCCCCGGATGTTTCAACGACCCGTACCGCTGCGGGTCATCGGCTTTGAGCGCCGGCATCTGGAACCCGGTCCCCCCGGAACCGCCGGCTCCCTCCACACCGATCCGCTGCGCAGAGACACCGGCGAGGACGAATCCGTCCTCGACCAGGCGCGCCGCACTCCTGGCCGGCTCGAAAATCTCGCCAGCCGAGACGTTGTTCCAATTGACGACCACGGTGCCGTTGAAGCGCGCCGCGTCGCTCGGACGCAATACCAGAAGACGGGTGCGAAAAGTCTGCTGCGACGACCGTTCGGCCGCCCATCGGCCGTCGGCCCGGTACTCGGTAGCGCTCCCGGCAAGCCGGAAGCCGCTGGCCGTGCCCTCAATGAACCACTCCTCCTCGATCGCGCCGACCTTCTCGACAGCCCCGGCGACCGAACTCATCGCGGGCCCGTCGACCGGGCCGGTGAGCGTTGCCATTCCGCACTCCTATTTCAGAGATTGACCGCCAGCATGTCACGTGATCGCCGACATCGTCGGGGCGGGCGTACGAAGTCGTCATCGCAGCCGCGGTGGAGATCCCTCCAGGAGCAGGTGTGTCCACCGCGTTCGACACTCAGGACCTAGACCCTAACAAGCGCGCCTGCTTGCGGAAGGAGGCACGGTAGTCCAAGCGATCAACTGTTTCGACATCGGGAGTGACCGGATGCGGATCGGCTCTTTCACCGGCCCTGAGGGTCATCTGCTCGAGGTGTGGAGCGCTGAGCTGGCGCCAGGGGAAATCGGTAGCGTCTCCGAGCATGGCGGTCGTACAAGCAATCCGGACCTGAGGCCATCGTTCCAAGACTTGAGGCAAAGTTGCCGCCTAGTGAGTCGTATCGATTCGCAGGGTCGACCGAGCGGGTTCGACAATGTAAGAAAGGCCGTCGCCCTAGTGGGGTCGGCAACCAGCAACGTCTAAATGCGCGGAGGGATTGGTGATCGAACGTGAGTGAAGGAAAACGGGTTGTCGTCATAACCGGCCTCGGCGGGATGGGCGAGGCTGTGGCTCAGAGACTGGGCTCGGGTTCGACTCTCGTGCTGGCCGATGTGAGCGAGCCGACGCTTCGCAACGCTGCAGACAGTCTGCGGTCGGTTGGGTACGACGTGATCGAGCATGTGACCGACGTGTCAAACGAAGACTCTGTGGTATCTCTGGCTGAGGCCGCCGCTGGGCTTGGTCGGGTGGAGGTAGTGGTTCACACCGCGGGAGTATCTCCGGTACAGGCGTCGGTTGAGGCCATTATGCGCGTTGATCTACTAGGAACAGCGTTGATGTTGGATGCCTTCGCAGCTACGATCGCACCGGGCGGGTCGGGCGTCTTCATCTCGTCCATGGCGGGTACTTTGGGCCCACAGGATCCCAACCTGGAGCGCCGATTGGGTGAAGTGCCGACCTCCGCTCTGCTCGATCTACCCGAACTCTCGCATGACGCAATAACGGATCCCGGAACGGCATACAGCCTCGCCAAACGCGCCAATCAGATTCGCGTGCGATCTGCATCCCGGGCCTGGGGGCGTCAGCACGCCCGAGTTAACTCGATCTCTCCCGGTATCATCGCCACCCCGATGGGTGTCGCAGAGCTCGATGGGCCGAACGGTGACTTCATGCGAGCAATGGTCGCCGGAAGCCCATCTGCGCGGCTCGGGACACCGCACGACATTGCGGCCGCCGTCGTGTTCCTAACTGGCCCACACGCCACATTCATTACCGGCACGGATCTCTTGGTCGACGGTGGCGTCGTGGCGTCGTTACTAAGCCCAACTGCCTAGCCTGAACGGTCGGAGCCCCTTCGGCTGAGCGACGGGCTCCGCTCACTGGCGGGACATTGGGAAACGTCCAATCCCGGCCTGGGGCGCGGTGCCTGAAGGTCCTGAACGACGAGACGACCCGGTCGCCGCTATCGCCCGATGGTCGAGGTGACGGCGACCCGGATCTGCGACGTCAAGTTACCCAGGTGATCGGTCCTGAGGCCATTGACTGGGAACAGTAACCACGGTACTCTCCCGAGGGACGCTCGGCTCCAAGCCTTGCGGTGTTTGGTGCGGGCGCCCCAGATTGGGGGATTCGTGCCAGGTCCGATGATCACAACGGACTGTCATATTGCTCCACCGCTTTCGCTCATGGAAGAGCTTCCGGAGTCGTATCGGCGCTACTTCAGTCATGTCGAACGGCGTGATGGTCAGACGCACCTGATCCGACCGATGCTGCGGGCCGCCGCAATGGGAATGACGGACGACAGGGTTGGTGCGCGCCCAACAATGGACACGGCCGTCGACGACGATCCGGCAGCTTTAGCTCGAGCGGCGGTCGGAAACGTGTGCCCGGAGGCTATGCCGAGCTTCGATCCGGCGGCCCAACTGGCAGATCTCGAGCGAGACGGTGTCTACGGGGCGGTGCTCATCAGTCGGATATCGGTGTTGGACGGCACACCGGCAGAGGTGGACGCGGCCTATTGCCATCTAGTCAACGACTGGTTGGCCGAGACGTGGGGTCCTTACTTGGATCGGGTCGCGCCCGGCATCTCCCTTCCTTTCACAGATGTAGACGCGTCCGTGAAGGAGCTAGAGCGGGCGGCCAAGATGGGGTTGCGCCCCGCCCTGCTCCCGGACGTCCTCTACGACCGTCCTTACCATCACGCGGAATGGGAGCCACTATGGGAGGCGGCCAACGCTCTCAAGATCCCGATCACGATGCATGTCGGCGGTGGCTCCCGGTCGGCCCCCTCACCTCATCCCGTGTACCCCGGCTTGGCCGACATCGCCTGGTACGGCCTCTGTTGTGCCATGGGGGAGACCCTGGGGTGGCTCACCTATAGCGGAGTCTTCGACCGCTATCCCGATCTGCACGTTGTCATGACAGAGGGTTACGCGGGATGGTTACCCTTCGCGATCCAATTCTTTGACCATCACTGGAGCGACAGCCGGTTACACAACCTAGGCATCGGTGCCGGGCCTGCGTCACCGAAGATCGATGCCCCACCGAGTTACTACCTGAAGCGCCAGGCTCATGCCACCTTCATGTGGGATCCGGCGGCGATCCGTCTTCGTGACATCTGCGGTCTCGACTGCCTGATGTGGGGAAATGATTATCCACACAACGAGGGGTCGTTCCCGTTTTCGGTTGAGTGGGTTGAAAAGCAGTTCGCCGGCGTCCCAGAAGCCGAGGTGGATGCCATGGTGCGCGGCAACGCCGCCCGGATCTTCGGCATCACCATTTGACTCAACACTGCGGCAACGCCGCCCGGCAGTGGTTGGCGCCAAGAATGCCGCTCGGCGTGGTGGTGCCCGGGCCTGTTTGGCTTGACCAGTAATGGAGAAGGGAATTCTAGGTGGACGCTATTCAGGTTGAGACGGCCGACGGGTCCGTTCGGGGCGCCGACGACCACGGTGTGTGGGTGTTCAAAGGGGTGCCCTACGGAGCTGACACGGGTGGCGAGTGGCGGTTCCGCCCGCCTCGCGCTGCCATTCCGTGGGTAAATGTTCGCGATTGCTTGGAGTATGGCCCTTCTTGCCCGCAGATGACCGTCGAGCAGATGATCGGACACTCCATCGGCGACGAAGGCCAGAAGATGATGGGCGTGCTTTCGGCCGAGCCGTCGATGAGCGAAGACTGCTTGGTGCTGAACGTGTGGACGCCGAAGGTTGATGCCACGGCCAAGCTGCCGGTACTCGTGTGGCTGCATGGAGGAGGGTGGAGCACCGGATCGGCGTCATGGCCCTTGTATTACTTTGACAACCTGGCTCGTCACCAGCAGGCGGTGGTGGTGGGAATCAACCACCGATTGGGAATCTTGGGTTTCTTGGACCTGTCCCATTTGGGAGAGGAGTTCGCCGATTCGGGCAACGTCGGAATGCTCGACGTAGTCGCGGCCCTCGAGTGGGTGAAGGCGAATATTTCCGCCTTTGGTGGCGATGCCGGTCGCGTCACGGTCTTCGGCGAGTCTGGTGGTGGGCTGAAGACCACAGCTTTGCTGGGTATGCCCGCCGGCCGGGGGCTGTTCCACAATGCGATCGCAATGAGCGGCTCGATGATGGCGGCCCAGTTGCCCGAGCAGGCCAGGGAGACCACCGAGGCTGTGCTTGAACACCTGGGGGTGGGAGCCGAAGCAGAGAAGTTGCAAGCGCTGGAGGTCAACCGGCTTGTCGAGGCAGAGCTGGCGTTGAACCAGCGCGGCGGTCTGATGATGGGCGGGCGCAGTCTCAGTCCCGTGTTGGGACCCAGCCTGCCTGAGCACCCCGAGGTCGCAATTCGGGCCGGGTTAGCGAGGGATGTCACGGTCGTGTCGGGTTGCACGACCGACGAAGTGCTCTCCTTTCTGGCGGCCGACCCCGAGCTTTGGCAGCTGACAGAGCAGGGCCTTCGCGACCGATTGCAACTGATGCTTGGTGACAACACGGATGCGGTGCTGCGCGCGTACAAGACCATGGAGCCCGACGAGTCACCAACCTCATTGCTGATCGA
>Ga0182018_10003528_pt1 | contig 13976 bp, 6 predicted proteins | sample 812P2MmetaG_FD_120490 | JGI IMG/M metagenome (GOLD analysis project Ga0182018, IMG submission 120490) | Permafrost microbial communities from Stordalen Mire, Sweden - 812P2M metaG | ecosystem: Environmental > Terrestrial > Soil > Wetlands > Permafrost | place: Sweden: Stordalen | collected...
AGTATGCTCGGCAACCCTCCTCGGTCGAAAATCGCTCCTCGAACTCCTGGATGGTTCGCGGGTAATCCTCCACAGCCCAAATCTACAGGTTGGGGTCGGGTGAGTCAAGGAGATACCCAGTCGGCAGGATATCGGAGCAACGGGGCCGGCTCTCCCGCAAGGGGGCGCCGGCTTTTCTTGTTGGGGGGTGCGAGGCGGGGCGGGCGTTTTCAGCTGAAACCGTGGAACCGGAACGGATACACTTGCGTAGAAGGCCCATCGGCGGGCGCTCCGTCGCCGCCTTGTTCACCAACGAAGCCCGCCGGCAACGGCGGCCTACTTCTTGGCGGAGGCCCCCTCCGCTTCGGCGGCGGCCACCAGGGCGTCCAGAGCGGAAACCTGGGTCGCGGCGGTCTTCAACTCGGAAGGCCCGGACCAGACCACCCCGAACTTGCCATCGGCGTCACGATTCTTCCAAATGCTCTCGGCGTTCCTCCGCAAAAAGGCGCGGAACCCCGGCACGGGAGCCGCTGCGTTCAACACGGCCAGATTGCGCGCGAAAACGCCTTTGAACGTCGGTGCATCGTTCCCGCAGCGGGCCGGCTCGCAGGGATCATGGAGTACGCCATCCAGGTCCGTCAGCCGCGCTATCGCCGACAACGCGATGGCCTGAGCGGCCTCCAAGGGCTTCGGATCGCCGGACTGCTTGGACAGCACGGTCAGACCGCCGATGAGCACGCCCTGATTGTAGGTCCAGGTGGTTCGATGGTTGTTTTTGCACGAGGCATCCAACCCGTCGTTCACCAGGTTTTCCGAATTGATCATGCCGGATGCCGCAAACCACTTCCATTCCCGTTGCGCCCAGTCGAAGTAGGTGGCCCGCTTCTGTGCGTCTGGCGTTAGACTCGCCAGCTTTGCGGCCACGGAAAGGAATAGCTCATTAGCGATGGCATTCTTATACTGTTTGGGCTTCTTCCACCAGATGCCGCCGCCGCAGACAGTATCATCCCACCCTCCCGACATATCGGCAAAGATGGTCTCCGCCATTGCGAGATAGCGCGCATCGTGCGTGAGCTCGTAAGCGCCCGCCCAGCCCAACGCCCACCAGCCTTCGTCGTCGTAGTACTCATTTAGAAAATTTGGAAACTTGCCGTTGGAATTGCGCTCGAACGTATTCGCCATGACGGCGCGGAAATCCGGGGTGTCGCTCACCTTCGAGTAATCATCCAGCATGGTTAGCGCGTTGGCGGCGTTCCACCACCCGGTCGTTTTCCATAGGCCCGTTTCCTGAACGTACCACGTTTGGAGGGTCGTCAATCCGGCCGCCGAATTAGCGACAAACTCCGTGGCACGCTTCGGATCGGGTGGGTTGGTCTGCGCCCAGCCGGCGCAGGGCGGGAGGAGGAGTCCAAACAGGAGCACTCTTGGCATAAGGCTATTCATAAATGGCACCCTAACAGAGGTAGTAATCCTACGCACACCCCTCGGGACCGGCTTCACTCGGACTTATCCGAGACACCGCGGCCACCGAGGCAATACTGGCCTGGTTGATATAACCCACTCACGAACAAAACGGCCGGCGAGGCACCCCACCAACCCAGTGAACCCAACACCTGGTTTCTCAGACAAGCGGCGTGCCGCGTGCCGGCTAGAAATCCACTCTCAAAGCAAGCTGTACGACACGGGCCCCGCGATCGGACGTAGCTTGACCGAACAACGAGTTCGTCTGCGCCAAGGTGGTCGTATTGAATACGGCCGACGCATTAATACCCGACCATTGAACGTGATTAAAGGCATTGTAGAACTCGCCACGGAGGTCTACTTTGGCCCTCTCGTGGATGGAAAACTTCTTGAATATGGACAGATCCCACTGGTTCTGCCCGGGTCCGCGATACGGGTACCGGCTGGCGCTTCCAATATAGCCCAGTGGGGGAAGCGAGAACACGCTCGTATTAAACCACTCGGTTCCGTTTCGGGTGCCGCGCGGGAGGTTCGGGTTGGCGGAGACATCGATTCTCTGTCCATCGCCGCCCCCGATCAGATCGACACCGGTGTTGGTGGAAAAGCTCACGCCCGAGGGAGCTCCACTGGCGAAGGTCAATGTCCCCGACAAATTCCAACCTCCCACGGTAGCCTTGGCAAACGGATTCCTCAGGTGCCGTGTGGCTTGAATCTCGTACAGCCACGCGATATTCGCGATGTAGGTGCGGTCGAAACTCGACAAGTCGTAATTAATCAGCCTTCGGCTCGCATAGACAGCCAGCCCCGAGGTGTCGGATGAGCTGTAATCCATGGATTTGGACCAGGTGAAATTCGTCTTGAATTCCAGCCCATGTGAAAATCTCCGGTTCGCCTGCGTCTGTAGCGCATAATAGTTCGAGCTGCCGACAGGCTCTCCGTAATTGATAGTCCCCAAGCCAACGTACGGGGCAAGGAAAGTATCCGGAAGCGGGTGGCCGGGGTTCGTTGCATCCTGGCTGCCGGCGAGGAACCGCTCCCCGTAGGGAAGCGTGTTCAGGCTCTGGCTCTGTAGAAGGTGACGGCCCAGATTGCCGACAAACGCTACATCGATGACGGTTGCAAAGCCGACCTCCCGCTGAACGCCGGTACTGAAACTATACATTTGCGCTAACTTGGTCCAGTCTGCCCCCTGCACACTGGAGGGGAAGATGGAATTCAGGCCGCTCAGGAACGTGGTCAGGGTTCCATAGTAGGCCGTCGGGTTATAATTGAACGGTGGCTGATTTTGCTCGGAGGTATTGATTTCGGTCTGAGGCAAAACGGAGATGCCGAAGCCGCCCCGGACCGCGGTTTTCCCATCGCCAAACGCGTCCCACGCAAAGCCGAATCTCGGCCCCGGAGTGACACGCTGCACGTTCGTCATGCCCTGTGGAACTCCGGGCTTACCTGCTATGAGCAGCCCATCCAACGGACTGCCCACTCCGGGCACAAGCGCGCCGATCAAAACCGCGGGGTACTGCACCCCGGTAACTGGATTGACCGCAACCCGCACCCCCGCCGCGTTCAGTGCAGGCTGGTAGAGCTCGGATGCGTTGGCTGGATTCCACACACTGGGGTCGAAGGCGGACTGTATATCGGAACGCTGGAACCAAGGACGCCACGTTGTAAAGCGGATTCCCACTTCCAAAGTCAGCCTCGGGGCAACCTTCCACGAATCCTGCACAAACTCTTCGAATGAGCCAGAGCGGAAGTCCGCGCCAGGTCTGGCTTCACTTTCCTGGTACGTGCCGTAAACGCCCTCAATGGCGTTTGCATAGCCGTAGTTGGTATCGAGCGGGTTGTTCACGTTCTTTCCGAACGAGAAATTGCCCGAATAATAACTAGCCTGATTACCCTTCCATGCCCGGCTGCGCGATATCGTGGCCCCGGCCTTAAAGGTGTGCTTGCCCCAGACCTTGGTGATGGTGTCGATGGCCGTGAAAATGGTAGTCGCACCGTCGATCGGGTTACGGGAATCGTAAGAAAATCCGGCCGCGTCCGGAACATCCGAAAAGCTCATTTCCGGCATGTAATTGTAGGGGTTATTGGCTGGATACCATTGCCCCAGGCCCTGGAGGCCATAGGTACTACGCTGGGCCTTGGCCAAATCCGCAGGGGTGAGCCAGCCACCAGGTTCATCCCAGTGATTCACACCAAAAGTCGTTTCGTTAATCAATGTGGGCCTGATGGTGTACAAAAGGTTGATTCCCGGGGTTTCAATGCGTTGATCGTAAAAACCTTTCATCAAACCCCAGGGCGGCCCATCCGCCACGGCGGGCGAATAGCCTTGATTGTGACTGTTGATTTGCGTGTTACGCCCGTACATCCGGAACTTCTCGGTAAACAGAAAGTCCATTCTGTACGTATACTGGTTGGCACGGTTTGTGGGACTATCCGTGAACAGGTAATTGTAGTTCCCCCCGCTGACGGCCCGGTTGTTATAGTTAGGCAACGGGAAGATGCTCAGGAGTTTCTGCCCCAACAAGCTAATCTGGCTCGCGGGAACGACGTTGCCCGGCTCCGGGGTTTTGGTTCCGGACGTGTACACCGGAATCAGGGCTCCGCCGACGGTAAGACTTTGCGAGAAATCGCCGCTGTGCTCCAAAGCCGTCGGCATCGTCAACTCTTGCAGGGAACCAGGGGCACCGTTGTAGAGGTACTGATCGTTAACGAAGAAGAATACCTTGTTCTTGAACCTCCCTGGCAGCGGGACCGGCCCGCCGACGCTGGCCCCGCCAATCACATACCGGTAACGCGGTCTGATAACTTTGTTCTTGTTGTTGAAGTAGTCGTTCGCGTTAAGGTCCTCGTTGCGAAGATAAGAATACACATCGCCGTGAAAGTCCTTGGTGCCGGCTCTGGTCGTCAAATTGACGTTCCCTCCGGCGCTGCCGCCGTATTCGGCCTGGTAGTTCGAGGTCTTCACGTTGATCTCGGATAACGTATCGATCCCCGCAGCTCCGTAAAGCTGGCCTTGGCTGGATGGGTCGGTGGCATTGACTCCGTCTACGGTCGGAAGCGAGACGCTGGCGCGCGCACCGTTCAAGGCTGAGTAAGCCTGCCCGCTGTTGCCGGCAGGCGAAGTGGGGTCGACGCCACCGGAGAGGCCCGGAAGACTCCTCATCAGCCCTGCAAAATTCAGTCCGCGGGCGAGGAGGGCTGAGATTTCGTGCTCATCCAGGTCGCCCGAGCGCTCCGCGCTGTTGGTTTGAACGGGAGTGACGTCGGCGCTCACGCTCACCGCTTCGCTCGCCGTGCCGACAACCAGGGGGAGAGACCCGACCGACCGTCGCTCACCGGCCGTGACGACGATGTCCTTCTTTTCGAGCCGCGAGAAACCGGCGACCTGAACGGAAATGGTGTAGCTGCCCGGCGCCCGGACGGCCAGAAACTCGAAGTTTCCACTGGTGTCGGACTTCCCCGTGGCGATGACAAGCGCGGTGTCCTGGTCGGTCAGGGTCAAAGTCGCCCCGGGCACGGCAGCCCCGGAGGGGTCGGTCACAACGCCGGAGATGGTGGCGCCCAACTGGGCGAGGGCCGGCATCGCCAAAACGGACAGGAAGACAGCCAACAGGAGCAAGATGGAAGCGATCCGTCTTGGCTGGTTTGGAATCGGCTGGGCGCACTTGGCCCAAGAATCAATGACTTGCGGGATAGTTCCTGGCGAAGACGTAGCCAAGTCAATTTGACGGCGCATGGTTCACTAGCCTCCCATACTAAGGGTAGCCGGAACAATAATCTGGACGCGGACCGCGGCAGGAGTATGCTAAGCGCGCATATTCGCCCACCCTACAGTATCCAAGGCCGAGAGAATTGACCAGCTAATTCATCCGGCTATCCTAAAGTCTCTGAGCGGAGTATACTACCACTGGGATGCCTTGACAATAGGTCAAAGCAACCTGTCAAGCAACCTGTCAAGGCAACCATGCGCCGCGGCGCACGACCGCGATTTCGAGCGAGCGTCGTCGCGTGAGCCGAACTCCCGTGCGCGCGAGCGGGACATGGGCAGTGCTCCACCTACTCTTCGCCGCCGAGCGCTCCCGCCGGGGCCAAATGCAGCGGAACCCGCGATCTGCTTGCTCTATGCCGCTGGGCCGGCGTCCCGGCCAGTGAATACCATCCGAAGAATCCGGCGCGCATAGGCGCGCATACAGTTGTGCGTTGTCTTTGCAGGTTCCTTTCGGGTGGTCGGGTTGTTTGGCCAGGATTGACCAACAATGGATACCATTTTTCTAAATCTCATACTCCGGCGCTTTGCTGCGACGCCCGAACTCGATGTGATTCCAGATTCGTTCATGAACGAAATAGGCCCCAATCTTCAGAACCATATCCAGCCCACTGGCACCCAACGACAAACCGCCCTTCCGCGTCAGCACAAAGAAGATCAGCCCCGTGGTCGCGGACCCGAGCAGCCGATAGCTTACGGCTTTCACGATGCTACGGGCGTTCGAATCCATAGGTGAGTGCCTTTGCAGGCATTCTACCATACCCTGATAGGCATTACTGTGATTGGGCGCTCAACGCGCATTCCGGCGGGTGCGCCAAAATAGATCCGCTCCCGTCTGTGCTGCCATTCGCCAGAGTTTGTAGCTGGGGCAGCAACGATTCTTACGGAGTCTTCGTGGCAGCGCGCTTCGCCACCACGTAATCGAACGCCCCTAGCTGACAACTGAACTTGTCCGGAGAGAGAGAAGCCGGCAGCGTTCGGCTTTTCAGCAAATCGCGTGCCTGGGCGTAGTCCGATGCCGGCACGTCCACCTGGATCTTGGTGATGCGGTTGGTCAGATTGATCAACACCAGAATCTCTTCGTTGCCCTTCTTCCGGAGGAAGCTGACGACACCGTCCAGATTGCTGTTGTCGACCCAGGTCAATTCACCGGAGGTGAGCGCGGCCTCGTCCCGCCGCATCTGGACGATCTGCTTGTACACGCGGAGTTTGGCGTTCTGTTGCCCGGCAATGCTGGTGCGACGCTGGCCCTCCGGCTTCCAGATGTCCCACCGGATGGCCACGTGGGACTGCTGTTGAGGGGCCGTCGTGTCGCCGACCTCCTCACCGTTGTAAAGGAACGGAATTCCGTCCAGCGTGAAGTCCAACACCGACGTGGCGAGAGCCGCCTTTTCGCCGAACACCACGGCCGCCCGATTCCGGTCGTGGTTGTCATTCAAGTGCAGAAAGCGCGCCCCTTGCGGAAAGGCAGCCTTCGCCTTCTCCCATTGTTGCCGGATGTGTTCCGCCGATTCGCCATTGACCACCACCGACGTCAGCGCCGCGTAGTAGGGGAAGTTGTAGCTGATGTCGAAGGCCTTGAGTTGGTGCTCCGGCACGTCCGCCTCGGCGAGCATGATCACGTTGGGATTGATTTTGTCCATGGCGTCCCGCGCCTCGTTCCAGAAATCCACCGGGACACCGCCCGCCACGTCGGCGCGGAAACCGTCCATGCCCACGTCCCTTACCCAGTGCAGCAGGTTGTTGCGGAAGTACTCGTGCACTTGCGGATTGGTGTAATCCGGCATCGGGGTGTGCCACCGCGACATGATGAGCGCGCCGTCCTTCGTGCGCTGGTAGAAGCCCGGCCTGTTCAGCAAGACGTTGTCGTTGGCGCTATGTGCGAAGACGATATCCATAATCACCTTCAGCCCTAATTTGTGGGCCTCGGATACCAGCGTTTTCAGGTCGGCCTCCGAGCCATACTCGGGATCGATCACGTCGTAATCCTTGATCTCGTACGGGGTGGAAGGGCCGAACACGGAGGGATATCCGTGCACGTTGGGCGGGCTCACATAGACGATCGTGGCGCCAAGATCGGCGATATATGGCAAATGGGCCGTGGTCGCATACAGAGTCCCTTCGGGGGTGAAGGAACGCAGCCAGATTTGATAGATGACGGCACGGTTCATGAAATCCGGAGAAGTGCGCGCATGCTGCGCGGTCACCGGACCGTTCTGGCCCAGCGAAATAAAACTCAAGGCCAATATCAGGAAACCAGATCGATTTATTTTACGCACGACGCTTACCTCCTCACGACACGATGGAGGCGCGATCCCCTAAAAAGGATCGCGCCTCGTTACAATCGCGCTTACCTCGCTCTACCGTCAGAATTGCACCGCAAGGTAAAGCTGCATTTTCCTGGGGTCGGCCGCCGAACTCACGACTCCGTAGTTCGCGCTGGTGATGCTGGTGTTGGGATCGCCCCAACGCACGAAGTTGAACGGATTATTAATATCCATGCGGAACTGCGCGTGGAGCCTCTCTTTGATGGGGAACGACTTTCCCAGGGAAACCGACTCCGATTTCTGCCACCACCCTCGCACCCAGTCCAAAACGGGAGCTATGTTGCCGAACTGGTAAGTGGGAGGAACGACAAATGCGCCCGCCGGAGCGAAATACTTGTCGACAGCCGGGTTGAAGTCGCGCGGATCGGTCGTGCCGAATATGGACACGCCAGGCACGTAATTCGCGAATTTGGCGCCATATCCCAGAACCGAGAGATTGTTGGATACGGTGAAGCTCAAGGCGTCGCCGGAGCTGTAGCGCGCGTAACCGGCGATGTTCCAGCCGCTCGCCACCCATTTCAAGACCGGGTTGTTCGACCTGAGAAACCTCTTGTTCGGCCCAAAGGGCAGTTCGTAACTCGCGTTGATCACAAAAACGAACGGCGGGGAATCGCCACTGTAGACGATTGGCCGGACGGGCGTGTACTGGTCGCTTTCGAGCGAACTCATGTTCTTCATCCAGGTAACGAAGGCCAGCAGCGTGAGACCGTTGGAGTATCGCTTGTTCACCTTGACCTGCAAGGAGTTGAAGCGCGCCCTGCCTACCGGGTCGTTTTCCGATCCGGTGCCGACCGAGGTGTACTGGGGGTAGGGCATGAGCGCTTGGGCCACGGTGTGCACATTGAAGGTGGAGAACGTGGGGAACGGCACCGGGACATTGGCAGCGGCGGCCGCGGCCGAACCCGCCGGTTGCAAGAGCAGACTCCCAAGCGAGAGGTAGCTGTCATTCACGTAGTTGAAATTGCTGCCCGCCGACAAGTGCGTCGAATGGCTCCCGATGTAAGAGACGTCGAGCGCCATGTTCTTCAACAGTTCGCGCTGGATTCCAACATTCCAAGTCAGAATCTGAGGCAGGCGAGTACCTTCCGCAAGCAGCCAGCTTATGCTTTGGCCGTTTTGGAAACTCGGCGTCAGTTGCGGGGGCAGGGCGTAGTTAGACGGGAAGCTGGCGGTTCCCCAGTTGTAGACGGGGGTGTAGTTATCCGGCGAGCTGAAGCTGGGTGATGCCGTAAAGCCCGCGGTATACCCGCCGGTGTCCGTTGCGTCGGAATAATAGATCCCTCCCGAAGCCCGGATGATGGTCTTGGGCGTCAGTTCGTAAGCCAAGCCCAGGCGCGGACCAAAACCTTTCTTCCACATCTGTTCGAATTGGTTCCCGGTGCGGCCAGCCCCACTGCCGCCAAAAACCAGCGCGCCCAAAACGCCCACGGGGTTCATGACCGAGGGACTAAAAGAACTTACTTGGCCGTTGATCTCGTAAGGCGCGGTAGCGGCATCCCAACGCAGCCCGTAAGACAGAGTGAGCTTGGAGCTCACTCGGAAGTCGTCCTGCGCGAACAGAGAATAGTGGCCGAACCGATAGCCCGTGGTGTTCGGCAGCGTGGTGTTGGCGTTTTGCAAATCTCCCAGCAGGAAACTCGCAAAGGAACTGCCCCAGCTCGTCAGGTTCGAGGAGTCCGGCTGGCTGGTCATCTGGTTGCTGAATGAAAATGATCCGGCGGTTGAGGATTCGTTCCGGCTGTTGTTTTCGAACCGCCAGTGGGAGCCCCCGAATTTAAAAGTGTGGTGTCCGCGAATCCACGTCAGACTCTCGCTGACGGAGTAGCGCGTCTCCGCTCCCACACCGTTGCTGGTGAGGCCCATGCTGATGGACGACGCGGTGCCGCCGGAAAAAGCGATCTGTGGAAATGCGCCCAGGTCGTTCGGCATTCCGGTGATGCCGAGTGCCTTGTCCCAGCCCTGCCCGACGCTGGTGTTGCTATACGGATTGACGTACCGGTCAACCCCCAAAGTGAGGTGGTTGAGCACGGTAGAGCTGACCGTGTAGTCGTGGTTGAGCCGCCAGGTTTGGCTGGTAACGGTCTGGAGTTGAAAACCTTCCAGTACGTCCGGCTCGTTGGGAAGGCCGGACACCGCGTTGGCGGTGAACCCCCAGCCGCTATTGTTGATGAGCCGGGGGCGCCACTCATTCTGGTACGTGAGCGCGATCTTCTGTTTCGTGGAGATACTGTGGTCGAGTTTCGCCAGGGAAGTGAAGGTATTGAAGAAAGGATAGGCCCCCGTGTGGTTGTACCAATTGTTGGATTCGCTCGGAAGGTTCGGGTTCGGCAGCAACGCCGTGATTTTGGCCGAAACCGGGCTGATCTGCGAGGTTGGGATGATGTTGCCGGGAAACGGAGTACGAACAAAGCTGCCATTTCCGTCCGCCCGCGTGGTCCCAGGGTCGAAGATCGGAATCTGCACGCCCGATGCGTTCACGAAACTGCTGAAATTGCCCGTCTTGAAAGCCGCTGCAGGAATGGTCTGAAGGCCTCCCGTGCCGCCCTGGCGGGATTCGAAGATGCCCTGGCTAAAGAACAGGAAAGTCTTGTTGCGGCCATCGTAAACCTTGGGTATATATATCGGGAAGCCAAACTGGAAGCCGCCTTCGTTAAGCCGCAGCTTCGGTTGTACCGGACCCTGGAAGAAATTGCGGGCGTTCAGGTCGTCATTGCCGAAATAGTCGTTGACCTGCCCATGGACTTGATTCGTGCCGGATTTCATGGTGACGGTAGTGAACCAACTCCCAAAACCGCCGTACTCGGCGTTGAAGGCGTTGGCTACCACGGCGTACTCGGCCACGGCCTCGACGGTCGGGCCATTCTCCAGGATGGCGCCGCGCCGGGCGCTAAACTCGCTGGATGGCGCGCCGTCGACAAACACCTCGGTGGCGCCCTGCAGCGCCGAATTCACGCGGCCCGACCACGACTCAGCCGGCTCACCGCTGCTCAAGGCCCCATTACTCGAAGTGTTCCCGGGCAGGAATCGCAGGTTGTCCGTGATGTTGCCCTTTTCGGCGAAGTTGAGCAGCGGCAGATCGTCGATGAACTTGGCCGAGAGATTGCTCGGGTTGGCGGTGGCCGAGATATCCAAGAGCGGCGCCTCCCCGGTGACGGTGACGGTCTCGGTAAGCGCACCGAGCTGAAGCGCAAAGTCCACCGCCAGGTTGCTCTGAGCCGAAATGAGAATCGGTTCCCGAACGGTGCTGCGGAAACCCTCCTTCTGAACAATCATGCGGTAGGAGCCTACCGGCAAATTGCCTGCCAGGTAATACCCGAGTTCATTAGTGGAGAAATCCCGTTTGCTGTTTGTCTCGATATTGACTACCTGAACTTTGGCGTTCGGAACGGTGGCTCCATTCGGGTCCTTCACCGTCCCTTCGATGTTGCCGGTGTTTTGCGCAAAGAGGATACCCGTTGCCGCAATCAAGGGCAGTACGCGGAGGAGCCGTCTGACGCTACCACCCCGCGCCGCTGGTTGAAGCTTTTCAATATTCACCTTGTTCTCCTTTTCGTCGAAGCAGTAAGTCCCTGGGGTCGATCTTCACTTAGTACGTCATTCGGAAGTTCGCTAACATAATTCCCGGTCGCGCAAATACGATAGCGTACTTGCGAAATGGTGTACTTAGTCCTGGTCGTAACGACCGAGCCTCCGAATCCAGATATTTCTAAAGCGGACGGCGTCGCCGTGATCCTGCAAACTGAGCGGCTCCTCCTCGCCATGCGGAGCGTACGCCGCCACTTTCCGCCACACCGTGGCGCCCAGTATTTCCCGATGATGGTGGACCAGGATGCCGTTGTGGATCACCGTGATATAGCCGGGCTTGACCAACTTCTCCTTCTCGAAGCGCGGAGCTTCGAACAGGATGTCGTACACGTTCCACTCGCCTTCGGGACGGGAGGCATTCACCAGGGGAGGCCACTGGCCATAGAGCGCCGCTGCCCCGCCATCCGCATAGGTCAGGTTCTCGAACGATTCGAGCACCTGAATCTCATAGCGCATCATGAGTTCCACGCCGCTATTTCCGCGGCCCTGGCCCTGGCCCTTTGTGCCGGCGGGGATCATCCATTCGATATGCAGTTGGCAGTCGCCGAATTTTTCCTTGGTGACCAGGCGCCCGGATCGCGGCACGATCTCGATGTAACCGTTTTCCACCTTCCATTTGGGCTCCGTGATTTGGCCCCCGCGCCCGGCGGTCACCCAATGGGAGAGATCTTTACCGTCGAACAGGACGATGGCATCCGAAGGTGGCGGAGCGCTGACCAGGGGTCCCGGCGCCACCTTCTTCGGGCGCGGCCGGTCGGCATCGTGGACCCGCCACTTTTGTCCCGGCAATCGCGGAGTGTCGGTATATCCGCGGATATCGTCGCCGGCCACCGGCGGCGCCTGCGGGGTTCCCGCCTGTTGGGCTGCCAGACTGGCGACTGCCAGGCTGCTAACCGCCAGATTGGCAACCGCTACGCTAACTACAAAGAATCTCATTAAATCTCCCTTTTGCCGGAATTCAGGACGGCCAGCCCACGGCTATCGCCCGTGGGGCGGCTGCGCCCAGTAAATCTCGATATCCTTCGGATCCTGGATGACAAGCTTCCCCTGGGTCACGGCAAGATCCATCCGTCCCGGGAAAAATGACGTGAATCGAAGGCCCTCGGGCAGGCGCAAATCGTCAACCTCAATCTCAATCGGCTTGCCAGCCGCGGCGCGATTGAGGATCACCAGCACGTGTTCCTCGGGCGAGCTTCTTAGATAGATGTACTGGTCTTTGCCGACGTTCAACTCGACCAATCCCCCGCGGCGGAGAGCCGGGTGATCGAGCCGGAAATGCAGCAGGTCGCGCATCCGATTAAACACGATGGCGGCATCGCCGGTCCGCCCTTCCGGGAGGAACGCGTTTACCGGGTCGCCCGGGAAGCCGCCGGGGAAGTCCGCGCGAATCGATCGATCCGTCCGGTCGGTTCCCGCGCCCATGGCGATCTCGTCGCCATAGTACAAATGGGGAACGCGCCGGGTAGTCAACACAAATGTCTCGGCCATCAAGAGCTTCGAAACATCGCCTCCCGCCACGGTCAGGAATCGCGGCTGGTCGTGATTGCCGGCAAAAACCACCAGCTCTTCCGGCCGTTGGTAGAGCGAATCCTGCGCCAGGATGTCCGTCAACGCAGTCATGGGCGCACCTTGCCCAAAGACGTTCTTGAGAGCGGATTCCAGCGGAAAATCCAGGATGGACTTCAGCTTGGTGTCCACCCCGTATCTCCGGACGCCACCCTGGAAGAACGATAGGACCGCGGGCGTCGGCGCAGTGATCTCGCCCGTCACCACGAAATCGGGATATTGCCGGTCGATGGCGCTCTGCCACTTCTCCCAGAATGGGCGGTCTACATAAGGATAGGTGTCTTGGCGGATGGCATCGATTCCGCTCATTCCGATCCACCACAGGGCGTTCTGGATCAGGTAATCGCTCACCAGGGGATCGGACTGATTGAAATCCGGAAGGCTGCCGGCGAACCACCCGTCGAGGGGGATCTCCCGGCGTTTCGGCCGGGCATAGGGGTCTGAGAGCGCGGCAATGTCGAAGTTGTTGCGAAGTTTCGGTGTGCGCTCGAGATCGTGCCACCACGTTGGTGTCGGCGGATCGGCCACGAAAGGATGGCGCGGGCCGCTGTGGTTTGCCACTTGATCCTGGACCACTTTCAGTCCCATGCGATGGGCGGCATCCACCAGGTCGCGGAAGTCCTGCAGGGTGCCAAATCGCGGCTCGACGGCGTAGAAATCGACGGACGAGTACCCGTGGTAGTTGGAGATTCCCGGCAGCGAGTTGCGGTAGATCGGCGTCATCCAGACACCCGTGACACCCAGTTCCTTCAAATATCCAAGGTGATCGCGGATGCCGCGTAGGTCGCCGCCATGGGTGGCTCCCACTACGGTACGGTCGGCCGGCCGGCCGAGACCGGGCGGGCTGTCATTGGAAGGATCGCCATTCGCGAACCGGTCCGGCATGATCAGGTAGATCGCATCGTCCGGCGAGAATCCCTGAAAACGGCCCTTCGGGTCGAGCGGCGTGTCTAAAGAAAATTGGAAGACGGCCGTCCCGGTGGCGCTCTTGACCTCAAAACGATAGGTTCCTGCCTTGGCGGAGGGATTGATCGTGAAATATGCGAAGAGATAATGGCCGTTGTCGGATGTCCGCCGGACCTCGATTCGGAAACCCTTGGGACCGGTGACCGACGCATCCTTTAACTCGGTGCCCGTCAGCAGGACCTGGATAGGATTCCGGGTCTGGTGCACCCACCAGTTAGGGGGCTCGACTTTCGTGACGGACGGCGCCGCGTACGACGCAGCCACGAGGGCCGCTTCCACCAGGCAGAAACGTAGCCACGGACGGTTGACAGAACGGACAAGGTCCC
>Ga0182018_10003529_pt1 | contig 13976 bp, 13 predicted proteins | sample 812P2MmetaG_FD_120490 | JGI IMG/M metagenome (GOLD analysis project Ga0182018, IMG submission 120490) | Permafrost microbial communities from Stordalen Mire, Sweden - 812P2M metaG | ecosystem: Environmental > Terrestrial > Soil > Wetlands > Permafrost | place: Sweden: Stordalen | collected...
CGCGAGCCGCAAAAACGGCTCGCGGAGCACCAACACCCACGTGACCGAATGCAAAAACACCCGAAAACGGCCCAAAACCAGAGAAGCAGTACTGCGATGCACGGTTTTTCAGCAGCCTGCTAGGCTTTCGTCGTGGCCGAGGTGCCGGAATGCCATGTATGACATCCATTCTCGAAACGCCCAATCGCAGAACTGAATCGAAGTGCTCAGGTGTTTAAGGTCGTTGCCAATGGCCAACCGATGTTGCGGGCTTCGGAGGATGGCTCCATCTGCTAATGACGCCTCGAATGTTTGGTGTGTCCAAAGATTCCCCAGCTGGTCGATGAGTGAATGGCGTCTGTCAAATTGATCGTAGGTGGATTGTCGAAACGTTCTTGCCGTGGCGATGTAGGTGCCATAAACAACCGCGAGCGCAAAGTCCTCAAGGCTTCTGCGGTAGGTGCGACGGCAACGATGAAGAATTTGTGGTGGTGGCCCGCTTTCGGATAGGAGATCGGACACATGAGTCAGCGTCATCGTATCGAGAGAGAGGATGAAACCGCTGGTGAACGGCGATGCCGATTCAAACTGGACCGGGATGAAAGTTTCGGACGGCTCTTGCAGCTTCTCCTGAAGGCTTTGGGTCTTAATAATTAAGGAATATCCGGAGCCATGAGTCCGTTTGATTGAGATAATATTATCGGCTCCAACCTTCCCGAGCGTCTTGGAAACATCGCATTTGAGTTTGCGGAGATCGGTCGTTCCTTCGACCACCTTCTTCATTTGGGTGTCGGGAACGAGCGCAGGATATTCGCGCAACAGATGAAGAAGGAAATTGAAACACTGCGGACGGAGTGTTTCTTTCGTCTTGTATGTCACCATACGCGTATTGGTGTCTATGCTGATTTCACCGATTCGGAAAACTCCGTCGCGACCAACCCTCATATGGTCCTTTCGTGGACAAATCGTTCACAATTTGCCCACGAGTATAGGTTGCGTGGACATTATCTGGAATTTTTTTACGTTACGTTTGTGCCGAGTGGAGCATGAAAAGGGTCCAGCGTTCCAAGGCGCCGGACCCGATTCCCGCAGAACTTCGCGGGACGTGCACACCATGAGGTGCAGTCATGGCGAACACGCGTCGCAAAACTACAGCTTCGCATAGCCCTGAGTTCCCTTCGGGTCCTTCGGTTAAGGAATCCAAGCACAATACATTCAATCAGTTGCCGCGTCAACCCGGCCGGGTTCTCTCCCTGCGTAGTGGGGAGCTTGACGTTGCTACGTTTAATGGCTGGCGGAATATCCGGAAAAGGAGAAACAGCGATGAAAGCATTGATTGTCGAAAAGTACAGTCCGGCGACGTACGCATTCATAGAGGGATTGCGCGCTGCAACCGGATTTGCGGTCGACCATTTGGGCAACCTTGAAGAAGCTCTCGATTTCATGGTTGAGAAGCATCTGGACACCATACTCGTAAATGTCGGACATCTGGGCATCGACCCATGTAGAGCAACCGAAGCCATTCGGTTGCGAGCAAAGAACAGTTTGGTGAAGTGTCCGCAGATCATACTTCTGTCAGTGGTACCCTTACCGCTCGACGAGGTAGGGCGGTGCCGTGGGATGCAGGCCATGTGCATGCTGCGGCAGTTCGCACCAGCGGTTTACGAAGAGGTCCGGGCCGGGTTCTGGTTCCACGTAACCAGAACCCGGGGTTCCACCATCCGAATTGAGCATTACCAAGGCCACTACTACCTTGACTATGTGCTCGGGATGTTCTCCGAGCAAATCGAGGTCGGCGACCAACCCTCCCGCCTTGCAGCTCTCCTAGCTGGGAGACGCCGTTCTCACCTTTTGGAAACACTCGCTGATGAACTCGAAGTTTGTCGTCAGACGATAAAGAAGTACATGTGGGAGTTGCGACACGCATGCCTCTGCGCGCAGCGGAAGCTTCTCGTCTCCGAACTGGATGAAAATGTATTCTGGATGGCGCGGGGTCCCGGTGGGACGAGGTGTGGCATTAGCGCGAGAATCGTCTGGGAATAGCAGACTGGTGTCTGGCGTCTTTGAGAGACGCGATCTGCAACCGACCCTTGTCAAACTCTATGAGATCGCTTCTTATGTGTCTCGGCGCGTCGCATTTAGATGGACTCACCGCGTCGCGTTTAGATGGACTCACGCAGTTCGGCGTTTAGGAAAAACCTCATGTTCATCTCCATGGAATTCCTGTTTGCGGCGACCGCTACAAAATCATCGACACCAGCGTAGCGGTAAAAGGCAGATGCCTCACGAGATTCGCCCGCATCTTTCGACTGCCCAATGACTTGGAATGGTCGGGGCGGAGGGATTCGAACCCCCGACCCTCTGCTCCCAAAGCAGATGCGCTACCAGACTGCGCTACGCCCCGACTGATCAAATTGTAGCGTAGGGGGAGCGCGATTCCGACAGCGTTCAGCGCTCAGCGTCCAACGTTCAAACAAGCGATCGGGCGCCAGCGGCAGGTGGAAACGCGAGGTCTCTTGCCTCGCTTTGTCTGGCTGAGCGCGAGTTCAGAATCGGTGGGCGATCCAGAGGACGATGATCAGGAGAACGACGAGCGGCGCGGCGAGGATCGCGAGTACTGTGGCGAGAAGGCTGAGGAGGAAGGCGTAGTCCCGCCAGGTGTGACGGTGGGGTTGGCGGAGGTGGCGCGTCATCAGCTTATAGTTGCGGCGGTTGGCTTTCCAGGCAATGTCGAAGATGTCGCCGAAGAGGGGGATGGAACCGATGAGGACTTCGAGACCGAGGTTGACCATCATGCGGACGAGGGTGATGTAGGGGACGCCGCGAATCCACGCAGCGAAGACGAGGACGAACGAGGCGATGCCGGCGAGAATGTCGCCGAGGCCGGGGATGAGTCCGATGAGGCCGTCGAGGCCGATGCGGATCGGCGTGAAGGGGATGTGGAACCAGTCATCGAGCAGGTGGGCGTAGAGGTCGAGATTTTCGTCGGAGAAGAGGCGCTCGGCGCGCTGGCGGAGGGTGAGCGCTGAGGTGGGCGCAGGCGCTGTTGCGGGCGGCAAAATCTCGGGCGTTGCGGGCTGTTTTGTGGGGTCGGGCATGAGGTTTGGCGCTGCGTTGCGGCGCGATTGGGCTGTGGGGCCAATGCTACAATCAGGGTTGGCATGGCGGCTATAGTTCAGCGGCAGAACGCCTGACTGTGGCTCAGGATGTCGTGGGTTCGATCCCCACTAGCCGCCCCAGCTGTTGGCCTTTCGGGCGCTTCGCGCGGCGTTACTCCCATGACAAACCAGCCAGAGCAAGGTGCAAACAGCCGGGTGTATGTCGGCTGTTCGGGGTGGGCTTATCCGACGTGGAAGCCGGCGTTTTATCCGGAGAAGCTGGCGTCGAAGAAGTTTCTGGAGTACTACGCGACGCGGCTGAATTCGGTTGAAGTGAACTACACCTTCCGGAGTTTTCCGCGGCGAACGGCGATTGACGCGTGGCTGGCGCAGACAGGTCCGGATTTTCGATTTTCATTTAAGGCACCGCAGAGGATTACGCATTTTCAGCGGCTGCAGGATTGCGGGCCGACGCTGGAGGCGTTTGCCGGGGCTCTGCAGCCGGTGGGCGATGCTGGACGGCTGGGGCTGGTTCTGTTTCAGCTCCCACCGAATTTCAAGGCTGATGAAGGACGGCTGGCGCAGTTTCTGGCCGATGCGAAGGCGTGCCGGTTTCGGACGGCGTTTGAGTTTCGGCATGAGTCGTGGTTCGATGCTGCGATTTATCGGCTGCTGGAGCGGCATGAGGCCGCGCTGTGTGTGGCCGAGAGCGATGAGCTGGAGACCCCTGACGTGGCGACGGCGCCTTTCTCCTGTTATCGGCGGCGGAAGACGGAGTATTCCGAGGCGCAGCTGGCGGAGATCACTGGGGGATTGAAGGAGCGCGCCGGGCGCGGCGATGTGTTCGCTTACTTCAAGCATGAAGAGGAGCCGACGGGAGCGTTGTGGGCGGCTTCTGTGCTGGCGGCTGTTACAGTTCCGGGCCGCGGCGGTGCTTCGTGACGGCATTTGTGCCGGCGACTGTTACTGAGAAGGTGGAGTGGCTGACGGAATTTGTTCCGAGGCGATGGTTGCGCAATGGCCATCTGCAGACGCTGGCGGGCAATTTTCTGCCGCGGCGGCTGACGCTGCCGGAGCCGGAGCCGCTTCTTGTGGAAGTGGAAGGGCCGGTGAGCGGCTATGGGCCGAGCCAGGTGCTGTGCCACTGTCACTGGCAGCCGCGCGAGGTGCGGAGCCGGCGGCTCACGGTCGTTCTGGTGCATGGGCTGGAGGGGTCGTCAAGTTCGCAATACATCGTGGGCAACGCGGCGCGCGCTCTGGCCGCGGGGCTGAACGTGGTGCGGATGAATATGCGCACCTGCGGGGGGACCGATCATCTTTCGCCGACGCTTTATCACTCGGGGCGGTCCGAGGATGTGGGGCGGGTGGTGGAGGCGATCGTTCGCGCGCACCAGCTGGAGGCGGTAGCGCTGGTGGGCTATTCGATGGGCGGAAACCTGGTGTTGCGCTGGGCTGGTGAGGTGGGAACAGGTGCGGCGCGTCAGCTGAAAGCGGTGGTGGGCGTTTCGCCGCTGATGGATCTGGCGGCATCGTCGGCGGCGCTGCACCTTCTGCAAAATCGTATGTATGAGCGGCACTTTTTGCGGTCGATGCTGGCGCGAGTGCGGCGGCGGATGGTTCTTTATCCACGGATTTATGGTGATGCGCCGCTGGAGCGGATTCACACCATGCGGGAGTTCGATCACAATATTGTGGCGCGCTATGGGGGGTTTCGCGATGCGGACGATTACTACTACAGCGTTGCGAGTTCGCAGTATGCGGGGTCGTTTGTGGCGCCGACGCTGATTGTGCACTCCGTCGACGATCCGTTTATCCGGATGTTGCCGGAGACGCGGGAGGCGCTGATTGGGAATCCGCACGTCACATTCATCGAGACGCGACACGGGGGGCACTGCGCGTTTCTCGCCCCAGGGAATGCGGTGAGCGACGACGGCCGCTGGGCGGAGAAAACGCTGCTTGGGTTTCTGACGCGCGACGATGCGAGGGGCCTGGACGAGGCCACGGAAGCGGCGTATGGAAGCTGACTGGGCCGCGGCGGTTGGGGCGGGGCTGGACGTTATCGATGCGGATTGGCCTGGCTTCGTCGATCTGGGGGGGAATCCTGAGGGGATTGGGTTGATCGCGGAGGCCGCGGAGAGCGTGGCATTGCACGAGGCGCTTTTGTTGCTGAACGGTACGGGCTCACCGGTTTTCACATGCAAATGCGATGTGTGGGCGCTGGGGGCGGAGGAGATTGACCCGCGGGAATTCGATTACGCACCTGCGTTAGCTCGTGTTGGGGTGGCCTCGTACATTGACTTGATCGGGCGAGATGCGGAATTCTTTGGATCTTTCGAGAGGCACGAGGCCCGGGTTCGCCGAGCTGTGCTGCGAATGCGGCCGCTGGCGGTGTCTCACGGCCGGGCGGATCTGGTGATTCGCGCGGCCGCATCTCAGGGCGTGACTGGGTTTGGGATCACGCTTTACGCCGCTGGTTGTGGAGTGGATACGCCGGCAGCGCGCGTTGCCTGGGAGTCGATTTTGCGCGCCACAGTGACCGTTACAATGGAGGAAGCGGGGTCCTTCGCTGCGGGCGAGTAGCTCAATCGGATAGAGCACCGGCCTTCTAAGCCGGGGGTTGTGGGTTCGATTCCCGCCTCGCCCACCATCCCATTGGGGAATTTTCTGGTGCCGAGGTCCTTCGCTCCGCTCAGGATTTCGCCTGCGGGCTCAGACGCCCGCAAGACGGCTCAAGTTCGATTCCCGCCTCGCCCACCACCCATTGGGGAGATTTTCTGGCGCCGAGGTCCTTCCCCGTTCGACTCCCCTCGGCGCGCTCGGCGTGCCGGGGTCGCTCAGGGTCAGGATTTCGCCTCCGGGCTCAGACGCCCGCAAGACGGCTCAAGTTCGATTCCCGCCTCGCCCATTACCCGAGGTTATCCTTGTCTCCATGGACCTCGGCCTCAACAACAGCGTCATCGTAGTCACCGGCGGCGGCGCCGGCATCGGCCAGGCCATCTCCCGCGCCTGTCTCGATGAAGGCGCGACCGTCGTCGTCCTCAGCCGCGCCTCCGACAACGTCAAGAACTTCCTTGCCGAGATGCTCAACCGCCGGCGTAAATGCGATTTCGTCGAGGCGCATCTCGAAGACACAAGCCAGTGCGAGCGCGCCATCGAATACGTCCGGAGCAGGTACGGCAACATGCTCGGTCTGGTCAACAATGCCGGAGCCAACGACGGTGTTGGCCTCGAAAACGGCTCGCCGGAGCGGTTTGTCGAAAGCCTCAAACATAATCTGCTCCACTACTACACGCTGGCACATTACGCGCTGCCCATGCTCAAGGCCTCGCGCGGGTCCATCGTCAACATCAGCTCGAAGGTCGCGCTCACCGGCCAGGGAGGAACCTCAGCCTACGCAGCCGCCAAAGGCGCTCAACTGGCTCTCACTCGCGAATGGGCAGCCGAACTCGCCCCGTTTGGCGTGCGCGCCAATGCCGTGCTGCCGGCTGAAGTGATGACGCCGCTCTACCGGCGATGGATTTCCACGCGCGAGAATCCCCAGCAAGCGATCGAGGAAATTACGCGCCGCATCCCCCTCGGCCATCGCTTTACCGAGGCCGCGGAAATCGCCGCGATGACCGTCTTTTTGCTCTCACCCACGCAAAGCGGCCACACCACCGGCCAGCAGATTGTGGTCGACGGCGGATACACGCATCTCGATCGCGCCCTGACTTAGCCAGCGCCAGTACTCGCCACAATGCAAAACGGGGACTTCAGAAAGTCCCCGCCTCGTCAGCTAATACCCTGTTCCCTGCCCTACTGAATCATCCCACCCATGCGGTCCAGCTCTTCGCGCACATGCTTCAGCCCATGCATGCAGCGCTCAAATTCATCGGACAGACGCGCAAAGAGCGGCGCCTCATCCCTGTATTCGAACAGGTCGAACTGCGAGACGATGTAGTAGCTCTCCTTGCCCGTCTTCACCATCTCGACGAAGCTCGACTCCCCGCTGTGCCGCCACAACTGCATCGACTCTGGGTACATCCCCGTCGCGAACAGCGCATAGTCCCCGATGTGCCGCCGCACTTGCCGCTCTTCGTCAAACGACGCAGCTGCGCCAAAGACCGGATCCGACGCCGCTACCATCTCGCGCAGATCCTTCAGCGGTTTTCCTTCGGCATCGCGAATGCGGTAGAGGGTCTCCGTAGCCGTGAACTCCGTCAGCAGATCCCCCACATAGGAGGTCAATTCCGGATCCGTGATACCACTGTGTCTGTGGTAACAGCCGGCAACCACTTCATGAAACAGCTGGCGTAATGGATGGCGTTCGGGAATCATTCGTTCCTCCGCGCTTCTTCGCCGCGCCGGTAGGAAGGAACGATGTTCTTCTCCGGCTCCCGGCTGAAGAAGCTTTGCTGTCTCTATGAATCGGCACTTTACCGCATTTGTTGCGCCAAACCATACACCTTTTTGTGCATTTCACAACTTTCCTGGCAGTCTGCGCCCCGGATTGCGAATTGGCGAGTCACAAAGGCTTTACCTTCCCCGCGGCCAAATCGCCTATCCTTTGCATAGGAGAGGCTTATGCCCAAACGCACTCCCCCTGTTCACAAGCCGAAGAAACGTCCCGGAAAGCCTGCCCACACCACTCCTTCGGTAACTGGCGACCCGGTCTTCGCGCAGCCTTTACCCTCGCCCGATCCTACCGGGTTCAAAGATCCGGTCACGGACCAGAACGATACTGAAATCGCCTCGGCCGAGCCGGTTCCCCAGGCCGCCGGCAACGCCGTCGAGCCGATCCTCACCCTCGCGCAGGTCTACGGCAGCCAGGGAGCGGCGAAGACCCAGGCCATCACCGCCTCCGGCCAGATCGTCTTCCACTCGGTCGGAGACACTGGCAGCGTCAAAGGTCCCGACACGCAGAGCCTCGTCGCAGACAAGATGGTCACCGACTTCAGCGAAGCCAACACCGCCGATGTGCCCTCGTTCTTCTACCACCTCGGCGACGTCGTCTACTACTTCGGCGAAGCCACTTACTACTACGACCAGTTCTACGAGCCGTTCCGCGACTATCCCGCTCCGATCATCGCCGTTCCCGGCAATCACGACGGAGTCGTCTACGCGAGCGATCCCGAAACCACCCTTGAAGCTTTCCTGCGCAACTTCTGCGCCGCCTCTGCCGCGCCATCGCCCGACGCCGGCGGTCTGCTGCGCACCACTATGATCCAGCCCGGCGTCTACTTCACGCTGGAAGCGCCCTTCGTTCGTATCCTCGGCGTCTACAGCAATGTGCTTGAAGACCCTGGCGTCATCTCCGACCAGAACGGCACTTATTCGACTCTCGACCAGCGTCAGATTGCCTTCCTCACCGCGGCCCTCAAGCGCGTGAAGACCGACAAGTTCACGGGCGCCGTCATCATCGCGGTGCATCATCCGCCGTTTACAGGCGGCACCACGCACGGCGGAAGCCCCGACATGCTCGCCGATATCGACAGCGCATGCACCGCGGCCGGGGTATGGCCGCACGCGGCCTTCTCCGGCCACGCGCATAACTACCAGCGCTACACCCGCACCATCAACGGCCTCTCGATTCCCTACATCGTCGCCGGATGCGGAGGCCACTCGCCGCTTGAAGCGTTGCGCGGCACCTACCGCACGCCCTACCCTATCGACAGCACCCTGACCCTCGAGAGTTACGATGGCACCGATTACGGGTATCTTCGAGTTATCGTCAACGCCACGACACTCACCATCGAATTCCACCCACAGAGCGACGGCGGCACCACCAAAACGCCCGACGACGTCGTTACCGTCACGCTCGCCACGCACGCCATCAGCTAACGACAATTGCTGATCGCTGAATGCTGTCCTGTCTCCTACCTGCTGGCTGCATCTACGGATGCAGATCGGTCTTCGACAGCATCGCGAGAAACTGCTGCTGCGAGCGCTGATCGATCGCCTCAGCGATCAACTTGCCGTCCCGGTCAAACAGAAACGTCCTCGGAATTCCCTGGATATGGAACTGCAGGGAGACCTTGCCGCCCTGATCGAGAAGCACCGGCGGGTGATACTGTGCATTCGCTGCGAAAAAGGAAGCGACTTTAAACGCGTCCTCATTAGTGAGCGACAACACCACGAGGCCCTGGGGCTGGAAGCGCGTGTAGAAGTAGTCGAGGTAGGGCATCTCCAGCCGGTATGGCCCGCACCACGTCGCCCAGAAGTTGACCATCACGATCTTGCCCCGCAGCTCCGACAGCGTCCACTTCTTTCCGTGCAGGTCCTTCAGCGTGAAGTCCGCCTTCGCGTAGAGCGGGTCGTTCAGCTCCTCCGCCGCACCCTCGTAGCGCGCCAAGCTGGCCAGGTCCATATACGGCATCGGTACCTCGGCCTTCTTTGCGGGAATCGGGGTCTCGGCAAGCGACTGCCGCAGCGTGTCGGCGACTGCCTGAACGGTGTCCTGGCCCTGATCGCCTTCCGTCACTAAGTGACCCAGTTCATCGGCCAGCTTCACTTTGTTAACGCTCAGCGGCAGCGCGCGGATATCGCTGGCTAACTGGACGGTAGCCTGGCGCCGCTGCGCATCGGGCAACGAATGCAGCTTCTGCATCTGGCCAGCGATCTTAGACTCAACATCGGCATGAAGAAAAAATGGAGTCGTCAGCGACAAAGCGGAAAACAGCAATACTCGCGGCAAAAATGACATGAAGGCCTCGCATTCCGGGAAAGCGCCCCCATGATACTCCGCGATCCAATCCCCGCAAATGACCGCCGGTCACCTTCGCACGAACGCCAAAGCACCGCATTTCTGAGCAGCTGATCGCTGTTTACCGATATCCCTTCGTGCGGAATCGCGACACCGCGACATAAAACGTATTCGCGTCCGTTCCAGGATTGTGTTCGCTTATGTTCGCATTCGACAGGTGCTGATACCTGTAGCCCAGGCTCCAGTCCTGGCGCGCCTTCCGGAACACATGAAGACCGCAGCCGAAGTCGATCGTGTACATCCATTGCGATCCTTCGGGAGAAAGCACGCGCTCGCCGTAGTAAACGAATCCTCCGTTTGTACTCAGGAAAGGCTGAATGCGCTTCTGTGGCAGAAAATCCGTCTCGAAGCCAACCGGAGAAACTCCGCTGCCGTACGCGCGCGTTCGCAGATACTGGGCAGCCGGCTCCGCCTGCGTCGGCACCGCTCCCGGCACCGGCCAGTCGAGCATGGCCAGTGTCGTGACTTCCGGAGCATAACGCAGCGTCCAGATATCGTGGGGGCTGATCAGGTACGTGTACCGCACGTCGATGGGCATGTATTTCACATCGCCCGAGTAGCCCCAGATGTGCCCGCTCATCAGCGACAAACCCCACCACGCGCCAAATTCGTGCTCGCCACCGGGATGCGGCCACACCGGCAATTCCGGGGTCGGGCTCCGCATCACGGCGGATGCCGCGGGCACCAGGGACGATACTTCCACATCCGTTTCCTTATCCGCCGAGCCCGAAGCCGGAACGAACTTCACCTCGTTCTCCCCCGGCGGATCGCTCCAGAACGACTTCGCCTTCACCACGCGATCGTCCCGGTACCACGGCGGACGAAATCGCAGAATATTCGCGGTCGCATGCGCGGGTTCCAGAAAACTCAGCCCCAGCAGGGCAAAGGGATTGCGTCCCGGAGCCTCGACGGGCGCGACCACGTGCTTATCCAGCGAGTCTTCAGCCATCGTCCACAATGCCCCACCCACCGGCGTGGTCACCAGTTCCACCACGCCCGTCTCGGTGGTTGTCCTGCCGCCGGATTCGTCAATAATATGATCGCCGTCGTGGCCAAAGCCCGCTTCCCCCAGCGGTCCCAGCTTCCACTCAAAGCTGTACGCAGTGGAAAATGCCCCGGCTCGCAGCATGCGCCGCCAGTACGGCCACGTGTTCGACTGCTCCACGGTCATGCTCCTGGGGTCGTTCTGAATCCACAGATCGTTCGTGATCGCACCCATCATCGGATGACCGACGTAGTCATCCAGAAAGGGATTTTGATCAGCCCAGGAATTCCAGTGCCAGTCCGCGGCCGAGTTGATCCAGCGATCGAACCAGTCGCCCTCCGTCGTCTCCGTCCGGTAGTAATAGCCGGTATAGAGGTTGCCGGCATTCTCGAACGCATTGAAGATCGCCGTCGAGATGATCAGCTGATGCCAATGCACGCGGCATCGCCGCGAGTGTGTCGTGTCGAGCGAGCAATCCTCTGGTGACGCCTGATCGGCCACAGTGCTGGCGGTCACCACGCTTGTGGTCCCGGAGGCCGCGCCATCCATCACGGTAGCTGAGGGTGTCGGCGCATCCGGAAGAGACGCAACCGCCCCCGTCCCCATGGACCCCACATCCTGCGCAACCAGAAATTGCCCCAAAACAAGCTGCCCAGCAAGAAACAGCGTGCACTGCCTCATTGGCCTGCTTCCGGCTAACCGCGAAAACAGCGCCCAGGCGCTCCGAACCAGCATCCTTGTCACCGACCTGATCTGCATTTGTGAGAAGTGAGCGAACAAAATGACGAACTGGATCCGGGAAACCGGGCTGGCTTTTCTCCGAAGCCGAGCAACGCCTGACTATTGCCCTGCAATCAAGATAGCCGATCCCGTGGGCATGGATTGCGTCTGACTCAGGATTGTTTCAAGCTGAATCTCAAACAAGGACAGGCAGCCCGCAAGGCTGCCTGTCGTAACCCGCATTGTCTCCGTTCAGAAGTCGGAGTGTTCAGCGCCGAAGTGCTCAGCGCGCGCCTACCGGCTTCGGTGAACCCGCCTCCAGCTCGCTCAGCCGCTTCGTCAGCAACTGCTCCAGTTGCTCGAGCGCCTTGGTGAATCCATCGATCCCTTCCTTCAGCTTGTCGTGCGCCATGCGATCGGCCGCGTGCATCTTCTCGAACGTCGCCTCGTCGATGGTCAGCTTCTCGATCTGCATCGACTTCGCCTTCGCCGGATCGAGCTTCCGCTCCAGCGTTCCCTCAGTCGCATTCAGTTCTTCGAGGAAATGTGGAGAGATCGTCAGCAGGTCGCAACCCGCCAGCTCGATAATCTCGCCCGTGTTGCGGAAACTCGCCCCCATCACCTGCGTCTTGTATCCAAATTTCTTGAGGTAGTTGTAGATCGTCGTCACCGACTGCACGCCCGGATCGTCCGCGCCCTGGTAGTCCTTGCCAGTGTCCTTCTTGTACCAGTCGAGGATGCGGCCCACGAAGGGCGAAATCAGCGTCACGCCCGCATCCGCGCACGCAATCGCCTGATGAATGCCGAACAGCAGCGTCAGGTTGCAATGGATGCCTTCCTTCTCCAGCTTCTCCGCCGCCTTGATCCCCTCCCACGTCGACGCAATCTTGATCAGCACGCGGTTCCGCGACACGCCAGCGCTCTCGTACTTCAGAATGATCGAGTGCGCCTGTTCCATTGTCTTCTCGCTGTCGTACGACAATCGCGCATCCACTTCGGTCGAGACGCGGCCCGGGATGATCTGCAGGATCTTTTTGCCGAACGCGACAGCGAGGTTTTCAAACGCCAGCTTCGTCACCTTCGCATCTTCGGCGTCCTCGCCCAGCTGCTTTTTCGCGTCGAGCAGCACGTCATCGACAATCTTGCTGTAGGCGGGCATCTGGGCCGCCGCAGTCAGCAGCGACGGGTTGGTTGTTGCATCCTGCGGCCGTACCTTCTCAATCGCGTCGATGTCACCCGTATCGGCAACCACCGTGGTCATAGTGCGGAGCTGTGCCTGTAATGTCGCCATTCCATCCTCCTGCCTGTCTCTCGATTATCCTGCATTCGGCCTTGCTCTGCCGCTCCGCCGGGCCCGGAATCCTGCGAATATTCGAAGAATACCCTTATGCCGTCTTAGATGCCGGCCCCGGCGCCTGGGTCTCAACCTCCACTGGGAACCGTGCTGTCCGCCATCGTTCTGAACGCTAGCTTTCCACAGGATTCTCGAGCGTGCCAATCCCCTCGACCGTCACCTCCACCCGATCCCCCGGCTTCATCGGCGCCACGCCCGCCGGGGTGCCCGTGGGAATCACATCTCCCGGCAACAACGTCATCGCCGCCGTGATGTGGCGCAGCAACGCCGCAATATCGAAAATCAAATCGCGCGTAGTTCCCTGCTGCTTCACCTCGCCGTTCAGCCGTGTTTCCACAGTCAGCCCCGCGCGCGGATCGATCTCATCCGTCACCAGCGGCCCCATCGGGCAAAACGTGTCGAATCCCTTCGCCCGCGACCACTGCCCATCCGACTTCTGCAGGTCCCGCGCCGTCACATCGTTCACGATCGTGTAGCCGCGAATGTACGGCCGCACATCTTCATCCGCCCCGAGCTTCGTCGCCCGCCGTCCGATCACCACTGCCAGCTCGCCCTCAAAATCCACCCGTTGGGACAACGCCGGAATCCGAATCGCCTCGCCCGGCGCGATCACCGCAGACGGCGCTTTCAAAAACAGCAGCGGCTCCTTCGGAACCTCATTCCCCAGCTCCGCGGCGTGCTCCCGATAATTTCGGCCGATGCAGACGATCTTCGACGGAACCACCGGCGCCAGCAGCTTCACCGTCCCAAACGGCACCGGCTCAAACCTCGCGACCGACAATTTCGTCCACGGGTCTTCTTCGAACGGCGGCAACAGCCGCTCAATCCAGAGGGTCCCTGCCCGAACCACAACTTCGCCATACTGCGGTCCCGCTTCTGTCTGAAACCGGCAATATATCACTGTGGCAATTCCTCCTCAACTTCTCCCGACCGCGCGCTCTCATTCCCATCCGCATCCACCGCGCTCACCGCGTAAGCATACCGATGCCCAACCACCACCGTCGCGTCCGAAAACGATGGAGGCACTACCAGCGTCTTCCCCGAAATCCGCTCCAGCGCCGTCCCCGCCGTCACATCCCGCCGATACACCACATACCC
>Ga0182018_10003530_pt1 | contig 13975 bp, 8 predicted proteins | sample 812P2MmetaG_FD_120490 | JGI IMG/M metagenome (GOLD analysis project Ga0182018, IMG submission 120490) | Permafrost microbial communities from Stordalen Mire, Sweden - 812P2M metaG | ecosystem: Environmental > Terrestrial > Soil > Wetlands > Permafrost | place: Sweden: Stordalen | collected...
GATCCACTGCTCGAGGTTAGCGAGAAGTAGATTCCGATAGCTCGATCGAGAAAAGCGGCCGTTCGAAGGCATGATGTGGTTGCAGGGACAGGTGCTCCACCTGTCTTTTCAATAACTTACATCCATAAAATGCCGCAATTCCCCGCTTAACCCCGTTTTTCTTCCTTTCATTGCCTTCTGCGTGCCTAAATGTCACGGATTCAATAGCATCACTGTGACCCATTCCACGCATCGAAGTTTCCAGGTTTCGTGGGAAAAGTCTATTTGCGCGGGTCCCGTTTGTGGGATTGCGGGGACAGTTTTGGCTTTGTTAGTTTTACTCCCAAGGTGGAGGAAAGCGAGAGCAGAATGCACAAGCCGATTAAATATGTTGAGAAGGCCGTGACCGTTGTCGCTACAGGCGCGTGGGCGGTATTTCAGCGCCTGAACCGGATTGCTCCGAATGCGTCGCCAACTCCGAAGTGGTCGGAAAAACCGCTGCTTAAATCGTGGGAAAAGTCGAAGCCGCCGCTGGGTTGGCCGCGCTCGACCGATTCGCTTTGTCCCAAGTGCGTTCCGGAAATCCGCCAGCAGATTCTTGACGGCAAGTTGCCGGTCGACGTTCTGATGAACGAAAAAGTCGGCGAGATCAAGGCGCAGATCATTGAACGCGATGGCAAACTCTGGATGGTGAAGGACTGCGTTAAGCACGGGCACTTCGAAGACCTGATGTCGATTGACACGGCATTCTCGCAGCATCTGGAAGATGTTTTCCCCGGCCGTGACATCAAGGCCCACAACGACGAGAAACTGCATCATCACGGTTCGTCGACTGTGAAGTACGGGCGCGGCTCGGTGCTTACTGTTGACCTTACCAACCGCTGCAACATGATGTGCGATCCCTGTTTCATGGACGCGAACCAGGTCGGCTATGTTCATGAGTTGACGTGGGAAGAAATCAAGACGGTGCTCGACAACGCGATTACCATCAAGCCGCGCCGTCAGATGTCAGTGCAGTTCTCAGGTGGCGAGCCGACTCTGTCGCCGTATTTCCTGGATGCGGTGCGTTACGCACGCAAAGTGGGATACAACAGTGTGCAAGCGGCAACTAACGGCATCGAATTCGCCAAGAGCTTCGAGTTCTGTCAGCAGGCAGTTGAAGCGGGCATGCGATACGCGTACTTGCAGTTTGACGGCATCGGAAATGCCGCGAACGATCATCGCGCCGTCGGCAACTTGTTCGACGTGAAGCTGAAGGCGATCGACAACCTGCATCGCGCAGGCTGCGAGATCGTTCCTGTGGTGACGATCATCAACGGCATCAATAACGAGCAAGTAGGGCGCATTATTCAGTTCGCGCTCGATAATCCCAAGAAAATCGGGTTCTTGAGCTTCCAGCCGGTTTCATTTACCGGACGCGACGAAGCCATCACCGACGATCGCCGTCAGGCGCAGCGTTACACGCTGGCGCACCTGGCGCACGATGTAAAAAACCAGACCGGTTTTGGCGAGCCGACGCGCGACTGGTACCCCATCAGCTTTATGAGCACGTTCAGCGACTGGGCCGACGTTCTGCATGCCGGAGACGCGAACAACGACTGGGGCCAGCTTTCGTGCGGATGCCATCCGAATTGTGGGACCGGAATGGCGATGATGATTGACAAGGAAACGAAGGAAGCGGTGCCGGTCACGGCATTCCTGAAAGGCGACCAGTTGGCGAAGGACATTGCCAAGGTCAACGATGCCGCGCGTTCGAAATTCTGGACCGCGTTCGGCATGGCGCTCTGCCTGATGAAGAACTACGATCCGTTCCAGTCGCCGACGCACTTCAAGATGGTCGACCTGCTCAGGAAGTTCGACAAGAACTTCAATGCTACGGGCAAGAACTACGGCAAGGTTGGTCCGGACCGCACGATTGACGATGTGATGAAACGGCGGCAGGACCGGTGGAACTTCCTGTTTATTGCCGGTATGTGGTTCCAGGACCTTTTCAACTACGACTTCCGGCGCACGGAACAGTGCATTATTCCGTATGCGACGCAGGAAGGCGAGATCAGCTTCTGCGCGTACAACACGGGCGTGGGCTGGCGCAACATCATCGAGAAGATGCACATGACGTCCACGCTCACCAAGTGGTACGAAGAGCACGGGCGGCACGAGATCTTCGCTGGCGGCAAGAAAGTCAAGATGCAGGACGAAGCGCACGCTCTTTACCTGCGTGAGGAAATCGTGACCAACGAAGTGCAGCACGATCTTGACAAGCTGGGCATTGCAAAGACGGCGCGCGAAGAGAAGAAGCGGGCGCGTGACAGCAAGGCCGAGAGCAACAAGGTCAAGAACGATGAGGCCTACGACGCACGCATGGCGCAACTGTATCGGGAAGTCGTGCTGAAAGAGAAGCCGGCTACGTCGGACGAGGGCGGGTTCATTCCACTGACTGCGATTGCTTCGGCGATCGCTCCAGCGAACGGGAATGGCGCGGCGAACAAGGTTGAAGTTGGCGAGCCGGTCGCAGGAGATTAGGGTTCGTCTCCTCAGGGACAAATCCTCGCGCTCTTCAATTGTTCGTGCTGTGTTCCCGCTGGGAGATTTCAAGGGGTCCCATTCATCGCCAGGTGCGCGATGAATGGGGTTTTCCGGCGATGTCTTTCAGTGTGCGATGCAATGTTCGTACCAGTTTTTACGTCCAGTTAACAACCTCAACGTAAATTAGAAAAGGAAGGAGAAGAAGGGACATGCGAGCTGGAGCAATAGTTGCGACTGATTCGCAACTCGGGCGATCGCCATCCGGAAGGTCGAACGATGCTACGGCAATTACCCGTCGATCTCTGATGAAGGAACTGGGAGAGCGTGGAGTGCGGATGACCACGCAACGACGCTTGCTGGTGGAAATCATTCAGAACTCGCCTCGGCACCTGGATGCGGCGAGTCTTCTGGAGGTGGCGCGAAAGAGGGATGAGGACATCGACCGCGCGACGGTTTATCGAACGATTGCGCTGTTGAAGCGGCACGGGTTGATTGACGAACTCGACCTGATGCACATCGAAGGCGAGAAGCACTATTACGAGGTGAAGACCAGCCGAGACCATTGCCACATGGCTTGCTTTCGATGCGGGGCGATCATGGAATACGCGAGTCCTTCATTCGAGAAGCTAAAGGCGGAGATGGCGGCGCGGAGCGGATTTCAGATCCGCGTGGTGCGGCTCGAGGTGGGGGGTGTGTGCAGGCAATGCCAGGCAGCAAGAAATTAGGCGCTTATTTTTTCAGATCCTGTTGCGACTGGGTCGCAACAGGATGTCTTGGCTTTGCGGTTCTCATTCTCTTGGCCGGCAACTTATGGGCGGGGGCTGGGGGCAGTGTCTCCGGCACGGTGCGAGACACTAGCGGCGCAGTGGTTCCAAACTCCAGCGTCTCCGCCACTGAAGTCGATACCGGAGTCCAACATCGTGTGACCACAAACGACCGCGGCTTTTACTCTTTTCCGGAGCTTGCAGTCGGGCGCTATAGCGTTGCCGTCGAGAAAAGCGGCTTCAGGCTCTACCAAAGGACCGGGATCGTCATCGATGCGAACAGTGCATTGACCGTGGATGCCGTCCTCAAAGTGGGCGAGGTGTCGGACGCAGTTACCGTGGTCGAAAATCAGTTCCAGGTTGAAACGACGAGTACGCAGGTAGGAGAAGTAATCAGCGGGGCGCGGATGACGGCAGTGCCCCTGAACGGGCGCAGCTATACGGATTTGCTTGCCCTGCAGCCCGGGGTTGCGCCGGCCACTTCCATCACGTCCGACACGGTGCAGGATGTCGGTGCAAGCGTGCTTTCTCCCTCGGGAGACCTGAATCCAGGAACTATATCGATCAACGGTCAGAGGGAATTTGCCAACAGCTTTATCGTGAACGGCAGCGATGTGGAAGAGGATGTCAACATGGGTGCAGCCATCATCCCGAACCTGGACTCCATTGCCGAGTTTCGCATTCTAACGAACAATTTCGATGCCGAATACGGCGAGTTCAGCGGGGGCCAGATCAATGTGGTCACGAAATCCGGCGCCAACGCTTTCCACGGCGACGGATTCGAATTTCTGCGCAACACGAATTTCGACTCCCGCAACTATTTTTCTCCTGCGCGAGGAGCGTTCAATCAAAACCAGTTTGGAGGTACATTCGGAGGTCCGATTCGGAAAGGGAAGGTCTTCTTTTTCGGCGATTATCAGGGCACGCGCTCAACGCAGGGAATCGACACGCCGCAAATTCCAATCCCTTCGAACCAGGACCGTCAGGGAAACCTGTCCGATCTTAAGAGTTCCTTTACGACCACCGACGCCAACGGCAATACGATTCCTACCACGGTGACTGGCTCCTCCTGGGCCACATCCCTTTCGCAACAGCTGGGTTACGGGGTTACGCAGAATGAGCCTTATTATTATTATGCGGGCGAACACGAACCGATTGACCCGACCGACCCCAGCAAGGTCTATCCTTCCGGTTGCATGTACACGACGCAGTGCGTTTTGCCCACCCTTTCCATCCCCCCAAGCGCATGGTCCGCACCGGCAACTTATCTGTTGAAATATATTCCCGCTCCCAACAATGCAAACGGCACATTCTCCACCTCCGCTTACAACCAGACCCTGCAGGATGACAAGGGCGCTTATCGGCTGGATGCCAACATCGGCTGGGGATTGATATCCGCTTACTACTTTCTCGACAACTGGTCGCAGAACAATCCCTATCCGGTCGCGCAAGGCGGGGCGAACGTTCCCGGCTTCAATGCGCTCTATGCGGGCCGGGCGCAATTGTTCGGCATCGGCAACACGAAAACGCTCAACGCGACTGCGGTCAATGAATTCCACTTCAGCTACTTGCGCAACGCTAACGACCTTGGCAAGCCGGTAGGCGGAGTCGGCGTTAGTCTGCAATCTCAGGGCTTCACCGTGGGTGAAGGAACGTCCGGAATCGTACCGCTATCGCCAAGTACGGAAGGGGTAGAAAGCATCGGCTTTAATAGCTTCACGATCGGAACCAATACCAATGAGCTAAAGCAGGTCGGCAATACTTTTCAATGGCTGGACAATTTTTCCAAAGTAATCGGAACGCACACCCTCAAGATGGGCGGCGAGTTCCACTACGATCAGATCAACGTCAATGCCATTGCTCAGTTTAATGGCAGCTTCTTGTTCTTTGGCACGGAGACGGGCTCGGACTACGCGGATTTTCTTCTGGGAATCCCAAGCCAGTACAACCAGAGCCAGCTTCAGCCTTTTTACGGGAGAAACAAATATGCAGGCTTCTATGCTCAGGATAGCTGGCGAGCAAGACACGATCTCACTCTGAATTACGGCTTGCGCTGGGACCGGATCGAGCCCTGGTATGAAAAATACAATCAGATCGCCACGTTCGTGCCGGGGCAGCAGTCGGTTGTATTTCCAACCGCCCCGGCTGGCATTCTGTACCCCACCGACCCCGGGGTGCCGAGGACGCTGGCGCCGCCCGGTGACCGAGACTTTGCTCCGCGCATCGGGCTGGCCTATTCACCGAGCGCTTCGGGCGATGGCATGTTCGCGAAAATATTGGGTGGGCCCGGCCAGACCAGCATTCGAGCGAGCTATGGCGTTTTTTACACTGCGATTGAGGCGCTTACGATTGGTGTAATGGCCGCGAATGCGCCTTATGGCACGACCTATACAAGTCCGGCGCCGCCGCTTTTCTCGACTCCATTTATCACGGCATCGAACGGCCAGAATCTAGGCCAGTATTTTCCCGTAACCCTGGCGCCGTTGAACTCAAGCGCGAGTCACCCCGATCCCAACATTGACTGGTCGCAGTTCGAGCCGATCACCGGCTTGCCCAACTACTCCACCAGCAATCGCATTCCTTACACCGAGCAATACATGCTGTCGCTCGAGCGCGGTTTTGGAGCCAACACGGTTCTCAGCGTGAATTACGTCGGCAACCAGGGGCATCGTCTTCTGGTGTTGGAAGAAGCCAATCCCGGCAATCCAGCGCTGTGCCTGTTCTTGAGCAATCCCGCCAACCTTGCTCCCGGACAGGTCCCATGCGGTCCCTTCGGCGAAGATAGTAAGTACACCACTGTAGGCGGTACGGTGTATAACGGCACCCGAGGACCACTCGGTTCGAATTTCGGAAGCAATGCGAATCAGACTACGATCGGCAATTCCAATTACAACTCCTTGCAGGTCACCTTGCGACACAGCAGCAAACATTTCAACGTTCTCGCGGGATACACCTATAGCAGGTCGCAGGACCAGTCTTCAAACCTGGGGGAGGCGGTCAATCCGTTCAATCCTTCGCTTAGCAAAGCCTTGTCCTCTTTTGATGTCAGGCACAACTTCGTCGTCAGCTACAGCTATCAGCTTCCTTTCGAGCGTTTGTTCCGCGCTTCGAACGGCTGGACGCGGGGATGGGAAATCTCAGGGATTACTCATTTCAGCACGGGTCTGCCGGTGACGCTGATTAATTATGGCGATAATTCTCTGATCGGGGCCGAGCCGAATGGCATCAACAATTTTGGAATCGATGAGCCGGACTACGCGGGCGGCCCGCTCGATTTGAACCACAATCCACGAAATGGGGCTTATTTCAACGCGTCGCAGTTCAGCGAGAACGCGCCAGGGACGCCGGGGACAGCCAGGCGGCGCTTTTTCTCTGGTCCTGGATTGGACAATTACGATATGGCGCTGCTCAAGAACCTTCCTCTGACAGAAACGAAGTCGCTGCAATTCCGGGTGGAGGGTTTTAACGCCTTTAACCACACGCAGTTCTTCGGACCACAATCGGTGGACGGCAATATCGCCGACCTGGGCACCACATTCGGGCAAGTGGTGAGCGCCAATTCGGCGCGACTGATTCAATTGGGGATGAAGTTCATTTTCTAGCGGGTTGCGGAGGATCCTACTTCCGAGCCTGAGAAATCCAGCTAAAGATTTCTCGCCTGAAGCCGATTCTCCCCGTCATATGTATTGGTTGTAAGGCCCTTGCTGAGAAGGGGCCAATTCGCTTTTCATAACTTATTCCGTTTGCGGTTGCCCCTTCTCGCTAGATGTCAAACCCGTCACCACGATGAAAATAGTGCTGTTGTTTTTCATCCGCATTTCCCTCCGGCTGAGAATTCTGCAAGATTTATAGCTCGGAATTGTTGGCGGAACATCCTGACCGCGATCGCCGTGCGGGTCTGGCGAATGCGGTATCCTTCCGGGATGTTGATGAGGCGATTGCCGGCTGGGGATAAGGCGCTCATTCAGATTGTCGATGCCGCTTTGGCCGATGCCGCGCGACGCAGCGGTGAGTGGTTGGCGTGTCGTCCAGGATGCACTCAGTGCTGTGTCGGCGTATTTGCCATTTCGCAACTGGATGCGGTGCGACTGCAGCACGGTTTGATTGAAGTGCAGAAGATGGATCCGCAACGGGCGGCGCGAATTCGGGAGCGGGCGCGGGGTTCGATTCGACGCATATCGGCGGATTTTCCCGGTGATGCGAAAACAGGCGTGCTCGACGAAGGCCCGGAAGCCGAGGAACGCTTCGCCGAATTTGGCAACGACGAGGTTTGTCCGGTGCTCGATCCGGAGACAGGATTGTGCGAACTGTATGCAGCGCGGCCGATGACGTGCCGTACGTTCGGGCCTCCGGGGCGTACCGAGGGCGGGTTGGGAGTGTGCGAGTTATGTTTTCACGGCGCGACCGACGAGCAGATCGCGGCTTGCGAAATGGTGGCTGATCCTGACGATTTGGAATCGAAGCTGCTGGAAGAGATCGAGAAGGCTAAAGGGCCGCGCGGACGGACGATTGTCGCGTTCAGCGTGCGATGAGCGGGGCAATTAGATAAAGTTGCGGGCGGGGTACCGCGCCACGCACACTCCTACATTTATTAAAGCAATCTTAATTTTGCATTCAACACTAAAGATACCTTCCACATGAAGTTCGGCAGATGCTAATTTCTTGCAGCGGGTACTCGAACAAGCTATGCAGGCCAACGAATACGATCTGGTAGTGATTGGCAGCGGTCCGGCGGGACAGAAGGGCGCGATTTGCGCGGCCAAAATGCGCAAGAAAGTCGCGATCATCGACCGGCGGCTAACCATGGGAGGAGTTTGCGTTCATACGGGGACGATCCCCAGCAAGGTGTTGCGCGAGGCAGTCCTTTATCTGAGCGGGCTGCGGCAGCGGTCGTTCTATGGTCGCGGTTACGTGGTTAAAGATCGGATCATGATGTCGGATCTGGTGCTGCGCGCGACGGCAGTGATGACACGCGAAGTGGAAGTGATCAAGGCGCAACTGCGGCGAAATTATGTGACTGCGCTGGAAGGCGACGCGCACTTTGCCGATCCGCATGCGATTGAAATCGTGAGCGAAGAAGGAGTGCAAGTCGTTCGGGGGGAAAAAATACTGATTGCCTGCGGCACGCGCCCAGCTCATATCGAGGGAATTCCGGTGGACGGAAAACGGATCTTCGATTCGGACCAGGTGCATTGTCTGGAGGAGATACCGCGGGAGTTGATTGTGGTCGGCGGCGGGATTATTGGGCTCGAATACGCGTCGATGTTCACGGCGCTGGGTGTGAAAGTGACGCTCGTGGATCAGCGCCCAACCCTGCTCGATTTTGTCGACCGGGAGATTATTGAGAGTTTGTGCTTTCAACTGCGGCAGCTGGGAACGGTCTTTCGCGTGGGCGAGAAAGTGGTTTCGGTCGGTTTCGACGAAGAGCGCGACAAGGTATTTGCGACGTTAGAGAGTGGAAAGAAAATTCGTAGTCAAGCGCTGCTTTATACGATTGGCCGGAACGCGAACAGCGACAAGCTCAAAATCGAAGCTGCCGGCCTGTCTGCGGACCAGCGCGGCAAGTTGGCGGTGAACGAGCACTTTCAGACCGCGGTGCCACACATTTACGCTGCCGGCGATGTGATCGGATTTCCCGCGCTGGCCAGCACTTCGATGGAGCAGGGTCGGCTCGCGGGTTGTCACATGTTCGGCAAACCCAGCCAGTTGCTGCCGAACCTGATTCCCTACGGCATTTATACGATTCCAGAAATCTCCATGGTTGGTGCGACCGAGGAAGAGCTAACGCGTAACAAAACTCCTTACGAGAGTGGGCTGGCGCGGTATTCGGAACTAGCCAAGGGGCAGATGCTGGGCGACGACCAGGGCTTGCTGAAGATTCTGTTTGATCCGGATTCGCTGAAGTTGCTGGGCGTGCATATTATCGGCGATCGCGCGGCGGAGATCGTGCATATTGGACAAGCGGTGCTGGCGATGGGCGCGACCATCGAGTATTTCCGCGATACGGTGTTTAACTATCCGACGCTGGCGGAAGCCTATAAAGTAGCGGCGCTCGACGGGTTGAACAAGCTCTGAACCCGCATCACTGCCGGGCGTGATACCAGCGCCGCACAGCCACTACCGACCAGATGGCCTCGACGACTCCAAAGGGCCACGCGCCTTGCCGAAACCCGTAGACCGAGCCGAGCGTGCAGGCAACGGCGAACGCCAGAATGAACCAGGTGCTGCGGCTCTCCAGCGCGTAAGTTACCAGCATCGCGGTCACCGCGAATAATCCGAATAGCGTGAGGAGGCTCACGTTGCTGCTTCCTTTACCGGCCTGTTGTTAAGTTCTTGGCCGGTGAATCATCCTACCAATTCTTGGTCGGTTGCATTTGCGGTAATCTCGAATACTCCGCTTCGGCGGCGAGTGCTTGGACGATTGTGTCCGCGCCATGCAGACTATGGACGAATCTTTAGAAGTCCGGGAGGCGTCGCTAAGGGAGATTGCCTTGGTGTTTCTGAAGCTGGGGACGGTTGCGTTTGGAGGCCCAGCGGCGCATCTGGCGATCATGGAAGAGGAATTCGTACGGCGGCGGAAATGGATTACGCATGCCGAATTTCTGGACCGGCTGGCCACGGCAAATTTGATTCCGGGGCCGAGTTCGACAGAAGTCGCAATTTTTGTGGGACAGATGAAACGCGGCTGGCGCGGGATGATTGTGGCTGGGTGTTGCTTTATTATTCCGGCGGCGTTAATTGTGTCGGTGATTGCGTGGGCCTACGTGCGCTTTGGCGCGCTCCCTAAGGTCGAAGGCGTACTCTACGCGATCAAGCCGGCCGTAGTTGCGATCGTGATCCAGGCGCTGGGGAAACTGGGAAGGACGGGTGTGCGGACGGCTCGGCTGGGAGTGATTGCGATACTGGCGGCAGGACTGAGTTTTTTCGGAGCGAGTCCGGTGCTCGCGCTGGTGTGTGCGGGGTTGATGTCGGCGGCAGCTTTGGCTTTGGAAAATCGGCCGCTGAGTGCGGTTGGATTTCAGTCCTCGGTTGGGCTTCCGAAAATTGCTGCCTGGGTTATGGCGGTGACGGCTTTGGGCGCGGCTTTTCCGGTCGGGTTGGCGCGGCTGTTTCTGTCGTTTTTGAAAATCGGGTCGGTGGTATTTGGCAGCGGATATGTCTTGCTGGCATTTCTGCAAACTGAGTTTGTGGAGCGTCTGCACTGGCTGACCGATAAGCAGTTGATTGATGCGGTCGCGGTGGGGCAGTTCACGCCCGGTCCATTGTTTACGACCGCGACGTTTATCGGGTACGTCGTTGCGGGCTGGAGGGGTGCGGCGGTGGCGACAGTCGGAATTTTTCTGCCGGGGTTTGTGCTGGTGGCGCTGAGTGGGCCGCTGATTCCGCGGTTGCGCAAATCGGCTATGGCGGCGGCAGCGCTCGACGGTGTGGTTGCGGGTTCGCTGGGGCTGATGGCGGTGGTGGCGTGGCAGTTGGGCAAGGCATCGATTGTGGACCGGACCACGCTGGCCATCTTCGCCCTGAGCCTGATCGCGCTTCTCCGGTTTCGCGTGAACTCAGCCTGGGTGGTTGCCTCGGCAGCGGCCGTGGGATGGGTTCTGCGTTAGTTTGCAGTCGTAGATTCGAGGACAGCAATGAGCGAGGTGCGGATTCGTCCAGCGGTGCGCAGCGATTTGGCGCGGATCACCGAGATTTACAACTACTACGTCCTCAATACTCCGGTGACATTTGACGTTGAGGCTTATACGGTGGAGCGGCGAGAGGCATGGTTTTCCCAGTTTGAGGTGTCGGGACGGTATGAACTGCTAGTAGCCGAGCACAGTGGAATCGTGGTGGGATATGCGGGGACGACAAGGTTCCGTCCGAAGGCGGCATATGAAACGACGGTGGAGACAACCATCTACTGCGCGCCCGAAGCGGCAGGGAAAGGGATTGGGAAGGGATTGTACTCGGAGTTGTTTGAGCGGTTGAAAGGCAAAGACATCCATCGTTACGTTGCGGGTTATGTGCTTCCGAATCCGGCGAGCGAGGCGTTGCATAAGCGCTTCGGATTCCAGGTCGTGGGTGTATTCCATGAGAATGGCCGCAAGTTCGGTAAGTATTGGGATGTGTGCTGGATGGAGCGGGCAGCGTAGTCAGTTATTCTGCCTCCACTGCGAGCGAGAGGTTAAAATAGGGGATTCCGCCTAGTTTCCGTGGGGCGCCAAGACCCGACAGAAGGTCGTCTCAGTAGCGCACCCCGTGAATCGGAGGCAGGTGGAGTTTAGACACGTGGAACCAGTGAGCAATCTCGAAGGAATGCCGACGACGATGTCGCTTGACGCCGGTCGAATGGCACCAGCGTCGGACGTGTCGTTGTCCAATCCTCCTTCATCGCGGCTGCGACCTCAGTCGCCAGTTTACTGGCGAGTAGAAGGAAGCCTTCTGGAGATGACGACGGTCCGCCCGATCGCATTTTTTACCTGGAACAGTCAGACATTTATCGCGCGGGCGGCGCGTCGGTCGCTGGTGCTGGTCATGGCGCTTCTACGGCCCTTCTTGTATGCGGCGAACCGCGTGGCAGCGACCAGGATCGTGCATTCGGTGCTCCGCGGCATTACCCGCGACCGGCTCGATCTGCTTGGTGAAGAAGAGTTCGAGTACAAGTTGAGGCCACTGCTCAAGGACGAAGGAGTACAGCGACTTAAGGCGTTGCAGGCGACAGGGGCGGACGTGGTGCTGGTGAGCCAGGGGCTAGAACACGTGATGCGTCCGCTGGCACGGCATCTCGGCGTGCGCTGGATCATCTCGAACCGGCTCGATTTCCGCGATGGGGTGGCGACGGGACGGCTTCTGAGTCCGGTGATCCGGCCGCGAGGGTTGTTCGCCCGGATTCGTGAGGCTGGGCCCGATGGTCAGCAGAGTCCTGCGCGCTGGGTGCGGGCGTTAGGATTGCGTGGTCCGAAGGCGCTGGCTTCGGCGATTGTGCCAGCGGTGCGGGTGGAAGCCCCGCGGGTGCGACCGATTGTTTACTTCGATGACAAGCGGCATCCCGGTCCTTTTTCGGTGCGGAGAGCGCTGGGGGGAAAGCGCGTGATGCTGATCGGCGTCACGGGTTTTATCGGCAAGGTATGGCTGGCAAACACGCTCATTGATCTGCCTGAAATCGGAAAGCTCATCCTGCTGATCCGGCGGCAGAAGTCGAGTCCAGCGCAGAAGCGCTTTGAGAAAATGATTGAGGACTCGCCTGTGTTCGATCCTCTGTTCGAAAAATACGGCGACCGACTCGGAGCGTTGCTGGCAGACAAGATTGAAGTGGTTGAGGGAGATGTTTCGCAACCAGGATTGGGCTTGGATTCCGAGACGGCGGATCGCTTGCGAAAAAATCTTGATCTGATCATCAACAGTTCCGGGCTGACGGATTTCAATCCTGATTTGCGGGACGCTCTGGCGGTAAACGTGGATTCGACTTATCACCTGATCGAATTTATCCGCGAGTCGGACCACGCCGCCTTGCTGCATCTTTCCACGTGCTATGTTGCGGGACAGCGAGATGGACGGGTAAGTGAGCGGGTGCGGCTGAACTACACGCCGGCGCATTTGAAAAACTTCGACTCGGAAAAGGAGTGGCGGCGTCTGCATGAACTGGTGGAGTCGGCGGAAGCTCGTGCTGAGGGTCCGGAAGTTACCGAGGAACTGCGGAAGCAAGCTCTGGGAAAAGAGCATGCAGCGAAGGGGTTGAGCGGGCAGGCGCTCGAGAACCAAATCCGCAAGAACAGGGTTCGCTGGACCAAGAATTTCCTGACGGAAGAAGGCACGCGGCGGGCGCAAGAGTTGGGCTGGCCGAACACTTATACATTCACGAAGAGTCTGGCCGAGTCGATGATTGCCAAGCATGGCAAGGGATTGGCGATCGCGATCGTGCGTCCAGCCATTGTCGAGACATCGGTAACGAAGCCATTTCGCGGATGGAATGAGGGGATCAATACTTCGGCTTCGCTTTCCTATTTGCTGGGGACGTCGTTTCGGCAATTGCCTTCGAACGAGCGCAAGCGGCTGGATATTATTCCAGTGGATGCGGTGTGTGCCGGGATGACTCTGATCAGCGCGGCACTCGTGGAGCGGCGGCACGATCCGATGTATCAGCTGGCGACTTCGGTCACCAACCCGTGCGATATGGGGCGGTCGATTGAGTTGACTTCGCTCGGCCATCGGCGTCACTACCGCGCGCAGGAGGGTCTGGAGTACTGGCTGCGGTTGCGCATGGATGCGATTCCAGTTTCGAAGGAACGATATCAGCGCATGTCAGCGCCGGCGCAGAGGATGATTATCCAGACGATTCAGCGAGTGATGGCTCCGCTGCCCTCGGCAATGAAGAAGCCGCTGGCGAAAACAGAGCGCAATCTTGAACGCGTTGAGAAATTAGTGGAATTGTTCGAGCCGTTTATTCTGCAGAACGAGCACGATTTTGTCGCCGACAACGTCGAGAAGTTATCGCAAGCCCTGACTCCGGAAGAAAAAGAAATTTTCGGCTACGACACGGCGGGTCTGGACTGGTGGGAGTATTGGATCGACATCCATATTCCTGCGTTGCGGCGCTGGACGTATCCGTTGATTGAAGGGCGTCCGCTGGAAGCGCGCGTGTCGCGGGTGCTACATATGCCGCCGGCACCGGGCACAGCCGAAGATACGGCGCACGAAAATCGCGACGGGGTGAAGACGGGCAC
>Ga0182018_10003531_pt1 | contig 13972 bp, 8 predicted proteins | sample 812P2MmetaG_FD_120490 | JGI IMG/M metagenome (GOLD analysis project Ga0182018, IMG submission 120490) | Permafrost microbial communities from Stordalen Mire, Sweden - 812P2M metaG | ecosystem: Environmental > Terrestrial > Soil > Wetlands > Permafrost | place: Sweden: Stordalen | collected...
CGGGGCGTCAGCCTGAGCCACCTGCTGGTAGTGTCGCAAATCGCGATCTCGCTGCTGATGCTGGTCGCGGCCGGGCTCTTTGTGCGCACGCTTTCGAATCTGCACTCCATCGACCTCGGCTTCAATCGCGAGAACGTGCTGCTGTTCCGGCTGGACGCTCGCAAGGCCGGCCACAAGGACCCGGAGATCGCAGCTTTTTACGGCGATCTGCGCACACGGTTCGGCGCCATCCCGGGCGTGCGCGGCGCGAGTCTTTCGGAAGATTCGCTCATCGAAGCCGGGACCGGGCTGCCCCTCGGCGTCGCCGGCGAGCCACCCAACGACGCAAATCGTATTCTCTCCGTGGGACCCGCCTTTTTTGCAACGATGCAGATTCCTATCCTCGCCGGTCGCGATATCGAAGAGCGCGACCGGTCCGGCTCACCGGCCGTGGCGGTGATCAACGAGGCGTTTGCCAAGGCCAGTTTCGGCGATCGGAATCCGCTCGGGCAGCACCTGACTCTGGGGAGGGGAGCTGGAGACCGCCTCGCGCCCGACATGGAGATTGTCGGAGTATCCAGGAACGCGCGATATGGCGGCCTGACGAATAACCTCCCGCCAGTGGCGTACATCCCGTATAACCAAGGCTACCCGCGGCCGGATCAGATGGTTTACGCCCTGCGCACGTTGGGCGACCCGCTCCGGTATGTGAACCCCGTACGTGAAATGGTGCGGCAGGCGGACGCGCGCGTGCCGGTGTACGAGGTAAGAACCCAGACAGCGGACATCGACCAAACCATTAACCAGGAGATTACGTTTGCCGAGTTGTGCACGGGCTTTGCAATCCTGGCGCTGACGATCGCCTGCGTCGGTCTCTACGGCACCGTTTCGTACAACGTTGCCCGCCGCACCAGCGAGATTGGCATTCGGATGGCGTTGGGGGCGCAACGCGGCAGGGTTGTGCGGATGGTTCTGCGTGAAGTTCTGGGGTTGGCGGCAGGGGGACTGGCCATCGGCACGGCCACTGCGCTAGGCACTTCGAAATTCGTCGCAGCGTTCCTGTATGGGATAAAGGCAAACGACCCTCTGGCGCTGACCCTGGCGGTGATGACGCTGCTGGGCGCCGCACTCTTGGCCGGGTACATGCCTGCGCGCAAGGCGTCTCGAATCGATCCGATGGCTGCGCTACGGCACGAGTGACGTGCGTCGTCGTATTTTGTCGCCCTCACTCCTCCCGTAGCACCTCCATGGGTTCCACCTGCGTGTCGCGCCGCGGACGCAGGAGATCGGCGTGCGCATCGCGCTGGGCGCGCGGGCGGTGCGCATCGATCCGATTGCGGCGATCCGGTCGGAGTGACCGCGGTCCTTGTGCCACATGCTTCAAATCAACTGCGGCAATAACTCGCCGGCGGGGCCTTCGAAAGCGCAGTCCACCACGCCGGAATAAGGCGTGGGCTCCAGGTTCACTTGTATAACCCGCGCTCCGGCTTGTTTTGCCAGGGGAATCAGGCCGGCCGCCGGATATACCTGCGTCGAAGTGCCCACCACCAATAGAACCTGCGCCGCCAGCGTGGCATGTTCCGCTTCCTGCATCATGCCTTCGGGCAGAGGCTCGCCAAACCACACTACGCCGGGGCGCGCCAGACCGCCGCATCCGCAGTGCGGCGGCAGTTTGGGCAAGGGCGCGCGGCGGTCCGGCCAGTTGCTGCCGCACGCGGTGCAGCGCATGCGCCAGATATCGCCATGCAGTTTCAGGACCCGGCCGCTGCCGGCCATGTCGTGCAGCCCGTCCACATTCTGCGTGATCAGGGTAAAATGCGGCTTCCGGATCTCCAGGCGCACCAGCGCAGCATGGCCGGCGTTCGGCTTAGCATGCTTTATGGCTTCGCGCCGCCAGTTGTACCATTCCCAAACCAGGCGCGGATCGCGCGCGAAAGCCTCCGGCGTGGCCAGATCTTCCGGCTTGTAGTCTTTCCACAATCCGCCGGTTCCCCGGAAAGCCGGGACGCCGCTCTCCGCCGAGATTCCCGCCCCCGTCAACACCGCCACCGCCGTGGCGCTCCGCAACCACTCGCGCGCTTGTTCCAGGCTCATCCGCCCCGTACCACCTTTGATTTTACGCCATATGTGGCGCACGGTTCTCAACGTGCCGTGTCCGCACTCGTGCGGACACCTTGCCTCCCCATGCGTGGGGACGCGGCGCGCCAGAGTGCGCGCGCCACATACTATCTATCGTTCATGAAAACTATCTATCGTTCATGAAAATTAACTTAAGATAACATATGGTACCGATAGTAAATTAGTGAGTATTGATAACTTTGCATGAATTAGCAAAGTTTTAGTTTGTTCCCGGCGGATAGTAAGCTTATAATAACTGAGACATAGTCATCATCAGAGGCGCGCGTGAAGTGTCTTTATTGCGGTAAAGGAATCGGTCCAATCCGCCAGATCCGGGACGTCGAGTTCTGCAGTGAGGCGCATCGCACCCACTTTCGCGAGCGCTACCGCCAGCAGCTCTATGAGGCGCTAGCCCCGGAGCCCGCTCCGTTGCAAATCGCGGATTTCATAGAGCGCCCGCCGGCCACCGGCGGTCCGGCCCCCTCCGCCCAACTGCGCGTTTTGCCGAAGTCCCTGCCCGGCGAGTGGATGCCCGCTATGCGTGTCGCCGCCGCCGGCATATCCGTCGAGCGGCCGGGTTGGGTATGTGCTCAAGGCCTCGCGTCGATGCCCACGCAGCTGGCGTGGCTGGACTCCGTCGCGCCTTTTCCGTCGCCCATCCGGATTGCTCCGTTCTCGATGCGCGTTCAGCTTTCGCACAGGTCCGCGGCCGGCGTTGCGCCAACCCATTTAGTGGCCGCGAATTCCACCGCACGGCGGCCGGCTGTTGCGCCGCGCATCTCCGAATCTGCCAGGCCGCTGCCTGATTCGGTTTCATTGCCGGAAGCCGCGCAAATCCCCGCGCCGCTCCAGGCGGAACCTTCCTCTCCGCAACTGCACGCCGCTGTTCCTGTCTGTGGCGATCCCGCGGCAATGGGCCCTGTGCCTGCCGCCATCCACGCCGCCGTTACCTTGCCGTGCAGCACCGCAATTGCCGTACCTACCGCGCCTCCCGGACTAGCAGCCGTCCCGGAAGCCGGCCTTTCCCCCGCGCTGATCGCCTCTCAGCCCCGGCCCCTGCCAGCCGGGCCGCTGCCGATTCAGTGCGATTTGAAGGCCGCCCTGGTCAAGGGTCTGCCGGTGGCTTTCGAAGCGCCGGGGTCCCGCGATATGTCCCGCCACATCGGGATTATCCTCCCCAAACCGCCCGCCCTCGCGGCGTCCTCCAGTTGGATCGCCGCCACGCAGCCCGTCCAACCGGCGCGCCTGTCTGTAGCCGCCGAACTGGGGCAGGTCTCCAGCCCGGCACTGGACTTTGGCCACTTCCAGGCGCAACCAACATCCACCAGCCACCAGCCACCAGCCACGGCGAGCGGATCTCGCCCCGTGGCCTTGGCGCCCATGGCTCCAACCTCGGATCCACAACCAACCGGGTTGCCCGCAGCCTCGCCTTCGTGGCAGAAGGTGGGGCAGGCATTCAGGCTGCCAGGACTTTTGCCGCAGGCCGGCAAGCGCTCCCTGGCTCTGGCGCCCATCGGCGCGCTCGCAGGATTGGTGCAGCCCGGAAGTTCCCCCGTCCAGGAGGCAGCCGGCCATCGAAATCCCCGCTCCGCCGTGGCAGCTTCGCCTGCGTGCATCCGGACACCGGCCGCGCAGATCGAGATCTCTGCATTGCCTGGCCGCTTGCTTGGAGAAATGCTTTCCGCCCCTCTACCCCAGGCGGAGGCGCCCGCGCCAGTCGCCCCGCCCGCGACCGAACCGTCGTGGGACGCCACCAGAGCGGTGTCGCAGGACTATCCGCTGGTTCCGTTGGCGGACGTTCCTCTAGCCCGGTTCGCTGGCTTGCCGGTGCCCGCTGGCGCGGCCGGCACGCTTGGCCTCCCGCCGCGGCCCGATGCCGGCCGCACCGTGCGCTCGTCCGCCGTGCGGTGGACTCTGCGCGCGGTCCGCATCTGCAATCCGGCCTTCCGGATGGATCCGATTAGAGCGCGCTTCAGCGACCTGGCACACGCGGAGCGCAGCATGCCTTACAACCGGGACCTCGAAGACAAGGTTCCGGCCAAAACCAACCTGCGTCCTTTCAAGCGCGTGGTCCCGCGGCGTTCGAGCCGGCTCAAGTGGCAGTATATCGGCGCCGCGGCCGCTGCCCTGCTGCTCGCCGGTGTATTGCGTCCGCAAGCGGCTCCCAAGGGATCCTGGGAATCCCTTAAGTGGCGCGGCATGTCCATCCGCCAGTGGATGTCCCAACGCGCCACGCGTACCTTTGCGGACGATTTTCGCGCTGGCTTGAATCAATGGAAAGGCGTGCAGTCGAAGTGGCCCAAGAGCTGGTCGTACAGCGCGGACGGCTTCATCCACCCAGGACAATTGGCGCTCTACCGCCCTTCGGTGCCGCTTTCCGACTACCGCTTTGAGTTCATGGCGCAAATCGAGTCCAAGAGCGTCGATTGGGTGGTGCGCGCAAAGGATGCCGACAACTACTACGCCCTGAAGTTCACCGTCCTCCAACCGGGACCGCGGCCTCTGGTGGCCATGGTTCACTATCCCGTGATTGGGGGCCGCCAGGGAGCCCACGTGCAGACGCCGCTGCGCATGATGATCCACGCAAACACGCCATACCGTGTCAGCGTGGACGTAAAGGGCAACCGGTACCGCGCCTTTATCGAGGACCAAGAGGCGGACTTCTGGACGGACGACAAGCTCAAAACCGGCGGCGTCGGCTTTTTCAGCGAGGCAGGCGAGCACGCCCGCGTCTACTGGGTGAAGCTTGAGAGCCATGGAGACGTATTGGGTAGGATTTGCGGTTTGCTGTCCGGAAAGAGCGGCCAAAACGCGACAAATAAGGAGACACAAGCAATGGATTACCGGCATGCAGGAACCATCGATATCAATGCGGGCTCCCGCCCGAATGGCGCGGAAGCCGCCCTCAATACGGCGCAGGAAACGCGCATCAGCCGCGTGCTGTCCAAGGCGGCATCGCAGCATCTGGACGGTAAACTCGACGAAGCCGCCAAGGAAGTGGTGCGCGCGCTCGATGGCGGAGAACGTCACCCGGCATTGTACTTCGCGCTCGGCCAGTTGCAATACGAATTGCAGGAATACCGTCCGGCCTCGCAGAGCTACGCGCAGGCGGCGCTGCTGCAGCCCCTGCATCCCACCGCGCACTTCAATGCCGGCGTGTGTCTGGGGCGCATCGAGCGTTGGGAGGACGCCGCGGCTGCATTCCGCAAGGCCATCTCGAACGACCCGGCGCGTACCGAGGCGCATCTGGCCTTGGGCGCTTGCCTGGTGCAATTGGGCCTGCATAACGAGGCGCTGGATGCCTACGACCGCTTTCTGGAGCGCCATCCGGATCACGAAGAGGCCCTCTTCGGCAAAGCCGTGGCGCTGCAGAAACGGGATCGCGGCAGCGAAGCCGTGGAGTTGTACCGCCGCATCCTGAACCGCAGTCCGCATTCCGAAGAGGCCCTCGGCAACCTGGTATCGCTCTCGCTGGCAAATCAGGATTACGAGCAGGTGCGCAAGTACGCGCAACGCTTGGCCGAGGCGCAGCCCCAGTCCCAGATCGCACTGGAGGGGCTGGCCGGCGCGGCATTTGCCGCCGGGGACCATAAGGCCGCCGCCGATTACTCCCGTCAACTGGCCGAACTGGCCCCCCACGTCTTCGAGAACTGGTTCAATCTGGGCGTCGCCTGCCATAAAGCCGGCGATTTGGCGGACGCTTCCAAAGCCTATGCGCGCGCCACCAAGGTACAGCCCGATTCGCCGCAAGCGCATCTGAATCTGGGCGTGGCGCTGCAGGAACAGGGCGATCTGAAGGCCGCCCGCACGGCTTACCAGCGGGCCTTCCAAGTCGATCCGAAACTGCCCGGCGTGCACTGGAACCTGGGGCTGGTCCACGAGCAATTGGGCGAATTCGAAGCCGCGGAGAAGCTCTACGCCCAGGTGCCGGAGAACTCCCCCGATTCCGACGACGCGGCTTTCCGTATCGGCCATCTGCGGCTGCAACGGGACGATTTTCCGGGAAGCATCCAGGCGTTCAATGCCTGTTTGGAGAAGCGCCCCAACTGGCCGGAAGCCCGCTTGAATCTGGGAATTGCGCACTGGCGCGCGGGCGATAAAGAATCCGCCCGGACCTGCTTCCAGGAGTTGACTGCATCCGGCAACGATTCCAAAGAAGCGCTGCGCGGCTTGGCCGCGCTGTCGCTCGAACACCAGGATTACGACAAGGCTTTTGAGATATACCGGCAATTGCTGGATTCCGGCGAGCGTACCCCGGAGCTGCTCTACAATGCCGGTCTGATCTGCCAGCGGCGGGGCGAGGCGGAAGACGCCGCGGTCCTTTATAAGGAGGCCATCAAAGCCGATCCCGGTTTCGGTGAAGCGCTGCTAAATTTGGGCCACGCTCTCATGTCGCTGGGCAACGAGTTCGAGGCGCGCTCCTGCTGGCGGAAGGCGGTCATCGCCAAGCCCGAACTGGCGCAACGCTACTTCGAGCCCGCCGCGCAAGCTTCGTAAGTGGGGCAGACATTGTGGGGCAGGCGGTTTCGCCTGCCTTCCTGATGCCGGACCCTCCCCTTGGAGACTTGGCGCTTGAGATGCCGCATCCCGCAATCGCCGTTCCGCAGCGTCTCGACGGCAGCGCCAACTCTACCACATAAAACGACCACGCGTCCGAGTGGATCTGATGAGTAACATTCCGTCATTCGTACCGCATTGCAGCGCGTGTCCAGTCCAGAGATAGAGTCGTTGGGGAGAGGGACCCTTCCGGCGAACAAACTCTTCCCCAGAAATCGCCCTAACCAATTCCCTCGTCTGTCGTACACTAAACCAAGGGAGCTGTTATGCATCGACTAGCTTACTTGGTTTTCGCAACGACCGTGGCGCTGCTTGCCTGGGACGTCAACGACGACCTGCTCAGCGCGGCGCGCAAAGGGGATCTGGACACCGTCAAAGCGCTGATCGAAAAGGGTGCGCCCGTGGAGGCCAAGACGCCATACGGCCAGACGCCCCTCTATCTGGCGGCCATGAGCGGCCACGAAGCTGTGGTCCAGTTCCTGCTGGACAAAGGCGCCAAGACCGATGTGACCGACACATTCTATAAGGCCTCCATGCTCGACTTCGTCCTGGAGCGGAAGCACTACGCCGTGGCGAAGATCATCATCGCCAAGGGAAATGGCAAGACCGACGTGGACCTGAAGACCGTGGCGGACGCCGGCCAAGCCGATCTGGTGCAAGCTGTCCTGGAAAAGGGCAAGCCCAGCCAGCCGGCCTTGGATAGCGCCTATGAAGGCGCACTCACGGAAAACAAAAAGGATATCGCCGCACTGCTGAAAACGGCGGGCGCGCACGAGCCGCCGCCTCCCGTGGTAGTGGATGCGAAAGTCCTCGAATCCTACGTAGGCACTTTCAAGACGGAAGCAATTCCGCTGGATATCAAGGTATTCGTCAAAGAGGGCAAACTGTATTTGCAGGCAACCGGTCAGTCCGAGTTCGCACCCAAGCCCAAAAGCCCCACCCAATTCGCGATGGCCGCATACAATCTGGAGGTCGAATTCGATTCGGCAAACAGTTTCACGCTGAAGCAGGGCGGCCAGACATTCAAATTCAAAAAGGCGGTGACGCAATGAGACGGCGTTGGTCCATTTGTTCGTGCCTGTTGATGGCCGCTACGGGCGCGGCATTCGCGGGCGATTGGCCGCAGTTCCGCGGTCCATCGGCTTCCGGCGTGGGCGACGGCGCGAAACCCCCTGTCAAATGGGACGCCACCAAGGGCACCAACATCGTCTGGAGCGTCGAAATCCCAGGCCTCGCCGACTCGTCGCCCATCGTCTGGGGTGACATGGTCTTCGTCACCACGGCCGTCTCCAGCGATCCCAAACAAACGTTTCGCATCGGTGCCTACGGCGACACCGATCCGGTCAACGACAGTTCGCCGCACAAGTGGGAGGTTTTCGCCATCGACAAGAAAACCGGAAAAATCCTGTGGCAACAAACCGCCCACGAAGGCATACCCAAGACGAAGCGCCACCCCAAATCGTCGCAGGCTTCGCCATCGCCGGCGACCAACGGCAAAGTGGTCGTGGCCTACTTCGGCTCGGAAGGACTCTACGCCTATTCCACTGCCGGCGAGTTGCTGTGGAAGAAAGACCTCGGCCTGCAGAACGCCGGATGGTTCTTCGATCCGGATTCCGAATGGGGAGCGGCCAGTTCCCCTGTCATTTATAAGAACATGGTGATCTTGCAGTGCGACCGGCAAAAGGACTCCTTCATCGCCGCGTTCGATTTGAAGGATGGCAGCGAATTGTGGCGCACGGCGCGCGCGGAGATTCCATCCTGGGGCACGCCCACCGTCGTACCGTCCAAGGATGGTGCCGAAGTGGCCACCAACGGCTCCAAAGCCATTCGGGGTTACGACGCCGACACCGGCAAACAACTCTGGACCCTGGGGCCCAATTCCGAAGTCACCTGCACCACGCCGGTGTCCGCGCAAGGCCTGATTTATGTGACTGCGGGCTATCCGCCGGTGCAGCCCATCTACGCTATTAAGGTGGGATCGAGCGGCGACCTGACGCTGAAGGATGGCAAGGAATCGAGCGATGCCATTGCCTGGAGCAAGCAGCGCGGCGGCGTTTATCTGCCCTCTCCTCTGGTTTATGGCGAGCGTCTCTACACCGTAGCCAATAGCGGCGTCCTGAGTGTATACGACGCCAAGTCCGGGACGCGCATCTATCAGCAGCGGGTCGGCGACGGCGGCTCTTTCGTGGCCTCGCCGGTGCTCGCGGCCGGCAAGCTGTACATCAGCAGCGAAGATGGCGACATCTACGTGGTGAAGGCGGGCGCGCAATACGAATTGTTGTCGAAGAATCCCATCGGCGAACCGATCCTGGCGACTCCGGCGCTGGCTGGCGATATGCTACTGGTGCGGGGGGCGAAGCATCTCTTCGCCATCGCGGAGTAGGACTGCCATTTATCAAGATGGAAACCGACTCCCTCAATACGCTGGTGACTGACGCCATATGGCGGGCCGAGGAACTCGACTCCTGCGGCGTTTGCGCCGCAGAGGCTTGGCTGGAGATCTCCGCGATTGAGGAGAAACTGGCGAAGGCCCTTCCGGCGTCGGACGCCTAAGGACGGATCGCGCGGCGCGGCGCCGTTCGCGCTGCTCTCAAAGGGGGAGAAGGACGGCGCCGGTCAGGGTACGCGTTGCAGAATTAGTGCCGCAACCTCTCGATCCGGTTAAGAATATCCTGTTTCTCAGGGTAGTTTGGATTTCTCCTGAGAACCTCCTCGTACCATTTAGCGGCGTCTAGGTAGTATCCCAATCGGGCGCAGCAAAGGGCAATGTTGTACGGTGCAGAGGTCTCAGTCGGGTCGAGTTGCGCAGCCTTTTCATAGCTCTGCCTCGCGAACTCCCAGTTCTCGACCTCGAAGTACGCGCCGCCCAAGTGGAAGTGCATTGTAGCGTACTTACCATCAGACAAACGGATCGCCTGATTACCTGCGTTGATCGCCTCCTGGAACCGCCGGAGGCCTATAAGGGCAACGGCCTGGTTGTCGAAGGCCCACGGATCGGAGGCGTCAAGCGTACTAGCCTCGTGCGCGTGACTGAGTGCCTCTTGATAGACACCGCGGTCGTTCAGAATGAGGGCAATCTGGCGATGCGCACGAGAAAGGCGTCGTTCTGAACCCGCCTTGCCGCTTCCTTCGGCGATACACCGCCGAGCCGTGGAGAGAGCCGAGTCTGACTCATCCGTCGCGGCAAGAACGAACGACCACGCGGCCTCACACCAATTTGTCCAAGGCCCTCCAAACAGGGCGGCCTGCTCGTAACTTTGCCCAGCCTCGTGGTACGCTTCGAGCTTGTCGAGACGAGAGCCCTGTCCTTGCCAATCCCAGGCATTCGCCTTCCCGGTGTTGACTAATGCGTTAAACCAAATGCGGCCTTCGGTCGCCTTCCCCGATGAGTAGGTCGCTCTAATCATCCCGCGAATGCTGTTAACATGGATTTCAGTATCGCCGCCGGGTTTGCTTAGATCGAAGGCGCGGTGGAAATACTCTTCGGCCTCCGTGTAGGAGGCGCGGTCTTCGAGGACGTCGGCTAACTGGTAATAGACCTCCGGCGTCGGCTTTTTGGATAAGCGCAACGCTGCGCGCGCGGCTTTTTCGGCGCGTTCCAACAGCTCTTGCTTCTCCGTATCGTCCGCAAAGACAGCCTTGTTGCTTAGCCCAATGGCTAGAGTCACGTTTGCGTCCACCGAAGGGTTCGCCCGAACCGCTCGCTCAGCCCCGGTGATCGCAATGTCAGCATTCTGGCCGATGGCTTGTTTGGCGATCTTTAGCAGTAGGTCCCCGTCGTTTCCAGCTTGCTGAAGCGCACCTTGTAGCGTGGAATCGATTTGGCGGTCAATCTTCTGCCAGTCGGAATCAGGTTCCTGAGAGAATTCTTGTTCAGCCCGTGCGCTTGCCAGCCTCTCGGCCTTCTCCAGGAGGGCCGAAACATCACTGGTGTTCGCCGCCTCGCCTCGGATCAGCTTCCGGACTAGCGTCGTTGGGACTGCAAAATTTAGGTTCTGGCCCTCTTGCAATATGCCCACCGCAACCCCAACGACCTCTTCCCGGCCATTGAAGATCGGTCCGCCGGACGATCCTGGGGAAATCGGAGTGGTTATCTGAATCAGATCTCTCCCGCTGAATTTTCTAATGCCGGATACGACACCTGTGCTGATGCTCCGCTCCAGGCCGGCGGGGTTGCCAATTGCGTAGACCGCGCCGCCGGGGACCGGAGGATCAATTGCCAAAACCAACGGCTTGACTGACAGTTCGGCGCTGGGAGTCAGCAATGCCAAGTCATTGAACACATCCACGCGCTCGACACTTGTGGGTAACATAGCAGCGCCCAAGTCGATATAGACGCGGCCCTCGCGGACCACATGCTCGTTCGTGAGAATCTTTCCGCCCGCGACCACGAATCCGGTGCCCTGTGCCACCACATCCCCGGCCTCGGATTTCACCTGGAGAAGGAAAACACTCTTTGACGTGTCTGCGTAAATCTTCGCCGCCGGATCGCCGTCTTGCGAACGAAGGAGGGGAATCGGAGCCGCCAATAGTAAAAGCCAGGCCGTCGACGGTTTGACCGGATGTCGTATCGAGTGGGCCATCGGAGTTCGGGGATATAGGACCGGCCTTTTTGGGCGTTCCCAACGCTTCTTGGGTTTCGTGTCCAGTAGAGTACCTCGCGGCCAGCCTGTGGTGCAAGATATCCAGAGGTAACAGTTGTGTGTCGGTAGGCGGCTCGGGCGGCTCGACCGGAATGGTAGTGCCGGGAATCGACTCGCCGAGCCTAGCCTGGGGAAGAGATGGAATCTCGGCAGAGGGCCGTAGTCCTGGCACCTATGGAACCGCGCCGGATACATCGGCAAAAATCTTTAGAACGTTTCCCCCCTCCCCATCGTTATAACAATCAGAATGCCCCTGGCAATGGCCGCCGGCCGGTTGACCGCGCGTAGCGACGCCGACCTGATTCAGGCATCCAAACGCGGCGATCTCTCTGCGTTCGAGGAGATCTACGCCGCGCACGCCGGGCGCATGAAGAGCATCGCGTTTCATTTGCTTGCGAATCGCGCGGATGCCGAGGATGCCGTGCAGGAAGCGTTTTTGAAAATATATCGCGCGGCGGGCGCCATCCAGTTCGATTCCGGCCTGGCGCCGTGGATCTACCGCATCCTGCTGAATTGCTGTTACGACACGGGCCGCAAGCGCAAACGGCAGGCCGAGTCGCCGCTCTCGGCCGAGCCGCCGGCGATACCGAATAACGTGCCGTTGCAGTTGGCCATCCGGCGCGCGCTCGACCGCATCCATCCGCAGTACCGGATGGTGTTCTGGCTGTTCGAAGTGGAAGGCTTTCGCCATTCCGAAGTGGCCGCCATTTTGGAAATCCCGGAAGGCACCTCCAAGAAATGGCTGTTCGAGGCCAAACGGGAGCTGCAGCGACTATTAACGGAGAGCCGCGCATGACGTTCGATTGCAAAGATTTGGAGCGCGCCCTGGCTATCCCGGAACTCCTGCCCGACGCGCGCGAGCACGCCAAGGTTTGCGACGTTTGCCGCCGCGAGCTGTGGCTCTGGGGCGAAATGTCGGCCGTGGCGCCAAGCCTCCGCGAGGATTGGGAGACGCCCGACTTGTGGCCCAAAATCCGCCAGACTTTGGCGGCGCAACAGAAGGCGGCCAAGCGGCACAGCTTCACCAGGCGGTTCGAGTGGCGCATGCTGGCCGGCATCGCCGCGGCCCTGGCGATCGCGGTTTCGGTTTTCATGGTGAAGTACTCGCGGCCCGCGCCAGCGCCCGCCGCGCAGCAAGATAGCGATTTCTTGACCGAGCAGACATTGAAGGAAGTCGAACAGACCGAGGCGGCTTACCGCGCCTCCATAGACAAGCTCTCGCGCCTCGTGCAGCCCAAGCTGAACGCTTCGGAAAACCCAGTGGCCATCGCCGCCCGCGAGAAGCTGATGGTGCTCGATTCCGAAATCGTCAACGTCCGCTCCACGGTCGCTCGCAACAAGTTCAATGCGCAGCTACAAGCCGACCTGGCGGTGTTGTACCGCGATAAACAAGACACCCTGAAGGAGATTTTGCAGCATGCGCAATCGTCGCAATAATATCATGTTCGGCCTGTTTCTTGGAATGACCCTGTTAATGGCGGCGCCGGCGTTCGCGCGGGACGAATACTCGCGCAACTTCGACAAAACCGTGACCTTGGCCAACGGCCAAAGCGTGCGGCTGGAACATCGCATGGGCAACGTCAACCTTCGCACCCACGCCGGCCGGGACGTCGTGGTGCACGCTTCCATTCGCGTCTCCGCTTCCAACGACGCCGAAGCCAAGCGCCTCGCGGAACAGATTCAAATCGAGGTCGCGCCGGCTGGCTCGGCGCTGGTCATTCGCACGGAATACCCCAAGGAGGAGCATGACGGTTTCTTCGGGTTCCACAATTCCTATCTTTCCTACTCGGTCAACCTGGATGTAACCATGCCGGAGGCCGCGCCACTCGAGCTGCGCAACAGTTTCGGCGCCGTCAGCATTGAAGATTTGAAGGCTAATGGCGATATTACCAATGCGCATGGCAAGCTGACCTTCCGCAACGGGAGCGGCACACAGCGTCTGGAAAACCAGTTTGCGGCCGTCGAGGTCACCGGCAACAAGGGCGATGTGGAGATTCGCAACGGCAACGGCAGCGTGGATGTCTCCGATGTCACTGGCATCGTGAATGTCAAAGACCGTTTTGCGAATGTCACGGTAACCAATCCGGGACGCGGCGGAACCATCGTGAACGGCAACGGCGCAGTGCAAGTTACCGGCGCGGGCGGCGACGTGCGCATCACCAATTCTTTCGGCAAAGTGACTGTTAGCGGGGTCAAAGGGAACCTGGTCGTCGGCAACGGAAACGGCGAGGTGGAAGCGAATAGCGTCACCGGCTCGGCTGAGCTGAATACCAGTTTCGGAACCGTGCGCTTCGGCGATATCGGCAAAGTCCTGTCTGTGCACGCCACAAACTCCGCCGTAATTGGCCGCAAAGTGGGCGAATCCGCGACCATCGAAAACTCGTTTGGCCGCGTGGATGTCAGCGAGGTGCATAAAGGAATTCGGATCGTGGGCGGCAATAGCCCCATCACGGTGGCTGACGTAGGCGAAGAGGCCTCGTTGAAGACCAGCTTCGGGCTGGTGACGGCGGACCGCGTCGGCGGAATGCTGACCGTGGAGGATAATAACGGTGCAGTGAAAGCCTCCGCCATTCGCAACAGCGCCAATGTGAAGACCAGCTTTGGAGCCGTGCTGCTCGAAGGCGTGGCCGGCTCTGTAGATGTCGACAACCAGAACGGCGGCGTTGAGGTTTCGC
>Ga0182018_10003532_pt1 | contig 13968 bp, 13 predicted proteins | sample 812P2MmetaG_FD_120490 | JGI IMG/M metagenome (GOLD analysis project Ga0182018, IMG submission 120490) | Permafrost microbial communities from Stordalen Mire, Sweden - 812P2M metaG | ecosystem: Environmental > Terrestrial > Soil > Wetlands > Permafrost | place: Sweden: Stordalen | collected...
TGGCCTCGAAACACATTCGCACGGATGTTAACTATGCGTGGCCGACTGCGGAGATCGCAGTCATGGGTCCGGAAGGCGCGGTGGATATCGTCTATAAGCGCGAGTTGGATGGCGTTGAAAATGGCGACGCGGTTCGCCAACAGGTTCGCCAACAAAAGATCGAAGAATTTCGGGAGCGGCTGGCGAATCCCTACGTGGCGGCTGATCGCGGATTTGTGGATGCTGTGATCCAGCCGCGGGAGACGCGCAAGAAGCTGATTCAGGCGCTGGCCATGCTGGAGAATAAGAGGGATAAGAATCCGAGTAAGAAGCATGGGAATATTCCGCTGTAGGGGCAGTGAGCAGCTAAATCAGAGCGGAAGCATGGACCCATGCTGAACGTGCAGAATGTAGACCGATTTTTCTTCGACAAAGACGACAAACAAGAAACGGTAGGTACCGCGATTGCCCGAGCCGAAGAGCAATTCGCGGATTGGTCGATCAAATGATGCGCTCTCCGGAGCCAGAGGACAGCGTTCGGGGTGGTGTGCAAGGGTCTTCGCGGTCTGGCGGGCGCGCCGGATCCAGTCTCGCGCTGCGCGGGGTGCCTGGCGGCGGATGTAGCGATAGGCTGTCCTGAGATCGTTTTCCGCAGCGGGAGTAACGATGACGCGGTAAGTCATTTACCCGTTCGCATCTTGGCGTTCCAGGTCGTCAAAGACGTCGACTGCCGACCGACCCATGCCTTTGCGGGCTTGCGCAAGACCGCGGCGGATGCTGGCCACGGCCTCCAGTTGACTGGCCACTTCCTGATAGGCCTTGGCATCGAGAACCACAGCCTCGGCCTTGCCGTTGACGGTGAGCACCAGCGGACGCCCGGTTTTCTTCATGTGCTTCATCAATCCCGAGGAGTTGCGCTTGAAGGTGGTTAGGGAATGAATGTCTTGGGTGACATCGATCATGATGCGATTATAGCATCTGATTTGATTCTTATATGATGCTTCTGCGCTGAGTGGAAAATGATACTTCGGTGGGAGTGTGGCAGGGGTAGGGGGTCCTTCCTGCGTGGCCGCTTCGCGAAGCGGCTACTCCGCTCAGGATGACAGCGTATATTTATGTTGCGGATTTTAGGGGAGACGAGAGTGGCTCGGAGGAGGTTGGGAGCCGGACAGTTAGGGGGCGCCGAGCTTTGTTCGGTTTGGACGGGCGAGGCGCCCGTCTCTCCACTAATTCGCTATTCGCAAAAAAATAAGAGTCCCGAGGTGATGTTGGATTCATTCGTCTCGGCCAGTAGCTCGCGTTTAGACCCTTGCTGACCTTATTCTTACAACTCCCTTGCGGGTTTCATTGTAAGCCGATCTTGCTCGGGCTCCGGGCTCACCGCCAACCGGATAAATCAATCCAACGCCTCGGGACTCTATCTTGCCTTTAACAGTGGCTCCTGTTCTCCTCGACCAGCGCTTAGCTATAGACCCTTGCTTGCCCTCCCAGACTTACCTCGCGGTTGCCTGAGTGACTTCGCTTGAGCCCCGGACGCTGCACCAACCGGAAAAACTTCAGAACGTGTCAAAGAACGATTATGGTTTTAACATTCTTATTTTTTACGTCAATGAAATTCATGCGTCTGTAAGTTCTTATTCATCAATCGAGTGCAGCTCATGCACAGCGGGGTGACGCGGAAACTGTGCAATGGGCCTGGCGCAGCTGCGAAATCGATAGCATCCATGCGATATTTTCGGGGTTTCTTTCAGGCAAACTACAGCTTCGATCCGATTGTCATTCGAGTTTCGGCTGTGCAAATCGCTGCTTTATTGGCATGAATACTGAACTTCTCTGCGCGCGGGACATCGCCAGGATTGCAAGACTGGAAGGGGATTCGGGATGACAACGCTATAAAACCATCATTTATGTTGGCTTGACGACGGCGGGGGCAAGCTTTGCTCGGCTTGGACGGGCGAGGGCGCCCGTCTCTCCATTAAACGTCTGAGCATCACTTTTCGATTATCTTTATCAGGCACTTTTGAGACACTTCTGAAACATGACACCGGATCTCTTTAGTCGCACCGAGGCGGCGGCGGCGTTTGTGCTTGGGCAGACGGACCTGCGCCCGCAGGTCGGTCTGGTTCTTGGATCGGGGCTGGGATCTTTTGCCGACGACCTCACCGAGGCGGTCGGCATTCCTTATGCGGACATCCCGACGTTTCCTTGTTCGACGGCGATTGGGCACGCGGGACGGCTGGTGTTTGGCAAGTCCGGGGACGTGCCCGTTGCGGTGATGCAGGGACGCGTGCATTTGTATGAGGGCTATTCGGCGGCCGAGGTTGCGTTTCCTACGCGTGTGCTCGCGCGTACTGGCGTACGCGCTTTGATTCTTACCAACGCTGCGGGTGGCATCAATGTCGAGTACGGACAAGGCGCGCTGGTCATCGTTCGCGATCATATCAACCTTCAAGGGCAGAATCCGCTGACGGGGGCGAATGATGAGCGCTTTGGTCCGCGGTTCCCCGACATGAGTTACGCCTACTCGAAGCGCTATCGCGAGATTGCGCTGGAGGAAGCTCAGAAGCTTTCGATTCCGCCGCGCGAGGGAGTTTACGCGGCGCTGGCCGGGCCGAGTTACGAAACGCCGGCGGAGATTCGATACCTGCAGGCGATTGGGGCCGATCTGGTGGGCATGTCGACTGTGCCGGAGGCTATCGCCGCGCGGCACATGGGGATGAACGTTCTGGCAATTTCGTGTGTCACTAATATGGCGGCGGGAATTCTGGATAAGGCGCTGGTACATGAGGAAGTGCTCGAGGTAGGGCGACGCGTTATGGGACAGTTCGTTGCGCTGCTGCGGGCGGTGCTTCCGCGGGTGGCGGCGGAGTTGCGGACGGTGGGGTAGCCGAGCTGCGCTCGGCTGGACGGCCGAGGGCAGCCGTCCCTACGTAAAGCGGGCGGGCGGGGTCGCCCGCCCCCACACTTGCTTTCCCGCCCCACACTTGCAAATGCGGGCTTAGGGCTTGCGGGGGATGAATACTGGTTGCGGCGGGTCTATCTTATATGTCGCGGCGAAGCTTGCCTGATTCACGGCGAAGCTGGCTCGTCCTCGGGAATCGATGAAGAATAAGGGCTGCTTTAGCGGCACGTCGCTGAAGGTGTTTACGAAGGGCATTTCTATTTCGCGTCCGGCGATGGTGGCCTTCAGCTTGTCGCCACGCCGATAGCCTAGCTTCTGAAAATCTTCGGCGCTGATGTTTGTTACCAGGTTGCCGAAGGGGCCATCGAGCGCGATCACCTCTCCAATCAGACCTTTCTCGTCCAGGGTTGCGGGCTTCAGGTCGAGCTTGACCAGCTGGCTTACGACCGGTCCGACCTGGGTCCAGTCGTCGCCGCGGGCGATGTGGGCTCCGACGGGAGAGAAAATATCGCGGCCATGGAAGGTGGAGGAAATTTTGGCGCCGACCATCCAATCGGGGTTGGTGATCTGGCGAATGGCCTCGATGCCATCGCGGCCCTCGACCAGAGTCATCAGGCCATTGTCGGGCAAGACGAAGAATTGCCCGCGCTTCGATTTCACTACTACCGCTTTGCGCGAACTGCCCACTCCGGGATCGATGACGACGACGAACACGGTTCCGGCGGGGAAGTAGGGTGAGGCGCCGAAGAGATAGAGGGCACCGTCTGAAATCGAATAGGGAGTTACCTGATGGGTGAGGTCCACGATGCGGAGGTTGGGAGTGACGCCGTACATGACGCCCTTGCAGAGAGCGACCGAATCATCGATCACGCCGAAATCGGTCATGAAGACGACGGTTGGCGGCTGCGCGGGCTGCGCCGATAGAGGGTTGGCGAGTGAGAGGCAGATGGCGGCGGTTATGACCAATAATAAAGACTGGAATCCTGGCGATTTTCCTGGCGAAGCTAATGTCATCCGCATCAAGTTGAACCCTCCGAAAAGATTTCCAGTTTACTAGAAGTGACCGCGTAATACGCTTCTTTGCCTGGGCTGGACGGGCGAGGTCGCCCGTCCCCACACGGCCGCCCGTCCCCACACTTGCATTCGTTCTATAATCGGGAACGGCCATCGATCATTCGGAAATGAATCAATCCGAAATCAAGCAATCCAGGAGCCTGTTATGTCGAGCGTCATTCCTGAGAAGTATCTTGATCTTTTTCATAAGCGCGCTTTTGCCAGTCTAGGCACGCTGATGCCGGATGGACAACCGCAGGTCACTCCAGTCTGGTGCGACTACGACGGCTCGCATGTCATTTTTAACTCGGCGCGCGGACGCCAAAAAGATCGCAACGTGCGGCGCGATCCGCGGGTTGCACTCGCCATTGTCGATCCCGATAATCCGTATCGCTATCTGGAGATCCGCGGCACCGTGGTGGAGATTACCGAAGAGGGTGCTGACCAGCATATCGACAAGATGGCGAAGAAGTACATGGGACTCGACAAGTACCCGTATGCGAAGCCGGGGGAGGTTCGCGTGATTTACAAAATCCGGCCGGAGCACACTACCGTGATGGGGTAGGACGCCGGGTTCCGTTCTCGAGCTAAGTTCCCGTTTGCGGCCGGCAAAAAGCAGGTCCTTCGCTTCGCTCAGGATGACAATGTTTTTTTGTTTATTTGGTCGGGAGTGACGACCAAACTGAGCCGCTACCCCTAAAGCACATCTAAATTTCTTTTCGAGCCGGCGGAATCGGTGACGTTTTCCGGTTTGGCAAGTCTAATAACGCCGGGGACAGCCTTGATCGTTTTTCGGCGGCAGATGCCGCTTGCAGGAACTTTCTCGCTTCATCTCTCGTAATAACAATGAATGATGTGGCGGGCACGAGCTGTCGCGAATGACTCCTGGAGGATGTGATGCAATCTGTGAAGACCAATGGGAACGCCGAGAGCGAACTTACGAGTATCAGCAATAACGTGTCGGCGCAGAAGGTGGTGAAGGCGGCGCATGAAGAACTCCTCCAGCTCATGCGGCAGCGAGCCGAGGTGATGAAGCGCATCGGCACAGTGAAGCAGACGATCGCCGGATTGGCAAATCTGTTCGGCGACCACGTGCTTGGCGACGACTTGCTGGAATTGATCGACCGGAAACCCAACGGCCGCCAGCCGGGCTTTACCAAGGCGTGCCGGAGAGTGCTGATGGAAGTTCGGCGTCCGCTGGGAGCGCGCGAGGTTTGCGTGGAACTGGAACGATATGCTCCCGCAATTCTGGCGCGGCATAAGGATCCGTTGGCCTCGGTCACAACCGTTCTGAATCGGCTGGTGGATTATGGCGAGGCCCGCAGCTTGAGCAATGATCACGGGCGGCGGGTGTGGGAATGGATCAGCGACTCGGAACCGTCGGTGGATGCGATGACTTCGCTGAGAACGGCGTAGGGAGATCTCTACAGCTTGCGGAAGAAGTCGTTTCTAAGCGGACGCGCCCTCAGCGGCCACTCTTTCGGTGGAATCCCACTCTAACGTCGCAAAGGACGCGACGTTAGAATGGGGCACCCGGCCTTATTTAAAAATAGTGCGGTTATCGCAGCGGTGAACCGCTGCGCCATCCAAGATCAAGTGCAACACCGACTTTTCTGCAGCCTGCCAAGCTGGTTCAGCGGACGGGCGAGGGCGCCCGTCTCTCCATATTTAAAAATAAATCAAGCGCTCCATTACGCCGGCAGCAGGCGTCCTTTTTCCAGATGCCGCGTTACGTGCGCGTATTGGGCTGCGTGCGGATCGTGGGTTACCATCACGATCGTTTTGTGAAAACTTTCATTCAGGTGCTTCAAAATCTCGAGGATGTCGGTGGCTGAATTACTGTCGAGGTCGCCGGTGGGCTCGTCGGCGAGAATCAGGGTGGGATCGCTGACGATGGCTCGCGCGATGGCCACGCGCTGCTCCTGTCCGCCGGAGAGCTGCTTGGGCAGGTGATCGACTCGATCCTCAAGGCCCACGAGTTTCAAGGCGGTCATGACGTGATCGCGGCGCTGCCGGGTTGTCATCCTGGTCAGCAGCAGTGGCAACTCGACATTTTCAAATGCCGTCAGCACCGGGATCAGATTGAAAGTCTGAAAAACATAGCCTACGTGGGTATTGCGCCAGCTGGCGGATTGGCCATCGCTCAGGCGAAAAATATTTTCACCCATTATGAGCAGTTCGCCGGAGGTGGGGCGGTCGATGGCCGCGATCATGTTCAGCAGAGTGGTCTTGCCTGATCCTGAAGGGCCCATCAGCGCCAGAAACTCGCCGCCAGCGATGTCGATGGAGACGTTGTCGAGCGCGGTCACCTGGAAAGCGTCGCGCTTGAAAATCTTACTGACACTGCGGGCCTGAACGACCCTGCTGCTGACGGCCGGTTGAGTTGGCGTTTGTATCGGCATTGCGTTCATGATTATCCCTTGATACGAATCTTTTGTCCGTCCTGCAAATCCGCGGGCCCGGCCGTGATTACGCTTTCGCCGCCAACGAGCGAGTCCACCAGATAACCTCCGGAACGCTGGCCCCGAACATGAACATCGCGGCGGAGGCACTTGCCATTGAATGCTAGCAGGACGAACTTAGTCCCATCCTTGTCGCGCACGGCGGCGGTGGGCACGAAGACATAAGCCGGTTTCGCGGGGTTCTTGTCGTTATTGGGATTGGCATTGGCCTTGAACTGCACGGTGGCATTCATTTCCGGACGCAGATAGGAATCGGGTTGCAAAATCTGAACTTTGACCTGGACCGTGGCTTTTTGCCGATTCGCTTCCGGCGACATTTCGGCGATCTCGCCTTTGTAGGAGCGGTCCTTGAATGCGTCGAGCGTTACGGTACCTTCCTGCCTGGGAGACAGTTTGGCAAAATCGTCCTGGGCGATGTCGAGCTCGACTTGAATGTCGTTGAGGTCGGCGAGGGCGACCACCGATCCGCGCGGGCCACCTTCGGTACCGCTCGCGAACTGGGCGGTGACCAGCTCACCCTTCTCGGCGGTGCGCTCCAGGATGGTGCCGGTGACGGGCGCGCGAATTACGGTCGCATCGAGTTGAGATTTGGCATATGCCATCTGGCCTTCGGCCTGCAGCAAGTCGCCGCGGGCACGGAGAATCTCTTCGGAGCGCGGACCCAGCTGCATCAGCTTGAAAGCCTGCTCCAGTGAATGCATCCGTTGTTCGGACGCATCGTACTTGGCGGTGGCGTCGTCCAGATTCTGCTTCGACATCACTCCCTGAGAAAACAGATCGCGGGTGCGGTCGAGGTTGATCTTGTCATTGACCGCGGTAGCGCGGGCCTCTGACAGATTGTGATCCGCCTGCTGAATTTCTTCCGGGCGCGACCCGTGCTCATTTTCGAGCAGGCGTGCACGGGCGCTATCCACCGCGCCTCGAGTCTGCTCGTATTGGGCGCGGAATTCTTCGTCTTCGAGGCGCACCAGAACCTGTCCTTCTTTTACTTTGTCGCCTTTTTCCACGCCAATCCAGGCGACGCGGCCGGTCACTTTCGAATTCACACTGATTTTGTGATGCGCGACGATATATCCGCTCGCGGAAAGGACGGTGCTGCCGGCGGGGTCACTGCCTTCCGCCGTCGCCCGAGCGACTTCGACTTCCGGCGTCTCCGAGGCGAGTACGCGGTAGGCCAGTGCGACGATACCGAGCAGGACGACCACGGCGATTCCGCCGAGAATGAAGCGGCGCGACCACGCGGGCGGTTCTCCGCCTCCATCGCGCAGCGAGCGATCGATGTGCAGGCTGCGGAGATCCTCATGCTTGGTATCGTTCTGCTTCGTATCAGTGGCTCCGAGATTCGTGGGCATTGCTGCTTGTAGCTCCCAACCGGTTCGCGGTTCAAAACCTATGGTACGGACAATTGTACGAAGTTGTCGCACTTATGGAACCGGAAAAGTACCTTCGAAGCACAGGTTCTTAAAAGGCGCCGACAGTTAGACGGGGCAAGCCCCGTCTCTACAGTAGGTTCGCGGCGACGTCAGGGTCGTAGCGATGTCAGGCTCGCAGCGACGTCAGAATATCCTGGCGCGCGGCGTGCCAGGCGGGCGCGATGCCTCCCAGCAGGCCCATGATTAAGGCAAAACCAACCGCCGCCAATGTAACGGCCCAAGTCAGGTGCAGACTGAAAACCGTTTCACTGAAGGTGAGGGAGTTGCCGATGCCGGTGCTCATGCCGTTGAACGGCAAAATCAGAACGATGCCGACAATCGCTCCCAGCAATGAAAGCATCAACGCTTCGAGGACGAACGAGTTGAGAATGCTGGGGCGCGAAAAACCGATGATGCGCAGGGTCGCAATCTCGCGCGAGCGATAGGCAACCGCCGCATACATCGTATTCATGGCGGCGAAGCTGGAACCGACGGCCATGATGATGGCCACAAAGGTTCCGATGAACCTGATGGCCCCGCCAGAACTGGTTTGCTTTGCGTAGTATTCGGTTTCGAGGGTGCCATCCAGCTTGAGACGCTGATCGTCGCTGACGCGGTGTTTCAGGGCGTCGGCTGCAACCGGGTCGGTGGCCCGAAGATAAACAGACGCATAGGCTCCCTGGCGGTCGAATTCCGCGGCGATCTGGTTGACGTCGCCCCAGATTTCAGAATCGTAGGCGGTGCCGCCGGAATCGAAGACGCCGACGACCTTCCATTGTCCCTTGGCAAAGTCAAGATTATCGCCGACGTTGGCGCCGGAAAAACGATTGTGGATGGAGTTGCCAACGACCACTTCGCGCTGTCCGGGGGTAAACCAGCGGCCTTCGACGAGCTTGGCGGTGGGACGCAGAGTGAGGCCCGCCGGCATCAGGCCACGAACTGAAACGTTCACTTCGCCGGTTCCATCTTTGCGGGGCAGCACTACAATCACCACCCATTCGGCGGAGGCCACCGGTTCTCCCTGACTGTCCCTGGCAATGCCGGGCAGGGTTTTCAGCGTGGGGAAAAGATTGGCGTCGAAGCCTCCCGAAAGTTCGGCGGTGTTGCCCTTGCGCATGACCAATACGTTCACGGGATCGCCGCTCTCCATGAAGGCCTTCTTCAAACCTGCCAGCAGCGCCATCAGGAAGACCGCGGTGGTTACGGTGAGGGCAATGCCCAGAGCCGTCATGATGGTGAGGCCCTTGCGCAACTTCAGATTGCGAATGTTGTAGCTGATTGGGATCGCCATACTGTCTTCTTCGCTGGTTCGTCGTTGGTTGCTGGTTCGTCGCTGGTCGTTGGTCGTTCGTCGTTGGTCGTTCGTTGGGGCTGATTTATTGCTAGGCCTCTACTATATCCAACTTTGGCTGGTGGTTGGCGGGAAAGCGGATAGTCCTCAGTTCCCAGTCGGCTCCCCGGAGCTTTTCGACGAATGCTGCTTTCACCTCGGTATCAACCGCAGGGGCATGGGCCGCAAGGGTATCGACCGAAGGATAGAGCCTTTTGCTGGATTTTGCGGTACTTTCGTAACTCTCAGTCGTGCAGTTGAAGGCGGTATTCTAGCTGTGATTCTCCCCCTGTTTTTAGCCAAATCCTTTAGTCAGGGTGCAGTGCGGCTGGTCAGCGCGAGGCGATTGTAATGGCGACGATGTTTGGCCGTTTTGAAATCCAGAGTGAGCTTTCCAAGTCAGAGACCGCCTTGATTTACAAGGCGATGGACACGGAAACCAACCAGGTCGTAGCGCTCAAGACGCAGAGCCTGCAGCCGCTCGGCGACCGTGCGGACGCGTTTGTGGAAACGCTGATTGCCGAAGGCGAAAAAAGCCGCGAACTGGGCAGCCAGAATATTGTCCCGCTCTATGGCGCGGGCGAGATCGACAGCCAGTTCTGCGCGGCGATGGAATACATCCAGGGCAATAGCATCGCGACCATGATTTCGCGGAAGGAAGGGTTCTCGATCTGGGATCTGCTCGACATTACTCGTCAGGTTTGCGCCGGGCTGGAGCACGCCGCTTCGAAGGGTGTGACGCACTGTTCGCTGGAGCCTTCGAAGATCATGGTGCAGTGGGATGGGATGGTCAAAATCCTTGGCTACGGCATCTCGAACATGAGCCTCATCGAAGCGGAGTCAGGAAACGGGTTGGGCCGGCTGATGCCTTACTGTTCTCCGGAACAGATTCGCGGAGAAGCGGTGGACCTGCGTTCGAACCTGTTCACCCTGGGGTCGATTCTTTACGAGATGGTGGCTGGCCGGAAGGCTTTCGACGCGGAGGATGCGGTGGCGCTGGTGAGCCAGATTGAACATGACATGCCGCCGAACCCGTCCTCGGTGAACGCCAAGATTCAACCGGCGGTGAGCGCGCTGATTATGAAGGCGCTGGCGAAAGATCCGGTGGAGCGCTATCAGAGCGCGCGGGAGCTGCTGGATGATCTGGAGAAGTGCAAGGAAAATGGCAAGAAGGCGGTCAGCGATGTCAAAAAGCCGACCGCAACGCCGACTGTCGCCGTGAATTCCGCGGCTCGCGCGGCAGCGGCCAGCAAGTTCCTCTCGCCTGAGTCAAGCGCCGCCAAGCCGGAGCTTCCCGCTCAAAGTACGTCGCCGCGAGCTACGTCACCACGAGCTGCTTTGCCGCCGACTGCTTCACCACGGGCTGCTTTGGCTGCGCCGGGTTCTCCGCGAATCAGCTCATCGGCGCCTTCGCAGGCTGATCCTCACGATGTCCAAAAAGCCGCTGCGGCCGCTGCTGGCGCGGCGGCGGGAAGTGGCACGCGGTTGCCCCAAACTAATTCTGGAGCGAATTCCGGAGCGCGGCTGGCGGGCGAATTTGACGTAAGCGCTCCTGAATCGCAGGCTGCGCCTGGACCGGTTTTGTCGGCGGCGGTGGAACAGGAAACCGAGCGGCGTTCACCGCGGATCGCCTTTGAACCCTCAACGCGGTTCGCTTTTGATCCAATGATGTCCGGTCCAACGATGTCCAAACCGGCGGTGTCGGAACCAACGACATCCGATCCGGTGGCGAGTTCGGCTGGGAAAAGCTTTTCCGACCTGGCGGAGATGCCACCGCTCAAGGAGCCGGTTTTCGTGCCGGAAGTTCCGGAGGCCGCCGAGCTGTTGCATCCGTTGGCACAAGCCCATTCGTGGAAGGACGATCGGAAAGAAGAGAAGCCTAGAATCCAGCCGCGGGAAGTTGCGGAAAAAGCGATGCATGAAATCGCCACCATTCCACCACGGCTGATGCTGTTCTCAATTTTGGGCGCGGTTGGATTGATCCTGGTGATTGTGATCATAGTCTTCCTTCATGTGCGCTCGGAAGACGACGGGTCGACCGCTGCGCCGCGGCCGACACCGGCGGTGGAATCACGGCCGACGCCATCCGTTGCCCTGGTTCCGGCGCCACGAAGCCAACAGAGCGCACCTCCGGTTGTGCCGGTGGAAGAGCCTCAACCGAAACTGAAGGTACGGCAAATCGAAAAGCGCAACTTGAACAGCACGCGACGGGTGCCTGCACCAGCCCCGGCGCCGGCACCGGTCGTAATCCCAGGCCAGGCGCTCATCGACTCGAGTCCCCAGGGCGCGCAGTTTCAGGTCGACGGGAAAAACGATCCGTCATGGGTTACCCCGTTTAGCCTGATGGGCCTGAGTCCCGGGAAACACATCGTATCGATCAGCAAGCTCGGCTATGTTTCGGAGATACGGACCGTCGACGTGACTGCCGGAAATCGATCGATGCTTTCGCTTCGCTTGGCGCCGATGAATGCGCTGGTGGTGGTGAACAGCACGCCGGTCGGCGCAGACGTGATCCTGGACGGCAAGTCGACCGGACGCGTGACCCCGTCGCAATTTGCGGTGGAAAAAGGAAGCCACACAGTTCTGGTGCGCAAACAGGGATACCTCGACGAGACGGTCACCGCCGACCTCGGTCCGGCTCAGAATTTCCAGTACTCGCCGGTGCTGCGAGCGCTGGGTAATGCCGAGGACATGAAGACGGTGGGCAAGTTCAACAAGCTGTTCGGACGGAACGGAGACAGCACGGCCGGCATGGGTTCCATCAGCGTTCGCACCCTGCCAAGAGGCGCGCAGGTTGCGATCAACCAGCGAATTCTGGATAAGATGTCGCCACTCGATGTCATGCTGGGGCCGGGTAACTACATCGTGGATATCACTCTGACCGGCTTCAAACCGGTCCACAAGGTCGTCAGCGTGGACAAGGGCGGCAGGGCCGCGATCGACGAAATTCTCGAACGGCAGTAGAGGCGATCAAAGTCAAAGGCAGCGGACAGGAGTGTGCGCTCCACGCGGCATCGCTGCGGCTACCAAAGGCTCGTGTTCCAACGGATTTCCTGAGTTTGCTTGCTGATCTTCAACGGGAGCCGGGGCGGGTGACCGTTCAGGCACGCGGCGCTATGCTGGTTCCATCCGGCGGCGACGTCGGTTGCAAAGCCAACGGGGCTGGTACCGCGCTTCACGGGTGCGAACACTTCCAGGGGCGTTTCGCAGCCCGTCTTTTCGCATTTGAGGGTTACCACGAAAGCAATCAGGTCATCGGGGTGTTTTGATCGATCCTTGGTATCGAGTTGCAGCAGAGCCTTCGGCACCTCAGCCCGCGAGAGATGGTTGCAGGCAGGACAAGCGTAATTTATGTGAACGCCGCCCTCATACGATGCCGGTGGATTTTGAGTCATTCGCTGCAGCATGGGCTTTGGATGCCTGCTGGCCTGCCCGCAATTCGGGCAGAGAACCTGTTGCATGATGAGCACGTTCGATCGGCTCTCCCGAAATATGAGGAGTTCAGAAAACACCCACCCCCTCGTGATGTGTAGCGCCGCAAATTATACGCCGTTCTGTATCCGTGCTCTTCGTCCTCGTAGGGCGGAAAATCCTACGTTCAATGCGGCGGTGGAATCCCACTCTAACGTCGCAAAGGACGCGACGTTAGAATTGATTGGATAAGAGCGAAGGCTCGATCGACCCGGTAGTCTTGGTTTGAGGACTAAGGCTTCTCGGAAAGGAAGGAGCCTTCGCATGATGATTATAGGATGTGATTATCATCCCAGCTGGCAGCAAATTGCGTGGTTGGATATGGCAACTGGAGAAAAGGGAGAACAGAAACTGGTGCATGCAGCGGGTGAGGCCAAAGGGTTTTATCAGCAACTGGGGGCACCTGTGCTGATTTGGCATGGAAGCCACGGGGAACAGCCAGTGGTTCATCGAACTGTACAGGATCTGGGACACGAAATCTGGATCGGAGATGCGGCGCAGATCCGGGCCAGTTACGTGCGCAAACAGAAGACGGACAAACGGGATGCGGCCCATATTCTGAGGCTGGTGGTGGAAGGGCGGTTTCCAAAGTTGTGGACTCCGGACCGGGAGCAACGCGATCTGCGGCAACTGGTATTGCATCGCCACAAACTGGTGGGGATTCGCAGTCGGGTAAAAAACGAACTGCAACACCTTTCCTTGAATAAGGGAATGCAGAGGAAAGGCAAGCTGTGGAGCGAGGCGGGACAGAAGTTGTTACGCGAGCTGCCGTTAAAACCCTGGGCGGCGGGAAGACTTGCTGGGACTGCTGGCGATGTTGAACCAGCAAGTCGACAAGCTCGATGCCGCCGTGCAACAGGCGGCGGAGGAGAATCCGCAGGCGCGGTTGCTGATGACGCAGCCGGGAGTCGGTCCGAACACGGCGCTGGCTTTTTGTGCTGACCATCGGCGATGTAACTCGATTTCCCCGGGGTAAACAGGTGGCGAGTTATCTGGGACTGATTCCACGCGAGGAAAGTTCGGGCGGGAGGCAGAAGCTGGGAGCGATCACCAAACAAGGCAATCGTCTGGTGCGATCGTTGCTGGTGGAAGCGACGCAGATTGCGGTGCGTTTCGATCCTGGGATGAAGAAACAGTATTTGCATCGTTGCCATCAAAAGCCGAAGGGCGTGGCAAAGGTGGCGGCGGCGCGCAAGTTGGCGGTACGACTCTACTGGATGCTACGCACGCAAAAGCCGTATCCGGAGATCGTTCGCATCGAGAGCAGCCCGCGGGTGCCCCTGGTCGGCGCAAGCTAGACCGTTGAGTTGATTGGGCGCTCTCGCATCCCGCGTGGCCGGTGTGAAAGTGGAAAACAAA
>Ga0182018_10003533_pt1 | contig 13967 bp, 11 predicted proteins | sample 812P2MmetaG_FD_120490 | JGI IMG/M metagenome (GOLD analysis project Ga0182018, IMG submission 120490) | Permafrost microbial communities from Stordalen Mire, Sweden - 812P2M metaG | ecosystem: Environmental > Terrestrial > Soil > Wetlands > Permafrost | place: Sweden: Stordalen | collected...
CGCAGCCACTACGGCACTTGCCGACGTCGTGGGACTCGCGGATGCCGACGTCGCTGCGCTCGCGGACGTCGCCGGAGACGCGCTGCTCGAGCCTTCCGCGGTGGCCGACATCGTGGGGGCGGGCGCTGGCGGAGGAGTCACGACGGGCGCGTCGTGACCGCCGCCGAACAGCGTGTCCCGGAACACCATCACTCCAGCCCCCGCGGCCGCCACGACGATGAGCGTCACCACGAGACCGGACAATCCCTTCTTCGGAGGGGGCGGTGCTTCCGACACCTGCGCGATGCGTCCCGTGCCGGGGCGGACGGAGGCTCCCGTGACCCCCACCGGAGCCGTCGAGACGCGCTGCGGAGGGTGAGACGACTTCTTCTCGACCGCGGGCGCTGGCGCCATCTCGGCCACGAGTGCCTTTGCCTTCGTTTCGTCATCCTTGAAGGGATCGACGCCGGCGGGATCCAGCGAAGCCGGAAGGGGCGTGGGCTGGGGTGCGGCCTTTGCGGCCATGGCACCGGCGAAGAGCGGGTTGGTCCCCACGTCTTCCATCGAACCCCCAGCCTCGCGCAGCGCCTCCTCGAGCAGCTCCGCCGCCTGCTTCATGACTGTCTGCTCTTGCTTCGGAGGCACCTCGGCGTCGGGGTTCGTCTTCGGGAACACCGAGCCGGCGGGGGCCGGGCGCGGCGGCGCTAGCGTGCCGCCGTACGGGGTGATCGCGGGCTTGGGCGGAGGAGACGACGAGAGGCCGAGGCCCATCATCGTCGCTTTGCGTATCGGCGGGGCCGGCCCCGTGGACGCGCGAGGAGCGGGCGTGCCCTTCGCGGCGGGCGGCGGCGGGGGTAGCGGAGCTTCGCCCGCGGTCTGCGGCTCGTCTTCGAACGCCCTTCCGGCATCCGATTTGGTGTTCACGAGCTTGTCGATGACGGCGGTGGAAGGTGCGTCGATCTTGATGAACTTCACCCCCATCCCACCCGGTCGTTCACCGGTCGATTGCGTCGAGTCGCGCTTCCATACGACCCGACCGACGCCCGCAATGACGGCCTGATCGCTGGCCAGCCGGATCTCGAACTTCAGGAGCGTGCCGGCGGGGAACGGGTTCGCCGTCTTGATGTAGATGCCGCCGCGGCTGACGTCGTACGCGTGATTCTCGATGAACTCGTCGACCGTGGCGCTCTTATAGCGCACGTTCAAGCTCACGATCTTCACGCGGCGATCTTTGCGGGTGTCCTGGGTCATCGGTCGCCGTCTCCGTGGTCGCAGACCGCGCCAATCGTAACCTTAGAGGACGAGAAAAAGCCAATCGGGAGGGTCGTGGTAAGATCGCCCGTCACGTGCCGCCGATGGGGTCCAACCGCGACGGATGGCCTGAACGAGCGCCCGGTTCGACGGGTTACCCCCGGAGCGGGACCTTTCGCGCACACTCGCGCCGCCCCGTGCGCCTTCAGGCGCTCGTGACTCACGTGCGGGCGGGCTGGCAGCAGCAGACGCCCGTGGAAGACGTGGGCCTCGGAGGCGTTCGAATCGTCGTCGACGAGGCCGTGGCTCCGGGCGATGCGGTGACCCTGTCATTCACCGCGCCCGCGCTGTGGGACCCGCTCGTCATCCGCGCGCGCGTCGCGTGGGTCGCCGGGGGTGCGCTGCCCTATCGCGCCGGAGTGGCCTTCGACCACAGGAGCCCGGAGGCCGCCTTCGCGCTCTACGAGCTCATCGTCACTCTCGCCTACGACTGAGGGACCTACCCGACGCGCGGATACGCGATCGTCTTCTCGAGCTTCCTTCTGCGCTTGGCGACCTCGCGAGCGAGGCGCGAGACCGCCTTCTCCCGTGCGTCGTAGAGTCTTCGCGGCGGCCGCTTCAACTTGGGGTCGCTGAGCAGCGCGTAGGTAAGCCACGGGAACACGGCCGTCACGTCCGCGTGCACGTAGACGCTGCCGTTCGCCACGCTCTCCGCCGAGACCTTCCCCCACGTATGCCCCTCCCCCGCGGGGCAAGAGCTGAGCGCGCCGTTGTCGACGGGGTCGACACAAAGCTGCACGTCGATGTCGAAGCCGTGCGTCGGGACGCCGAGGATCTGGTCGAGCAGGGGCTCTCCCTGAAGGGTGTAGTTCTTGGGGACGCCTCCGCCGAGGATCCACACCGCCATCGGCCGGTCGAGCGTCGCGAAGCAGTGGTGCTGCACCGCGCCCATCTCGAAGACGTCGTCGTTGATGTCGATCTCGAGCTTGAACTCGTCGCCGAGCAGCCGCTTGAGCTTCACCATGTTGAGGAAGATCGACCCGTCCTGCACGGCTCCCACGAAGATGGGGACCCCGTGCGAATACGCCGTCGACAGGAGCGACGGCTCCTTCACGCCGAGGGCCTTCTCGATCTGGGCGATCCGCCGTCCGAGCAAGTAGTGGAGCTCTGGCGTCGTCATCTTCTTCTGGAACTCGGGGCCACGAAGGATGGCCGAGAAGAGCTTGTCGGTCTCGAGGAGCGTCTCCTCCCAGAAGCCGAGGTCGTAGATGCGGATGATGCGAGCCAGGCGATACTGCAGGTCTCCCGCTACGGGATCGATCTCGCGGATCCGGTGCCCGATGATCCGGTGGGCGTCATGGTAGAGGTTCGCGCCCGTCGTCGTGATGCAGTCGACGAGGCCCCGCCGGATGAGCGGAATGAGACACGACTGGTGGAGCCCGGCGGGCGTCATCGCCCCGCTGAACGTGAGAAACACCGCACAGTCTTGCTCGATGCTACGGCGCATGAGCTCGTACGCCGTGCGCTCTTGCCGGCCTACGTATGCGGGAAAGCGCTCGGTCAGGATGGCGTGCGGGGTCTCGCGGCCGGTGATCGCCGTCGGGCGGACGTCACGCGCTTGATCGAAGCGACGCCGCAAGGGAGCACGACGCGAAGTGCCTTCCGGCGTCTTGCTGGGCGCCGTCTTTGGCCTGGACTTGGACATGGGTTCCCGAAATCGCGCCAGAACCGGCGCGGCGTCAAGCTCCCCTTCTTAGCGCAGTGAGACTTGCTCGCGAGAGAGAAAGGGTGCATGCAATGCATCGATGACTACGCTGCCGCCGCTGGGCGAGGGATTGGTCGAGCGGCTCAACCCGGTCCTCGCGCCGCGTCCGACGACGTTCGAGCAGCTGGCCGCGTTGCCCGACGAGTGCATCGACGTCGCGACCGGAGCGGCGCTCATCGCGCGCGACGCCTACGCGGCGCTGGACGTCGATCGTCTCGTCGCTCGGTTCGACGACATGGCAATGCCGCTCCTGGCGATGGGGCTGGGGTCCCTCCCGCTCGAGCAGCAGGCCGACGCGGTGTCGGAGCAGGTCTACGGCCGCCTCGCCTTCCGCGGCAACGAGCAGGAATACTACGACCCCCGGAACAGCCTCTTGCCGGACGTCATCGACCGGAAGCTTGGCATCCCGATCACCCTTGCCCTCGTCTATTGCGAAGTCGCGCGCCGCGCCGGCGTTCGCGCCAGCGGGGTGAGCTTTCCCGGGCACTTTCTGGTCCGGATCGATCCGGCCGGCAACGACGGTGACGACGGCGATCCGGTCGCGGTCGACCCGTTCTTCGGCGGCCGTCGGCTCGATCACGCGGGCCTGCAGAAGCTCATCGAGCGCGCGTCTCCGGCGAAGAAGTTCGTCGCCGCCGAGCACCTGACGGCGGCGACGCCCCGGTCGATGCTCGTACGGATGCTCATCAACCTGAAATGGATCTACGCGACGCGCGGCGACTTCGCGCGCGCCCTTCTCGCGCTCGACCGCATCATCTCGCTTACGCCGGACTCGATTCCAGCGCTGCGGGAGCGCGGCCTGCTCGCGGCACGCCTGGGGGCCGTCGAGGCAGCGCGAGAAGATCTGTCTCGTCTCCTCGAGCTCGTGCCGCAGGCGCCCGACGCCAATTCGATCCGCGAGCGCCTCGCCGAGCTGACGGCGAAGACGCGCTTCCTCAACTAGGGTTTGCTTGACAGCTACGGTTGCGCTCGGTTCTCATCCCCCCCGAACAAAGAGGCTTCAACGGAGGAGGATAGAATGCGAAAGACGACTTGGATTGTAGCGATTGGTACCCTGCTCGTTTCGGGCAGCGCGCTCGCCGACGGGGCCGCCCCCCCAGCGGCAGCTCCTGCGGCACCCCCGCCCAAGGTCTCTCACGGAGCCAAGTACGGGGCCGCGGGCTGCGGGCTCGGCTCGATGATCATCAGCAGCGGCGGCATCGTCCAGATCTTCGCCGCGACCACGAACGCAACTTCGGCAAACCAGACCTTCGGCATCACGTCGGGCACGTCGAACTGCGACGACACCGAGGCGGGCGGAGGGAGCGCGCGAGTCTTCGTCCAGGCGAACCGTGTTGCCCTGGCGAAGGACATCTCGCGCGGATCCGGCGAGACGATCGACAATCTCGCCGTCCTCGCGGGCTGCAATGACTCGAAGGCCGTGGGCGCCACCCTTCAGCACAACTTCAGGACGATCTTCCCGGACGCTTCGGTTTCGAGCGACCAGGTGACGGACTCGATCTTGACGACGCTGAAGAGCGACTCCTCGCTGGCCTGTTCGGCCGTCGACGGCTGATCGCGTACGGGGCGGGGTGGTGCCCTGCGCGGACCACCCCGTTCTCGACTCTTCTTCATCGTGATTCGCGCGACGCTCGGCCTGGCGGCGATCGTCGTCGCCCTGACGCTTCTCTTGCCGGGGGTGAGCGCCGCGGCAGACCGCAGCGCCCCGACCGTCGACGAGCCCGCGACGAGCCAGGGGGATCCGTCGTACGCGAACGAGCTCGTCGCGCGAGCGCAGGCCGCGCACCTCGAGAACGACGTGCAGTGGCTGCGGCTCGGCCACTGGCACCGTGGCGCAAGCGGCTACATCGAGGGCGAGCCGGACGGGCCCCTCTTCTGGCTTGCCCTCGACGGCAAGTCGGACCCGGCCGCCGAGCTCGAGGCGACCATCCGCGGCATCTGGGAGCCGGAGCCACTGGACCCGCGTGTCCAGCATCCGTTCTGCCGCTTCCCGGCGCGGATGATGTGGCTCGACGAGAAGCTTCACCTCGACACCGAAAGACTCCCCAGGCGCGCATGCGCCCGTTACGGGGACTTCGTGAAGCGGCTGCGCGCAGGGTCGGTGGCGCTCGTCTTCTCATCGTACTTCCTCAACAACCCCGCGAGCGCCTTCGGTCACACCTTCCTCCGGATCCACAAGGCCGGCGCGGCGCGGAGCAGCGAGCTCCTCGACACCGGCATCGACTTCTCGGCGCAAGTCGACACGAACAACGCGCTCCTCTACGCGATAAAGGGGCTCGCCGGTCTCTTCCCGGGCACGTTTCACTCGCTGCCCTTCTATTACAAAGTCCGCGAGTACAACGACTACGAGTCGCGCGACTTGTGGGAGTACGAGCTCGATCTCTCCCCGCGCGCGGTGGCGATGATCGTCGCCCACCTATGGGAAGAGGGCTCGACCTATTTCAATTACTACTACCTGAGCGAGAACTGCTCGTACCACGTGCTCGCGGCGATCGAAGTGGGCGACCCATCGCTTCACTTGCTCTCGCACCTGCGCAATCCCGTCGTGCCCGTCGACACCGTTCGCGCGCTCTTCGCCGAGCCGGATCTGGTGCGACAGGTGCGCTACAGGCCGTCCCTGCGATCGACGGTGCGCCACGAGCTCGCGACGCTCTCCGTCGAGCAGACGAAAGCGCTGAGCGCCCTCATCGTCGACCCCGAGGCGCCCTTCCCGCAGGACATGACTCCGGCGGCACGCGCACAGACGCTCGACGCGGCGAGCGATCTCGTCGACGTCCGCGAGGCCAACGCGGTGCTCAAAGGGGATGACCCGCGCGTCTCGCATCTGAAGCAGCGACTGCTCGAGAGGCGCGCCGAGATTCCCGTCGCGAGCGATGTCTCCCCGGTCCCCGTCCCGTTCGACAAGATGCCCCAGGCGGGCCATGCGACGTCCCGCGTCGGCCTCGGTACGGGCTACTCGCCGCAGCTCGGAGGCGACATCTTCGAGCTGCGCTACCGCCTCGCCCTCCACGATCTCGCCGACCCTCCGGACGGCTACCCGGAGACGTCGCAGCTCGAGTTCTTGCCAGTCCGGGTGCGCTTCTATCCGAAGCCGCGCTCGTTCGAACTCGAAGACATGTCGGTCCTTCGCATCGTCTCGCTGTCGCCGTGGACGGGCTTCCAGCACTCGCTCTCGTGGGCCATCAACACGGGAGCGGCTCGCGTGCGCGACAGCGGGTGTCCGAATTGCCTGGCCAGTCTGGTGGACCTCGCTGCCGGCGTGACGTTCGGCGTCGGACCGAACGACGCGCTCGTCGTCTTCGCGCTGGCCGACGTGGGGGTCAAGTACGCGTCCCGGATGCACGGCCTGGACGACTCGGACTGGCGACCGGGCATCGGTCCGGTGGGTGGGCTTCGATGGAGGCTGGCGCGCACGCTCGTGTGGACGGCGGATGCGACGTGGTCGTGGCTGCCGCTCGCGAAACCGAACGGCACCTGGCTCGCCGAGACGAGCGCGCGATGGGGGTTGGCGCCCGACGTCGCCATCGGGTTCGACCTCCGCGTCCAGCCGATCGCCACCGACGGCGTGTTCTCGACGATGCTCTATTACTGATGCGCGCGATGCGGCCGCTCGAAGCGTATGTCGAGCGTCAGGCCGCGCATGAGATCACTCGGCCCGAACCATCGCCAGAAGTACTCGGCGTACGCGCCCACGGTGATGCGCACCTTCCGGAAGACGCGCAGACCGAGTCCCATGCCCACGCGGGGGGAGAGGAGCTCCGCGCTCACGTTGCCGTCGAAATCGTCGACCGTGACCAGCGCGACGCCAGCTCGCACCTGCGGCTCGAAGGGGCCGAGGCGCGCGGCGACCTCGAACGCGTTGGTGTTGAGGCCGACGGCCCAGGAGGAGAGGGCGAACTCTTGGACGTCTACCTGGACGAGGCCCGCGAAGCGGAAGGGGCCCTGATCCACGGCAAGCGTCGGCCCCCATGCGAGCTCGAAGCCCCGCTGCCATGAAGGGCTGCGGTCGCCGAGTCTCCGCCATGCGAACGTGCCCAACGTGACGTCCGCCCCGCCCCACGTGGTCGTGGCCTGCGCCCGCGCGGTCCCCGGCCGGGCTGTCCCGGCCAGGAGGCACACGGTCCCGACGAAGAGCGAACGCACCCTTGGTCGTGTCACGCCCGGGCCCATCCTCCCGCCGAGCTTCGCACGATACGCTGATCGGATGCCTGCCCCGCGTCGCCGGGCCATCGCGATGGCGTCCCTTCTCGCCGCGCTCTCGTGCCCGTCTCCAGCCGACGCGCAGGTGCGATGGGACGCCGGCGCCGAGCTGGGAGCGACCGATCGCGTGACGACCGGGCGCGACTCGATCGCGCGTGCCCCCACGCCCGGTCCAAGCGGTGAGCTGCACGCACACGTGGCGCTGGTGCCCATGGTGCGCATCGGCGCGTATCTCTCGTTCGACGTGTCCCCGGTCCCGGGTCTTCCGGCGCGCGAGATGGCGGAGGGCGGCATCCGGGCGAAGCTGAGTCCGCCACTGTTCTCCGGACCGTGGCGGGGCTGGGCCTTTCTGGGCCTCGGGTACGCTCGCGCCTACGAGCCCAGCCACGACGTCACCGTCCCGGGCGCCGCTCCGACCACCCAGATGCTGGCCGGCGCCGGAGGCGGGATCCTCGATCTCCCCGTCGGCGTGGGCATCGGCTACAGGCTGAGGCGGCCGTGGGAGATCTTCGCCGAGCTTGCCGGTCGCATCGGGCTCGCCTTCGAGGGGGCCCTCTATGCTCGCTCCGAAGGCGAACCCTACGAAGGGCAAGACTCGTTCGCCGTCTCTCTGAGCGTGGGGGTAAGCTGGGACGAGTAGCGTGGCGTCCGCTTCACGGTCGCACTGCTCCGGCCTGGCGATGAGCAACCCTTCCGACCGAACCGACGCCGCAACCCGGGCAGAGGGTCCTCCCAAACAGGACGCGGCGAGCACACCGGCGGAGCCGCAGTCGCTCGTCGGCGTCGTCCTGAGCGGCCGCTACCTGATGGAGCGCCTCATCGGCGAAGGCGGCATGGGCGCCGTCTATCAGGCGGAGCACACCCACATGCGAAAGCGTCTCGCGGTGAAGGTTCTTCACCCCGAGATGAGCCACCTGCCCGAGGTGGTCGCGAGGTTCGAGCGCGAGGCGATGGTCGCGGCGCACATCGAGCACCCCAACGTCGCGGCGGCAACCGACTTCGGCAAGCTCGAGGACGGGTCGTTCTTTCTGGTCCTCGAGTACGTGGAGGGCAGGGGCCTACGCGACGTCATCAAGGAGGGCCGCTTCGAGCTCGGACGGGCGCTCCACGTCGCACGGCAGATCGCGAGCGCGCTCGCCCGCGCCCACTCGCTCGGCATCGTCCACCGCGACCTGAAGCCCGAGAACGTGATGCTCGTCGTCCGCGAGGAGGACCCAGACTTCGTCAAGGTGCTCGACTTCGGGATCGCCAAGGTCTCCCTGGGCGAGCTCACCGGCGGGTCGAAGGAACCCGGGCAGGTCCTGACGCAGCTCGGCATGGTGTACGGGACGCCGGAGTACATGGCACCCGAGCAGGCGCTGGGACAGCCGGTCGACGCACGGGCAGACCTCTACGCGCTCGGGGTCATGCTCTTCGAGATGGTCACGGGCGCGCGCCCGTACGAGCACGAGAGCAAGGTCACCCTGCTCGGCATGCACGTGACCGCGCCCGTGCCGAGCATGAGGCAAAGGCTACCCGACGACAGCATCCCCGAGGAGGTCGATGCCATCGTGACGCGGCTCCTCGCCAAGGAGGCGACGGCCCGCTTCGACGACGCGAAGGGTCTCATCGATGCGCTCGACGCCGCCGTCGCGGACCTCGCGGCGCGCGGGCTCATCGCCGAGCCCCTTCCTCCGGCGTCGCTCGTTCAGCCGTCCCGTGCGACCAAGGCAGAGGCGACGGGGCCGCGCTCCGCCCTGGCGCTCGGGCCGACGAGCTTTGCCCAGCCAGCAGGGGACGCCCCGCCTCGCTTCGTGTCCGTCGTGGGGACGACCCTGAGCAACGCATTGAAGGCGGCGCCCCCCTGGGTGACTCCGCGGCGGCTTCTCCTGGCCGCGTCCGGACTGGGGGTGGCTCTCGTCGTATGCGTCGTCGCAGTCACCCGGAGCGGCGCAGGCGTCGCCCCACCGGGGGCCGCGAGCGGTACGGCCGTCGCTCTGCCGCCACGCCCGGCCGACCCGAAGGTGGACGAGGTCGTCCAGGCGGCGCAGGCCAAGATCGAGAAGGGGGACTTCGCGACCGCGATCGACGAGGTCACCGCCGTCGAGAAGAAGCACGCGGAGCGATCGGACGTGCACATGCTCCTCGAGCGCGCATACACGGGGGTGCACAACACGCACGAGGCTATGAGGGAAGCGGGCCTCTGGCTCGCGGCGGACGCGAGCGCGTCGTTCGACCCAAAGCTCGAGGAGGACGTCCGCAACGCGTCGCTCGTCCGGGAGGGGCAGGAGGATGCCTTCGCGCTCCTGCAGTCGAAGATGGGGACGCGAGGGATCGACATTCTCTACGACATCGCTTACGGGGCCTCGGGTCGCCAGTACCCCCAGGCGGCCGCGCGCGCCCACCACGCGCTAGACCTGCCGGAGGTGCGCAATCGCGCCAGCGCCGGGATGTCCCTTCTCCTCGACTTTCGCGATGCCAAGACCTGCGAGGCCAAGCACTCGCTGCTCGAGCGCGCCCGCGATCAGGGGGACGCGCGCTTGGTCACGATCCTTCAGCCCTACGAGTCCACGCGCGGCTGCGGCTTCCTCGGCGTGTCGGATTGTTACCCGTGCATGCACAGGGACAAGCAGCTGAGGGACGCCGTGAGCGCCATCGAGGACCGGGCTTCGAAGGGTACGCCCTAAGAGCAACCGTCCACTGCCTCTAGACCGGCTAGATGCCGAATCGCTCGCGGTTGGCGCGCACGAACTCGACGTAAGACCCCGCTTGCTGGCGAGGGGCGACCTCGCCCGCCTCGACCGCTTGCTCCAGCATGCGCTTGACGTCGCCGATCTTGCGCGACGGGGGAAGACCGAACGCGCGCATGATCTCGTCGCCGATTCCGCTCGGCAGAGGCGGCAGCTCCGCATCCTCCGCCGCGAGCTTCGACACGCGCTGCGAAAGTTCTTCGATCTGTTGCAGGCCGCGCCGCTTCTTCTCAGGACGCTTGGTCGTGATGTCCGCGCGCGCGAGGCAGAAGAGGTCTTCCAGGTGTATGCCGAGGTCGCGCGCGAAACGCCTGACGGCGCTGTCGGTCCAGTCGGGCGAATACTGGTTGGCGCGCAGGTGGTGCAAGACGAGAAAGCGGACGGTCTCCTTCAACGCGGGCTCGGGCCCGAAGAGGCTCGTTCGCTTGTCGAGCTTGTCGAACATGCGCGTGCCGACCTCGGCGTGTCCCAGAAAGTGTACCTTGCCGTCGGGCGCGATCGATCGCGTCTTCACCTTGCCGATGTCGTGGAAGAGCGCGGCCCATCGAAGTTCGAGCCGCGGTACCGACTGGCGGACGACCTGCTTGGTGTGCTTCCACACGTCCTTGTGGCGCCATTCGCCATCTCCGAAGCCCACCATCGCGTGAACCTCTGGAAAGATGGCGGCGAGAGCACCGGCATCGAGGAGACCATCGAGCCCTCGCTCCGGGTCGTCCCCCATCACCACGCGGTCGAGCCTCGCACGCACGCCCCTCGGGTCGAGCTTCACGGCGACGCGGAAGTCCTCCGGCGACATGACCTGGACGCTGCCGCCGGCCTCCGCGCCCTCCGCGACGAGAGCGGCGGCTTCGAGCGCGTCGAAGACACGATCGACGTCCGTAGGCTGCTCCGCCACGGAGGAGGTCGGCTTGAGCTGGGTCATGGAAGACGCGCCTCTTACCACGTCAGCTGGACGCGAGGGCCACCGAAACCAGGCGCGCCCGACCGCACAGGTCCTCGAGCTCGTCGCTCGCCTTGCGGAGGTACTGCTGCTTGACGTGAAACGGGAGAAACGCGCTCTTGTAGCCGTTGAGGATGATCTGCCGGATGTCGTTCAGCGTGAGCCCCATCTGCGTGTGGCAAAGCCACAGCTCCTTGCTGACGGTCGTGTCGGTGATGAGGCGGTTGTCGGTGTTCACCGTAACGCGCAGTCCGAGGTCCTTGTAGAGCTTGAGCGGGTGAGCAGCCAGGTCGCGGATGGCGCCCGTCTGGACGTTCGACGACGGGCAGCACTCGAGCGCGATGCGGTGGTCGTTGACGTAGTGTAAGAGGTCGCCGTTCTCGCGAAGCCGGCAGCCGTGGCCGATGCGGTGGGCGCCGCAGACGTGGATCGCCTGCGCGATCGACTCGGGGCCGTAGGCCTCGCCCGCGTGGATCGTGACGTTGATGTTGTTGTCTCGAACGAGCTGGAATGCCGCGCGGTGGTGCTTGGCGGGGTGGTCGTACTCCGCGCCCGCGAGGTCGAACCCGACGACGCCGCGACCCTTGTAAGCAACCGCGAGCTCGGCCATCTCCAGCGAATGCTCGGCGGACACGTTGCGGATCCCGCAGATGATGACGTTCGACTCGACGCCGTGCTGCTCCTGGGCCTGCCTCAGCCCTTCGAGGACGCTCTCGACGACCGTCGTCAGCCGGAGGCCGCGGCGCGTGTGCAGCATCGGCGCGTAGCGCACTTCCATGTAGCGGACGTTCTCGCGGGCCGCGTCCTCCGCCAGCTCGAAGGCGACGCGACGGAGCGAGTCTTCCGTTTGCATGACGCGCAACGTGACGTCGAAGGCCTTGAGGTACTCGACGAGCGAGCCGCAGTTCTGGCCCAGGTTCATCGCCACGCGCAGTCCGTCGGCATCCTTCGCCGGGAGATCGATCTTCTGGCGCTCCGCGAGCTCGAGGATCGTCGAGAGCCTGAGGGAGCCGTCGAGGTGAACGTGCAGGTCCGTCTTCGGGAGCTTCTCGATGAGCTCGAGGGGAACGGCGCTGGCGGGCTGCGACTGCGGCATGATGAAGGATACCACGCGCGTGTCCTTCCGCCCCCGCTCGCGCTAAATCGCAGGGCGTGACTCGCTCTCCTCGCTCCGTTGCAGCTCGCGTCGCTCCGTGGCTGGCCGTCTTCGCCGCTTCGGCCTGCGACGGGCATCCTGCCCCCCCCCGCGCCCTGCCTGCCGTAGGCTCAGCCCCGCAGCCCGCGGCCCTGGCAGCGCCGCCTCCGCACTTTCCGCCCGACTGGCCCTACACCCAGGGTGCGCCCGCGCCTCACTCGGCCCGCGGAATGGTGACGACCGATTCGACCATCGCCACGAAGGTCGGCGCCGACATCATGGCGAGCGGCGGCAACGCGGTCGACGCGGCGGTGGCGACGGCCTTCGCCCTGGCCGTGGCCTTCCCGACCGCGGGCAACGTGGGCGGCGGGGGGTTCCTCGTGGCACGCGTCGCGGGCAAATCGTACGCGCTCGACTTCCGCGAGACGGCGCCCGCCGCGGCGACTCGCGACATGTACCTCGGGTCGGACGGCAAGCCCACGCACGACTCTCGCGACGGATGGCGGTCGTCCGGCGTCCCGGGCAGCGTGGCCGGTCTCTGGGAGGCGTGGCACGAGCTCGGATCGAAGACCAAGACGTGGGCAGAGCTCCTTGCGCCGGCCGTCGACCTCGCGGAGCGAGGGTTCACGGTCGACGTGGCGTTCGCGAAGACGATCGCGATCGTTCAGACGAGACTGGCCAAGGACCCGAGCTCGGCGTCGCTCTTCCTGCCGAACGGAGCACCCCCCGTCGTGGGCGCGCTCTGGCGAAACCCGGATCTCGCCCACGTCCTCCGGCGCGTTGCAGAGAAAGGACCGACCGGCTTCTACGAAGGTCCGGTGGCCGACGCATTCGCCGCCGCGATGAAGGAAGGCGGAGGTCTCATCACGCGGGACGACCTCAAGAATTACCGCGCGAAGTGGCGCACGCCCGTCGAGTACGAATACCGAGGACGGAAGATCGTGGGAATGCCTCCTCCCTCCGCGGGGGGACTCACGATGGCCATGATCGCCCATATCCTTTCCGGGTGGGAGCTGCGGGCTAGCGGATGGCACTCGGCCGAGCACGTGCACCTCGCGGTCGAGGCCATGCGCCGCGCCTTCGCCGCGCGGAATGCGAAGCTCGGTGATCCGGACTTCGTGAAGAACCCCGTGGACGACCTCCTGTCGGAAAGGTGGGCGAGCGAGCAGCGCGCGACGGTGGTCAAGGACCGCGCCACCCCGACCAAGGCGCTGTTTCCGAGCATCGCGAGCGGAGCCGACGGCGGACCGCACACGACGCACATGGCGTTCGTCGACCCCGACGGAAGCGCAGTGGCGATGACGACGACCGTCAACCTCTGGTACGGCAGCGGCGTCACGGTGCCCGGGCTCGGCTTCGTCTTGAACGACGAGATGGACGATTTCGCCTCCGTTCCGGGTGCGGCAAACGCGTTCGGATTGGTGCAAGGCGAGCCGAACGCGATCGCCCCCGGCAAGCGGATGCTGTCGTCGATGTCGCCCACGATCGTCCTCGGACCGAGCGGCGGCGTGGAGCTCGTGCTCGGCGCGGCGGGTGGCTCGCGAATCATCACCACGGTGTTCGAAGAGCTCTCGAACGCCGTCGACTTCGGCATGGACGTGGCCGACGCCGTCCGCGCGCCGAGGTTTCACCAGCAGGACACGCCGGACGTCATCGCCCTCGAGCCGCGCGCCCTGTCGGAGGACGTGCGCCGCGCCATCGAAGCGATGGGCCACGAGACGAAGGAGACGGAGCACCTCGCCGACGCCCCGGCGATCGGGCGCTCCCTCGACCTGTGGGTGGGCGCCGCGGAGCCGCGCCGGGACGGGTCGCTAGCGCTCGGGCTCTAGGACGATCGCCCGCCGTCGTCGGGTCGGTGCTCGGCGGCGGGCCGGGTCCCGCGTTCGGCCGGGAGGGCGGGGGGATCGTCACGGGACGATACGGCCGGCCGAGACTTGCCCCACCCGCCGCCTGCGCTCCGACCCGACG
>Ga0182018_10003534_pt1 | contig 13965 bp, 12 predicted proteins | sample 812P2MmetaG_FD_120490 | JGI IMG/M metagenome (GOLD analysis project Ga0182018, IMG submission 120490) | Permafrost microbial communities from Stordalen Mire, Sweden - 812P2M metaG | ecosystem: Environmental > Terrestrial > Soil > Wetlands > Permafrost | place: Sweden: Stordalen | collected...
AGGTGGGAGCCGTATGCCTGAATTGGGCCTGTACGGATCTGAGCGAGGGGAGGCTCATAAGAGCCTTCCCTACCGCGATCTTGAGACTCGCAGCAACATCAAGCGCAGCTTGGGGCGCAGCCTGAATTTCTCACCGATCATCACGAATGATGTGGAGCAACCAAACTGGAGGGCTTGTTTTCCGGTATGGGTGTCATTGGTGATTTCTCAGACACGGACATCATCACCTCCTTGATATGATCCGAAGTGAACGGTTTCCGGATATAGCCGTTGGCTCCGAGAGTGCCCACCGTGCGTACGGTTGCTTCGCTGTCTTCTCCCGAGCCCATCAATACCACCGCCACCTGCCTTAATTCGGGATTCTTCCGCACATGCCTGAGTAGTTCTAAACCATCCATCTTTGGCATGTTGATATTGGACAAGATGATGCTGGGTCTGGGTCTTGCCGTTTCAAGAATCCTCAAGGCCTCGTCGCCGTCACCGGCTTCGTGAACCGTGTTTATAGGCAAGCCTGTTCGACGTAACACCAGCTGCAAAATCTTTCGTATCGCTTTTGAATCATCCACGATTAAAACGTCTAATGGACTCTCGATGCTCATGTGCTGCACCCTGAAGTGTTTCCCCGTTAATTGATGGAGCATATCTTACACTAAAACCATGAAAGCAAAAAGCCCGGCGTGACAGTCATGGTTAACGTGCCGCACGTGTCGTAATGGGCCCAACTTGACACGTTAACCAGACCCAAATTGTGCTTTTTAGTTGCACGGGTTTCGGGTGAGGAAGGAAAAGCGTGCAGATTTTGACCCAAGGTTATCGTGGACCACAAATCGCTGGACCTTCTCCCCTCGGGCGACCGCTTTCCGGCGTTGACGGAAATCCGCTAGCAGTAATGTTGAAACCGGCCTTTCGCAAGGCATCGACATTGGGCTTTCCATTAACGGTAAGCACCCAGCCACCCGCCTACATCGCTTACACTGTTCGCAAGCCCAAGCAAGAAGGAAAAAAAGACGCCTGGGTTGCAATCGGAGCCGCCTGGTTCCATAGCGACGAGAAAGGCATGGAAATCCTGCTCGATGCCTTGCCCTTGGATGGTCGTGTCGTTCTTCGCGTAAATGATCGGCGCGAGGAAGATGCTGTTCCGCCCGTGCGCACTTCGCACTCAAAGAGGCAACCCGCCACGACCGACCGAAGCACTGGGAAGCGGTGGCCGCGCTGATAACCGTTAGCGCAGCAGTTCAAAACTCGCCCCACTTAGATGACTTGCAATGCACGCTTAGGCTCCGTGCCCTTTTTGTCTTGATAACAGATTTTATCAAGACTAAGCTGCGCCGATGAATTCTGCAAAAACGCCTCAGAAAATCACCCTGAATACACGGCTCCTAACGGCAGCCGAGTTCCAGCGGTTGCGTGACGTGCCACCAGCGAGCGAGTGGTTTGAAAATATCCTTAACGAGAACACGAAGCGCGCCTACAAGAACGCTATTAAGGACTTCATGCGCTTCGTCGGCATCAAACAGCCCGAGGAATTCCGGCTCGTGACGCGTGCCCATGTGCTGGCCTGGCGTAGAGATCTTGGGGACCGAATTATCGACCCCGTTACGGTGAAACACATGGATGGTGCCACAATTCGCCACCGACTGGCGGCGCTTTCCTCACTGTTCGAAAGTCTCTGTGACCAACACGCTGTCTTACGCAATCCTGTCAAAGGCGTTGATCGGCCCCCGGTCGAAGACACCGAGGGAAAAACCCCGGCACTGGCTGATCGACAGGCCCGGAGATTGCTGATACAGCCCGCTGAGAAGTCACTCAAAGGGATCAGGGACCGTGCAATTCTGGCCACACTGCTCTACCATGGCCTTCGCCGCGACGAGTTGTGCAAACTTATCGTGGCTGATTTTCGCCATGAACGCCGTGGCGTTCAGCATTTGAGGGTATTGGGTAAAGGCAAAAAGAAGCGCTATATTCCGCTGCACGGCGTAGCCAGAGACTTGATAGAAGATTATCTTAAACTGGCCGGACACGGACGGAACCTCGATTGGCCCTTGTTTCGGCGCTTATACAGACCGCGCAAGCCTCCTAAACCGGAAGATCCCGCGAAACCACAGGCCCCGCTCCCCAAAAAGGTTTCGGTTCGGAAGACGAGCGCTCCAGATCAGAAGCCGGAGCCTCCGCCCAAAGGCATCACCCCCGATGGCGTCTATAAGCTTGTCCGTCACTACTCGACAGCACTGGGATTCGAGATCGGTGCCCACGCTCTAAGAACAACCGCCGCCACCAATGCCCTTGAACATGGCTCTGATATTGCCAAGGTCCAGCAATGGCTCGGCCACGCAAATATTACGACAACACGGCTGTATGACCGGCGCGACACCAAGCCGGAAGACAGTCCGACGTTTAAAGTATCTTATTAGAAGAAAGAGCTTACCATCAGTAAATCAATGGGATACAGGCCTTCCTGAAGGCGTTTAGTATTGTCATGACATTGTCGGGCGCGCGTGCTATAATCGATTTGTGGCCGGACCCTTGGGAGCGAAAAATGCAACATACTGAAACTCGGAGCGAAAAGCTTGATCTTCGGCTGACCGCGTCGGCAAAGCGGGCGCTGCAAACCGCTGCCTCAGCCGCCCACAGGTCAGTGAGCGAATTTGTTCTTGAGAGCGCCCTCGCCCGCGCCGAAGAGACCTTGCCAGATCGCCAGCGTTTCGGGCTGACTGCGGAACAGTGGGACGCATTCCAGACAGCGCTTGCCGCTCCCCCGCACCCTGCCCCGCGGCTTGCCAAGCTTCTCACGGAACCGAGCGTCTTCGAACGCGGCAGCGTCTAAGTGGCCTCGCCCCGGATTGAAGGGCTAGAACGTAGTCACGCCATCGACGCGTTTGACTGCGGTCGTGAAGCTCTCAATCGCTTCCTGATCCGTTACGCGCTGCAGAACCAGCAGGCGGGGGCTTCACAGACCTATGTTGCTCTGGTGGATCAGGAACTCGTCGGCTATTACTCGCTTGTGGTGGGGCAGGTTGAATGTAACGACGCGCCCGAGCGTCTGACGAAGGGCCTGGCCCGTCATCCCGTGCCGATCATGCTGCTTGCCCGTCTTGCGGTTTCAATCTCGCGGCAAGGCAAGGGAATCGGCTCCGGTCTTCTCAAAGACGCGATGATGCGCACGCTTCAGGCTGCGGACATTGCCGGGATTCGAGCGTTTGCGGTTCACGCGAAGGATGATGAAGCGAAGGCATTTTACAAACACTTCGATTTCGTCCCCTCCCCCAGCGATCCGTATCATTTGTTCCGCCTGTTGAAGGACATCCGCGCTTACCTGAAAACCTGAGCCGAAACTGAAGGCGCAACCAGGCTTTGGGAGCTTAGCGACCAAGAGTGGGGTGAAGATCTATGTCCAAGAGCGATCCTCAGCGATTCGTCAATGTCGGTCGACCACCTGTGAATCCCACGGCAATCACGGATTTAGGCTCCGAGGGCGAGCGCGCGATCACGTGATTTCTTCGCAAACGTCAAACCCACAGTGAAATGAGCGTCCGCTTGTTGCTCCTGTGTTGAGTCACCACCTGCTGCGACATACACGCGTCGAAAAGCACGGCGTATAGGGGTCTGTGCGGGGGGCGGTGAGCAATCACCGTCCCTACCGCGATCTCAGACCCCTTCTACGAATGCTGGGGCGTGAACCCCAATAGCGAGACATCTTAGATGTTCCTGTTTCGTCCAAGATGTCGTGTTTCTGTGTCCCTATAATGGACTGCTGCCAAAACGCCAGCGACTGCCGATCGCCAGGCCCGCGGGCTTCTCGCCGCGCCTTCCGAAAGCACGCTTAAAGGCAAGCGAGATCGTGCCATTCTGGCTATGCGTTGCGTCGAGTGGGTGTTCCCACCGCGACAGCGAAGCCGAGATCAAAATGTGGAGACGCGCTACGTCGCGGTCGTTGACACGAGTGGCATTCCCTTTTTGCATCGCGTCGTTGCGGACGACTTCAGCTTTATCGACAGCTGGGGCGAGGAGCTCTTGTACCGCTCACTCCGACTCTCTGCGATAATGAACGATTGATGCCTGCTCAGACCGGCAATACCCCTATAGATCCGGGTGAAAGATGGCTGTCTGTCGATGAGATTATGGCCCACCTCGGCGTGGCTCGTGACACGATCTATCGATGGATTGACGCCAAAGGACTCCCTGCGCATCGCCTCGGGAAACTGTGGAAGTTTAAGATATCAGGAACCCAGCGCAAGGCAACCGTTCGCTTCTACAAACGCATTTCGGGCCGCGAGTTTTGCCCCCCGCGAATCGATCGACCTGAAGACGCTCACTACTGCGGTCAAGGCTCTCGAAGACATGATCGGCCAGGAAGTGGATGTCGAGGAGAGCGCCATCGCGGAAGCATTCAAGAAACTGGCCCGAGCAGAAAAGGATTCGGTTCTACCCGCTCTAGCTACCGCCCAGGCCAACCGGCTTCCAGCCACCGAAACGCTCCGGGAGTGGTCGGATCAGTTGGATGCCGTGTTCGCGGGCGGTTCCGACGACTGTGTTCGAATGCTGGCCGGCGAAGGCAAGACCATTCGCGAGTTGCGGGATAGGGCCGGTAAGATTCGATCCTTTCTCACCGACACCAATCTTGAAACCGTCCGGAATGCCCGAGTTTCTGTCGATCAATTGGCGCCTGCCCTCCGTAGTGCCGGTCAGGAGGAGATGATCGGAACCGCAGCAGCGGAACTCGTCGAGATCCTGGCATCGGCGGAACTCCCCGAGAGAATTCTGGAAGCGAGGCAGCGCGCCGAAGCCATCAATTCCTGCTACCAAAGTTCCTATAAATCGCAGCACCAACATCGATTTGATATCTACGCGAAGGCCATCGACGAGGTCAAGGGCCACGCTGAGTTCCTCCAACTTGAACCTGCGGCGCAGGAGACTGTTCTCCAGCCATTGGCACGCCGCGCGGTAGAACCATGCGACCTCCCGCCCTTTGTGTTGACGGCGCGAAATACCCACGCAACCCTAGGTGAACTTCAAGCGGACATTGAAGCCCAGCCGGGTCTTCAGTCTTCTGCCATTGCCCGCATACAGGAAACCGGGGCGTAAAGTCCGCGTTGCAAGCGCTTCACCCATCCCTGCGTCGCCCACCGCGCGAGGAGCTTCGTCGCTTTACGTCGGTCAATCTGGAGAGCCTTTGTAACCGCATCAACCGAAACGAGTTCGCCCGCCACCTGCAGAACCTAGCTCAGTTGTGCGCGGCCTTTGGGGATTGGTTTGGACTGGTCCATGGGGTAGACGCACCCCGACGCCGTCCTGATAACTGAGAGCTCGGCAGCGAAACTGTCCCACACCTGTTTTTCTGCAAACCACATTCTCTTGAAAGGTGCGAGCAGAGCGTCTCTCCGCCGCTCGTGCGCACGCCTGCCGCATGTAGTCTCTAAGTCACTCAGCGTATCAGCCGCCGCAATAAAGCTGGATGTAAGTCCGAAGGTTCGGCAAACCGTATTACCTCACTGCGTCATAGTTGTGTTTACCGACACTCAACGTTCCTGGCGCGTCAGTTTAGTTACTTCCTTAATATTTAGTCGGTTTAATGGGGCTCTGCCGTAAATGGCCGGGACCAACAAACTTGAGGGAGAACTCCATGATTATTTGCATGCGCAAGAAATTCGCCGCCGGATCGGCGGGACGTGAGGAGGAGAAGCGAGGCTTCACCCTTACGGAAATCGCGATCGTCCTTGGCATCATCGGACTGATCCTTGGCGCGATCTGGGTTGCCGCTGCCGCCGTTTATAACAATCTGCGTACGTCGAGAGCGACGACGGAGCTGCTGACCATCGCGCAGAACGTGCGGGCGATGTATGCGACATCGGCCGTGGTGGACCTGAACGCCAATATGGCGGCGGTACCGTTTAATGCGCAGGCTGCCGGTGTAGCGACGACTTATGTGCAAGCGGGCGTTTTCCCGAACGACATGGTTTCCGGTGTTGCGGGTGGGCCGTACTCGGTTCAGAACCCATGGGGCGGTTCGGTGAACGTTGTTGCGACCCAACACATCGTGGCATCCGATTCTTTTGCCGTGGAGTTTGACGGAGTACCGCAAGCGGCTTGTATTTCCCTCCTCACAGCCAATACGGGAAATGGCCGTGACAGCGGGCTGTATGAAGCGAAAGCTACAGCGGGTAGTGGTTTATCAATTGCTGCCAACGCGGCTCTTGCTGCCACCGTATTCCCCGTGGGTGCTGCGACGGCTCAGGCTCTTTGCACGGGCGTTGCTGCTGCGGGTAACAATGTTTCCTTCGCGTTCAAACTCAAAGGCTAACTCGTAGCCTATGAGACAGGGAGGCGGGAAGCACAAGCTTTCCGCCTTCTTGCGTTGTGCGCAAGACCCCAGAGTGACATTTGAAACAGCGTCTGTTCAAAGCCTATGCTCCTCAGCGGCTACGTGCCCTGGCCGATGAGATCGAGTCCGGCCAATCTCTGACTGATGTTGCTGTGAAATTCCGTGTGCCCAGAACAGCGCTGCAACGCGTGCTCACTCCAAAGACGCGAACACAGCGCCCACTACTCACTCAGCCTGTACTCGAAATGGCAGCCGACCGCATTCGCCAGGGCGAAACGTTCGCAGAAGTAGCCGCTGCTTTGGGTGTTCATGTCGCTTCACTAACGTCGACCATGTTAAAGCATGGCCTTAGCGCGAAGAACCTTCGACCGCCTCGATCCCCTACGATTGATCTTGCCATAACGTATTACAAGGAGAGAGCCTGACAATCTCGGAAATAGCCCGCAAGACCGGCTATTCCGTAGCCACTCTTTACAATCATTTCCATGCGCATGGTGTACCGCTCCGTGGACCGAGGCGTGGATTAAAAGACCGCTGACCCTGTTGAAGTAGTCTTGGAGGGTCACGATAAGGCTCGCGTATCACGCGAGGTGCAGATGCTGTGTTCGAGGTCGTTCAGGTGGCGAAGATGTTCGGGATGAGAGTGCAGGCATCGCCGCCGCCAGGAACGGTATCAAGATTATCAATGCCTTCAGCGAGCGTCCGAAAGTACGGTGACCAGTACCGCTGCATAGGGTTCTTGCGTAATCGTCCGTAGCTGGGCTCAAGGTCCCGGAGCAGACTCCACCGCTCGCCGCAGTAGTGGGCGAGGACGAAATCGACCGCGAGAATGGCGTCAAGCGGAGCGCAGGCTAAGCGCGGTGTCTCCGGCATGAAAACGCCGCGGATGTCAGCGTCAATGGCGTCGAGCCGTTCGCCGCCAACCTGGAAATGAAAGCGCGGGTGCACGGAGCGGCTATCCGTGGTTGTGTAAGGGTGTGTATCGAGGTGCCAGGCCGCGCGGAGCGGCTGTTCGACACCGTCCACTTTATGAAAAACATCGAAAAAGAAGTCCGTGTCCAGTCTCTTGAGAAGCTTATAGCTGTGTCCGATCTGGCCTTCGTCCTCGGGCACATATTCCTGAACCGTCACAGAGAGGGTTCCACTGGCCTCGCTCATCACCGCGGAGCGCGGCCGGACATGCTTCTGGTCCTCAAGATTGATACGGAGATCGGCGATTTCAAAGCCCCAATATTGACGGCCCGTATCCAACTGGCCGGGCCCCACTGTCCTGAGATCAGCCCTGCACTGGGCAGCGGCCTGTTGAATGGGCCCAGTGTCTGGCGCGAGGCCCTCTTTATTGAGAATGGCCGCAATGTCGAACAGCTCTTCGGCGCGCTCGTTCCGATGCTGATCGAAGGCCTTCTTGAAAGCCGCTGTCATCACGCTTCACCGCGTCGCAGCTTCGCCAGCCGCGCGCGCTCCGCCGGAGCCAGACGGTTGTTGCGCGAATCGCGCTTGGCTTCCTCCAGGCAGAGATAATCCACGTCGTGCCAGGTTTCCTGTCCCCATTCCGGCATGAGCGGAAAACCAAAGGCGGGATCGACAGGACGCATCGACTTAAAGCAAAGGTGCCAGAACTTCGTGCCGGGACTGTCGGGATCTTCGGGGAGAGGCGTCAATCTCGTGAGCCCGGTTTTCTGTCTGATCGCCTCAATACGTTCCACCGCTCCGTGGCGATAGAGGACCCTCTCGCTGTCGATTTGCCCACTCCACCAGTCGATGACGAGGGCCATCCACCATCGTTCATAGCCCTGCGCGAACACGCCTCCGTAGGCGGCAGACTTCAGCGCAGCAAGAAGCGCGGGCCAATCCTCCGATCGACCGCGGTCAACGCCGAGCCGGATGGCGAGCAGCGTCTCATCAATCAGCGGACCCGAACGCCCAAGCAGCGGACCTGTTATATACCGTGACAGAACGTGAGCCGGAGCGTCCGCACGACGTAACCCCAGCAGAGCCCGCGCGTCGATCCGCGAAAGAAAGCCTTCCTCGCAGCCCAGCAGGCGCGCAAGGGCTTCATCGGATTTGTCATTCGCCGCATACGCGCTGATCGCCGGGTAATCACCGGCAAGGCTGAACAACTGCTTCGCGACGGCTTCGGCCTGGTCGATGATAGCCGCCTTATCGATCCGTTCATCGAACAGATCGTCGCTGGTTGTATCGCCGTAGACGTACTCCCGGATGACATCAGCCTTGGAGAACCGCACCAGCGGGAACTCCGGCAAGCTCGCGGCGCCGTGTCGGCTCCCGCGCGTCTGTAATGTCCGAATCTGCTGGGCTAACGCAATGCCGTCGTAAGGAAGAGGCGCGCGATGTTCGATGAGGGCGTTGGTAAACGCAACGTCCAGCAGCAGCCCGTCCGGTTTTGCCTTGGCAATGAATTCAAGCACCTCTTCGATCGACGTCGGTAGATACGATTCGACCTTCAGCGATCCTTGAGACGCCTCGGCAATCGCCTCTACATAAGGTTCCGTGGAGGCATCGCTCCTCGCTTCATCGTCGATCAACAGATAGGTTTTGATCATCCTTCACCTTCACTTTCGCCATCCGCGTCCGGGGAGCCGGCCGGCACGGTAATTCGGATCGTCGTTGCGTAGCCTTCGGGCGGGTCCACGACCTCGACCTGACCGCCCGCACTTTGCACGATGTCGGCCACAATCTTCAGACCAAGACCCGTACCGACCGCCTGGGACGCGTCTGAAGCACGCGCGAGCGACCCGCCCGTCGTTGTAAAAAAAGCGTCGAACACCCGATCCCGATTTGCCTTGGGGATGCCGTCTCCATTGTCGCTGAACTCAAGAAAGACAAATCCCGGCGAAGCAACACCGACGCGAATGAGAAATTTGCCCTGCCGTACAGCTCGCTTCGTCGCTTTAATCGAATTGGTCAGGAGGTTTAACAGAATCGAAGACCATTCGGAAGGATGCATCTTGGCCGTGTAGATGTCATATTCAGCCGGGCGCTCGACAATGAGTTCCATCCCCCGCCGATCGAACAAAGCGGCCATATCCTCGCGAAACTTTCGCGCAAACGCATAGAGGTCAATAGCCTGGAGAGTGCGGCTTGCGTTGCTTGTCAACATGTTCCCGAAATGCGCGGTGTAAGCCCGCACCTGCCGGAACTGGTCCTCGAACCTCGAAAGCTTGGCTTCGAGAGCTTCAGGAGACTTCGCCGCCGCGCTCTTGATCGCTATAACGGTCAGCTCCATCGTCTCGGCAAGGTGGGAAAAATCGTGCGTGAACTCGGCGATCGTCAGCCCCATACTGGCGAGGATACGCAAAAGGTTGAGCTCCTTAAGCAGATCATCGCGTTCGCGTTCAATTTCCGCCGTTGCGCGCGCGGCGTTCTTGATCCGCTCAATCGACAGGCGAAAATGCTCGCGTTCGTCGGGACCCAAAGCCCTGGCGACCGAGGGGCTGTTGACCAGTTTTTCAATTTCCGCTGCGGCCGCCTCAGTCTCGGTCGCTGCCTCCGTGCCTCGCACCGCGTTTCGCTTCTTACCCTGACGTCCCTTGCCGCCGCGTGCGCTTTCTATTCGAAGTACCGCCGCTTCGAGCACCTTGGTCATGATGTCTCGAACTTCGTGGAAAGCATTCGTCTCGATGAGACCTTCGCGTGACGACGTTTCCTCGAACAGAATTCCTTCGGGGTCGCTGAGCGCGACGTAGCCAAGGAATGTCTTGCTGCTGATGGGAGCCCATGTACGACTTCGCTTGTAATCCAGGCCTAGCCAGTCATCATGCATCTCGCCATATGGCGGTACGCGATGGCCGTTACGATAGAGGCGAATGCCGCCATGGTCCTCCAGGAGTTGCTTGACGGAACTGGTGGAGTGACCGAGGAATTCCGGCAATTGAATGAAGTAGTATGCCTTCAACTCAGCGTTGCGCGCATTGGGAAGAGGTGTGGGTCGGTTTGGGTCGAGGCCGATGGGCTCGCGGTCGGAAGGGAGGCCCACCTTTGATGAAGATAGCCACCACTCGGCCTTGCCGCTTTCATCGATGTGCGCCTCAATCACCGCGACCGCACGGCTGAAGACCTCGCTGTCGGCGTTGAGGATTGTCCTGTCTTCCGCAATCTCCGCGCCGCCCCGCGTAATCTGAACGCTGAAGCCGGGGTCGTCCCCGGCGTGCGACTCGACCTCGCCGAAGACCGGCTGCAGCAATGTCAGCACATAGCGGTATACGCGTCGCAGATCGGCGTCGCTCCAGCCATCGTTTAAACCTTCGATGAAAAGTCGCGTTCCGTGCGGCCGCTCTTTCGGGCTCTCAACGATTGAATTTGCGATAAGGTTCAGATCTTCGCCCTGCGCGAAGGCAACCCAATCGACAACCACCGTCCAAGCGCGCGAAGAAGTCCTGACGGATTTCGTGGCGCAGGCAACGAACCGCCTCCCGCGGACTGCATCGGCAACGTGCGGCGATTTCCATGCATATGTCTCGGGAGAGAACATAGCCATCGAGATAGCTTTGCCCATGAACGCAAACAATGCTGGCCAGTTCCTCAAGCGTATACGGCCGAAGCTCGATGAGGATCAAGCGGCTGCGCAGCGTCTCCAGAAGGCGACCGCGGTCCGTCGTCGCCGTGATGAAAACGACATTGCTGAAGTCGTACTCGACACCGCTAAGCGTCGTCACGCGCGGGTCTTCAATCGCATTGAGAAGCCAGGTCTGCACCGTGCGGCTGATCGCGTGCACTTCGTCAATGAAAATAAGCGCCTTGCCAACCGTAACGCGTGGGCCGCCCTTCGCCGTGATCTTCTGGGTTTCGATGAGCTTGTCGATCAATTGTTTGGGCTCGCGAAGATCGACGCCGTTAAAGAAGATGTCATTCTCGCCCAGCAGCTTCTGGCTGATCGCCTTCGCGAGACTGCTTTTCCCGACGCCGGCGGGACCGACCAGCAGCTTATCGGAAAACCGCTCTTTGGTTGCGATGCAAAAATCCACGTCATTGACCAGTTGCGTAACCGCCTGTTGCTGGCCGACGAGGCCAAGAACATTAGGAGCCGGCGGCCAGGTTTCTTCGTCGGGGGTCCCGCTTTCGATCGGCGATGATTCCTGAAGGATCGGCTCCGGGTCCTGGTTCAGGAGATCGAGCGGGCTTTCCCGGTCGGTCGCTGCCGGGTAGTTAGACTCCGGCTCTGACGCGCCTTCAGGTTCTTGTGGTTCCCCAGGTGGCGTCTTCGGTCCGCCCGCGCCGAAAGGCGGAGCACTCGCACCGCCATCCCGCCAATTCCGACTGAGGACCTCCTGCAAGCGGCTCTCCGCAAGGCGGCGGAGGACGATGCGCCTCGGTGCGTCGCAGAGGACGGTCTCGCTGATCGGCACATTATTTCCCAGCTCAACCGCGACAACGCATCCCGCGAGTCCTGCCCGCGGCGTACGGATCTCCGTGGAAAAGAGCTCGCTCAGCCAACCGTACCAGAGGTCACGCAACTCCGGGGTTGCAAAGCGCGAGCGACATCCGCTGACGAGGACCTCCTTGAGCATTTCGTTGCGCGGCGGTGACAAGGGCGGCTCATGCGCCGGGTCGTCGGGAAGCGCCGATTCGACAGCCAGAAGCGTGCTTGCTACCTGGTTCTTCGCGTCCTCAATGAACTTTCCCTCGACGGGCTGGCCACCCTCCAGATTGGTTTTCACTTCCAGACAGTCGATGAGCATCTGGCTATTCTCTTGGCGCAAGGCAAAGAGGTCGCACCGTTCGAGTTGGCGCCCCAGACGCAGCCACAGCCGCGCAAGGTCGGAATCCGCGGACACCAGCAGCGAATCGGGATACCGCTTAAGGTAGTCGCGCGCGGCTAGAAGCATGCCACAAAATCCACGCACTCTCTTCGTGTCGGGCAAACCGTTCGCATTTATTAAGTCCAGAATTCCGCCACCGACGAGATGAGCACCTTCTTCCAGAAGGGTCGCCATATCCTCGTTATCGAATCGGAGGTTGCAATCATCGAAGGCCGGTCGAAGCAACTCCGCCAGTCTTCGGTAATCCGCCGCGCTGAGCAGAACTTGCCGGTTTTGCTCTTTTCTCCGTTGCAGCCGCACCGATCCCTGGCGTGCCTCTTCGGGAAGAGATCGGTCCGCGAGGAAGCACCAGATCGCACCGGGTCGATCGCCGAGGAGGACATCGTCAACTTTTTGCCGTAACGCTTCCGCTTCGACCAACGCGACCGGCGCCTGGTCGCGCCGGCTCGATTCCGCTTCTTTCACAAGCTCCATGAAGTCCTGGAACGGCGGATCATTGCAAATCGGAATCAGTTCGAAGCGTCTGGAGAGCTGATGATACTTGATTTCGCGGCGCACGGCGAACGGACTCATCGGATAGGCCATCATCGTCGCGGCTCGCCGGAGCCGAACCGTCGCCTCATCAAAGATCGCGGCGATGTGGAACGGGCGCGCCTGTAACTGTTCCTTCACCTCCGCGAACTCCATGGTGTTCTGGTTGACAAGAAGATCAAACCGCCCGGCCGCCAGCTTCTCTTCGATTTGATCTCGTTGCGGACCTGAAAAAAGCTTCGCTGCGTGCAAACGGGCGGCGTGCTCCGTCGTCGCAAAGACCTCGATGTAAAGTCCGCTGAGCGTCACAGAACGAAAGTCCGAGAGAATTTTGAGCAGCTTCACCAAAAGCCGTGCCGGCTCCGGAGGATTCACCAGCGCCAGGCGCAACGGTCGCGCATGCGCGGGATACAAAAGGACAAAGCGCCTCAACGTCGCGAGCAGCGCTTCATCTCCATCGGGGCCGTTATAGGCGTTCGTGTAATTCTCGAACGCAGCCAATCCATGCAGATCGTTGGCTAACGGCAGGACCCGATTGCCGCCGCGGCCAACAGGGAAACCCGGCACGTAGAGCACGCTCAGAAACTGGTCGGGACGGCGGCACTGGTCAACAATGGCCTCGCGATCCTCCGCGCCGATTTCGGCGCCCAACCCGCGCATCACGCGTTCGAGGCGCTGGTAGCGCCACAGATGGAGAGGGTGCGTCGGCAACAGCACCGCCTTGTACGACACCTGCCCTTCCTCGACCTCCGTCCGCACCTGGACGACGTCCAGCGCAAGGACCCGTTCCAGAACAGCCCTCGCATAAGCGTCATCGACTTCCACCATCTGTCCGTAGTGCCGTTGAATGGCGCTGTAGAGCAATGTGCAGGCTTCAAGATAATCCTTGACAGCTGCTGAGAATCTCGGCCGACCGGCAAACAACAGCAACGGCTCATGCGTGAGCACGCTCAGGTCAGCGAGGAAAGAGCTTCTGCATTCGGCGAAGCGTTTCCAGGCCGCGGTCATGCCCGGATCGTTAAAGCCGAGCTTCACCAGTTGCCGGTCAAACAACTGGAAGAGTTCAGTCAGCGAATAGCTCGTGCCGTCGTGCTCGAAGATTTTTCCGGGCTGGACAAATACCGGCGGCCTGACGGATTCGAAGCGGTCCAACGCCTCGGCCAGCGTTGGCAGTTGGGTTTCGACGAATCCTCCCCACACGGTCTCGGTGCAAAAAACACGCACCCAGTTGAGGAGCGCCAGGTTGTATTCAAAACGAACGCTTTCGGCGCCGCTAAGCGGGGTATCGACTTTAACCTCGGAGCTATCCTGGTCCTCGCATTCCTTCAGTGCGGA